>OFEK01002176.1_pt1 | contig 11182 bp, 12 predicted proteins | sample 1521131 | NCBI WGS metagenome assembly OFEK01 (sample SAMN05720209, study PRJEB24109) | activated sludge metagenome | isolation source: Anaerobic digester | place: China | collected 2015-12-16
GTACGACATAGAAGTCATGCCATGTGAACGAAGCAGTTTGCATCGGTCTGCATATTCCTGGTTGTTGGTAATAAGCATACCACCTTCACCGGTACTAATATTTTTATTGGAGAAAAAGCTAAAACAGCCAATATCACCAATAGTACCCAGCTTTTTACCTTTATATTCGGCCAAGGGACCATGACAAGCATCTTCAATAACTTTCAGGTTATAGGTTTTTGCAATTTCCATTATCCTGTCCATATCGCAAGCAAAACCGCCATAGTGCATCACAACTACAGCCTTGGTTTTTGGAGTGATTTTTTTTAGAATATCTTCCGGGTCAATGGTTGGATTCTCATAACTTGTAACATCCGCGAAAACAGGAACAGCAACTACATAGCGAATTGAATTCACAGTAGCCACAAAGGTGAGCGATGGGCAAATCACCTCGTCACCTGATTTTACTCCAGTAAGCTTTAATGCCAGGTGCAGGCTTACTGTGCAATTGGATAGGGCTACTGCATGATCAACATGAAGCATCTCGGCAAACTTTTTTTCAAAGGCAGCCGTTTTAGGGCCAGTTGAAATCCATTTTGATTGAATGGTTTCAAGGGCAGCCTGTTCCTCTTTTTCATCGAAATTCAGATCAAAGAGGGGTATTTTATAAGACATATAATTCAATTATTTTTTAAGTTTTAACTTTACTAACAAGCTCAAGACTAAGGATTTTAGCCTCAAGAACTCTTCTTTTGTAAGACCAATATAGCGTATCAGAATCACAGTAACTAAAATTGAAATTCCTGTTGTTAGCACCAGCCTAATAAAACTATCACCTAAAAATAAAGATGGAAGAATAGTAAATCCTGCTGCTAACAATATAGGTAAAGATGATTTTAATACAACTGTGTTGAGATAGGAAGCTATATTGATCCCTGCTATTTTCTTTCCATAGTATAATCTTACCCCAGCAGATAAAAGGCTGATGAAGATTCCAACCAAGTAAATTGTTTGTGGTGGCATACCGGCGTTAAACAGGAAATAAGCCATGGGAATAGTTAAAGAGATAGCTAATAATCCGACAATTGTTATTTCCTTTATCCTTCCTATTGCTGCAATAGCTGTATTTATCGGAGAAGTAAATTTTTCTATTATCATGGCTATTATCATTAATCTGGTGAAGATGACTACGAAATCAGGAACGTTTTCCAACCATAACTTTAATAAATAAGACGCCTCAATGAAAACTGGGATAGAGAAAATTGAGAAAAGAAATATTGAGAATTTTGCTGCCATGGAAGTTAAGCGAATCATTTGATCACGATTCCCCCCTCCTTCACTCTTCATTATTTGAGGGTTAATGGCCTGAGTCATGCTTGTTGAAAAATTGTTTAATTGAGAGGTCAATGTATTGGCGATTCCATTGGCTGCATTTAAGTTAACACCAAAAAACATATTTAATAAGATGCTTTTTGATTGGGTAATGATTATTGCTGAAGTAACCCCAAGCATACTCCAACTTGCAAATGAAAGGATACTCCTGATAAGAATTTTATCAATATAATTTTTCAGCCTTATTTTACATTCAGCGTAATTCATCCTACTATAAACTTGTTTGATAATCCTAAGAATAAATTGATTAAGTAGCACAAGAAAACCATAAATTACAAGCTGATTTGAGTTAATGTGTGCAATATAAAAAGCAATACCAAGTCCTACTAAAGTACCAAGCATTGATATCAGTGAAATAGCAAGAAAATTTTCATGGGCATTCATCACTGCATCAAATGGCACAGAAATTACTGAAACAAATGTAGTAATTACCATGAAATGAAAAATTATTTTTGCATCATAAAGCCTATCTGGAGGTATATTTAACCAATATTCAAACATCAATAAACCACCAACCTCCATAATTAAAACTACAACAAAACCAATGAAAAAATGAATAATTAGCGACGTATTAAAGGTGCGCTTTACTAGCTCCATATCTCCACTACCAAGGCTATGCGACATAAAGCGCATGGAGGCATTAGCCATAGAGGCGTTTAAAAAGGACAAGGTGCCTACCACCCCAGCCACAAGCGAATAGATCCCATAATCTGTTTCACCAAGTGCTTTCAAAATTATCCTTGTTGTTATCAGTCCAATCAGTAGTGTAATCAGCAATCGGGCATAAACAATACTTGTATTAAAAATAACTCTGTTGGCTGCTTGCAAGGGAATATAAATTAATTGAAACTAAAAATATTTTAGAAAACACGAAAACAATTGATGCCTTTATAATCTCAAGGGTAGTTCACGAATTATTATACAATAATACTCTAGTCATTTTGATTATGATTTTAAAATCATTAAATAAACTATTTCCGTAGTTTATTTTAATACTTTTAATATACAAATTCCATGAAAAGATGTATTTACTTAAAGAAGGGTTGAGGTAAAACTCATTCTCAACTGCTTTTAATTTTAGATATGAAATATCCTGTTTGTCTATGCCAGGAAGGGTTATTAACTCCTCATATAATTGAATTAATGATCTTAATGATTCAACTCGTTTAGTTTTTGAAGCTATACCAATGCCACTGTAATAAATACCACCAACATAGTCTATATAATAATTTCTTTCAGAATGAATGTGAAATTGTATATCATAAAGCCCATCAGTGTATATTCCAATATATTTATTAACAGGCTCTAATTTGGATATCAACTCCTTGCTATGAAATACACCTCTGGATGAACCGATTAATCCTCTTATCTTAAGACTGATTGGACTAAATCCCTTTGCAATTAAGTGGTTAGCTCTAAGAGATTGACGGCCATCTGGCTTTATGCTCATTGAATCGGTAAAAATACTATACGAACCATTACTATAATTAATGTTTTCCTTTTCGATTAGTTCAAATACTTTCTGATATAATCCTGGTGAAATAGCATCATCACCAGCAAGATAGATAATTAAGTCGCCTGTTGGCTTGTTCCACGTGCTTTCGAGGTTACCAAAAATACCTAAATTTTTTTCGTGCCTGTATGGCTTAATAACTTCAGGGTATTTATTTTGGTATTTCTGTATAACGTTCCAATTATTATCTGTTGAGCAATCGTCTGCAATTATTATTTCATACAATGCCACTTCTTGTTGTAGTATGGATTCTATGGCCCGGCTTATCACCGTTTCCTGATTATATGTAATAATTACAGCACTAATTTTTGGGAGGCTAATCATAATAAATTATGCAGAATAATTATTAATTAAGTAAACAACTTTCATTACTGCTTCATTGTCTATTACAGGACTGATTGGCAAACTCAACACCTCCTCATGTATTTTCTCGGTTATTAGGAAATTAAAATCATTCCATTTTTTGTAAGCCATCTGCTTATGTGGTGGAATAGGGTAATGGATTACGGTTTGTATTCCGTTTTCTGTTAGGTGTTTTTGGAGTTTATCGCGGTATTGGGTGCGGATAACGAATAAGTGCCAAACGTGAGCGAGATTGTTTGTTGTTCTGTGTTTTGTGTTCGTTGTTTGTTGTTTGTTGTTTTGTTTGGGTAGTATTATTGCAGGGTTAATTATCTTATCTAAATAATATTCTGCTATTTCGCGGCGGCGTTGGTTTTCTGCATTCAAATACTTTAGTTTGATGTCGAGGAAGGCGGCTTGGATTTCGTCTAAGCGACTGTTTAGACCCTGATATTCGTTTTGGTATTTTATTTTGCTGCCGTAATTGGCGATTGCTCGGACAACTTCTGCCAATTCATCGTCGTTGGTGGTTACTGCACCGGAATCGCCTAATGCGCCGAGATTTTTTCCAGGATAAAAGCTGAAACCAGCTGCATCACCCAAAGCACCGGTTTTTCTGCCTTCCCATTCAGCTCCAATGGCCTGGGCATTGTCTTCGATTATTTTGAGGTTGTATTTTTGCGCCAGTTCTTCCAATTTATCGCCCCAACACACAAGACCATACAGGTGAACTACCATAATGGCTTTTGTTCGCTCAGTGATGTGTTCTTCGATGAGGTTGAGGTCTAAATTGTAGGTATTGATATCCGGTTCAACCAGAACGGGTTTGAGGCGATTGTCTGTTATGGCTAATATGGTAGCGATGTAGGTATTGGCTGGTACAATTATCTCATCGCCTTCTTTCATTACACCCAGCTCGATGTATGCTTTTAAGATTAAACGCAGGGCATCTAAACCATTTGCCACACCTATGGCATGTTTTACACCGATGTAGTTGGCCAGATTGCTTTCAAACTGCTTGACCCTTTCTCCTAGCAAGTACCAGCCGGAATCGATTACTTCTGCGGCTGCTTGTTTGAGTTCAGCAGCGTATTGCGCATTTATTTTTTGGAGGTCGAGGAATTTAATCATTATTAACAAGTTTATTCCATTTATCAAAACCTATTTCTGACCACGGCATACCTCGATCAAAATTTAAGGGCCAAGGATAGTGGCGTTTATTATCTTCATTAAAGAAAGGCATCTTACTCAATTTGCCTATGGCTTTAGCTGGATTCCCTGATATAAACACATCATTTTCAAATGATCCTCCAACTGTGGAATTAGCCGCAACCATACAATGTTTTCCAATTTTACAATTAGGTAATAAGACGGAAGCAGTTAATATTTGTGAAAAATCACCAATTTCCACTCCAGCCAAAGTGTTAGAAGGTGGGGTTGGGTCATTTGTTAATACAACAAAAGGATAGATGAAAACAAAATTACCTAAATAAGAGTGCTGACCAATATTAACGTAACTGTGAAATCGGTTATAATCTCCAATTTTACATCTTCCTTGTATATCAGTATATGAACCAAACATGCAATGATGCCCGGCATCTGTATTTTCCCTTATTGTAACTCTATGTCCAGTAGTAAGAAATTCTCCAAACTCAGAACCGGCATATATTATCGAATGGCTTCGAATCAGAGAATTAGCTCTGACAATTGTGGGGGGATTTTCATAGTTATCACTATAATAATAATCGTTTAGAGGTTCTCCGACAATACAATCATTTGCAATAATTGTATTATCACCAATTACTACGTTATCATATACAACTGTATTATCTCCAATTTTGACATTTTTACCAAGACTTATGTTTTTGCCAAATTGGATGTTTTTATTGTTAAATTTCATTTTTAAATTGTTCCTGAATCGACATGAATATTTTGACCCGTTATTGAAGAAGCTTTTTCTGTTAAAAGAAAACAGATGGTTTCAGCCACTGATTCTACCTTCACCGGTATTTTCAGTGAAGTTCGGTTGTAAATTCTATTTTTTTGATCGAAGCTTAATGATGAACTCATTTCGGTCTCCATAAAACCTGCAACAAGACAATTGCTTCTGATGCCTTTTTCGCCCCATTCTCTTGCTGTGTTTTTGGAAAAAGCCTCCAAGGCACCTTTACTTGAAGCATACATCGCTAAGCCTTTGTAACCTGTATGTACGCTAATTGATGACAAGTGTACGATACTTCCCTTTATATTGTGGAGTAGCATTTGTCGTATTGCGTATTTGGTAATCATCATTGGTGTAAAAACATTAACATGGTACATGTTAACAAGAGGGTTTATGTTTAAATTAGTAATAATATCATCATAAGCAACAGCAGCATTGTTAACAAATCCATCTAGCGGCAGTTTTGTGCCAAGCCAGTTCTTAAAAATTATGTTACGAACACTGTTTACGTCACTTAAATTGAATTTTAGCCATTTAATTTGTTCTGGATATGAATCAATCAAGTTTTTAAGTTCCTCAGTCATTGTTCTGCTTACCCCAAAAACGACATGATTATTATTAATCAGGACTTTTGTAATATTTAAACCAAGTCCTTTTGAAACACCTGTAACGAGTATGTTCATTTTATAATCTTGATATTTTACCAGTTCTTGTAACTGAGAGATTATCGACAAATTTTATTATTCTTGGAATTTTGTATTCCTGTAGTTTTGATTTCAATAGCATTCTTATCTGTGCCTCATCAATCTCTTCTTCCGCTTTCACTACCTCACATAAAAGTATGTTTCCAAGTATGGAATTAGCTTTTGAATAAACTTTGCAATCTTTTACTTGTAAAATACTTCTTAATGCTTCTTCAACTTCATGAGGATTAACTTTATAGCCACCTATGTTTATCATCTCATTTTTGCGTGAAACAAAGGTAAATGATAATGGTGACTGTGATCTTACATCAACTAAATCCCCTGTTTTATACCATTCATCAAATAATGTGTCAGATCTTCCTAACAGGCTTTTATGTATTTTCAATTCTCCATCATCAATCATAATTAACCTCTCGAGTTCTGGCTTTACACTAAAAACTCCTCCACTTGAGGCGAATAAAGTTCCCGCTTCTGTCGAAGCATATACATTGGTAATTTTTGCGTTTCGGAATATTTGGTTAATTTGTCCAACAAGTTTATTATCAAACTTTTCACCACCGGAAGTAATTCTTAGAACAGAATCATATTTATTAGAATGAGGCAGAAGTAAGCGATAAAAAGTTGGAGTAGCTGAAATATTGGTAATTTGATAATGATTAATCGATTTAAATATTTCCTCTTTGCTTAAGCCAAACAATCGAATAATTGAATTACCATTAAGTAAGGCCTGAAAGTATACCTGAATACCAGCAATATGTGCTGGGTTAAAGGCAAAACCCCATATGTTTCCTTCGTGATTCTTAGATATTTTGACGAATCGTGTTATTGATTGGAATGAATGTGAAACTTTTTTTGGTAATCCAGTTGTTCCAGATGTAAATAATGTTAATCTCCAAGATTCAGTAGCCTTTTTTATTTCTCTAAGCAGATCTTTTTTAGAAGAGATGTCTTGAAAACACCCATTTTTTATTTTTAGTCTTTCTAGAACATCTGTTTCGCCAATGAGTTTGCGAAGTTCATCATCAGAAAAGTCATTGTCAAGTACAATGATTTCTTCGTTGAGGAGCAATGAAATGATTATACTTTTAAAAATCGAGTAATAATCATTAGTGTAGCAGTATTTATTGAAATAAGTGGTCTTATGAATATCATCTATAAGCGAATCCCAACTAGTTATTTGATCTGTAGAATTATCGGCAAAGAAGATTTTCATTCCTGGTTTTGTATTTTTCGAACTATTTCTTCTACTGTATTAACAATTCCGTCTTCAAATACGTCTACATCAAACTCAGCTTCAATTCGAACGGTTAGCTCTGCCAAATCTAAAGAATCAAGACCGAGCTCATTACGCAGGTGCGAATTTTCTTTGATTTCTAAATCAGATTTCTTACCACGATTTTTCAGTACTGTCCTAATAATATCAAACAGATTTTCCATAATTTTTATTTTAATAGTTTAAATTCATTATAAGATCTAATATAATCTCTTTCACTATAAATTTCTGACGCCAAGACTAAACAAATTGCCCCTGAGGAAAACTCCATTAATTCACGCCAAATACCAGGTACGATAAGCAAGCCATAATCCGGTCGGTTCAGTGTTACCACTTTTTTATTCAAGCCATCATCCAGTAACACATTAAACGAACCACTTGCTGCAACGATTAATTGGCGGAGTTCTTTATGTGCATGACCTCCACGGTCTTCGCCTCCGGGTATATCATACAGATAATAAATACGCTTTACATCAAAAGGAACATTTTTATTGCCTTCAACGATTGTAATATTTCCAGCTCTATTGTGGATTTTATTGAGGGGAAGTATCACGCAATCGTAAACACTATTTTTTTTCATCGTCCCTCCTAAAGCTTAAATATTCACGGTAATCAAAGATGTAATCCTCTTCATCATAATGTGTTGAACTCAATACCAGTGCCAAAGCGTTGGTTGAGAAGTTTTGCATTTGCCTCCATAAACCAGCCGGCACATACAAACCGTAATAAGAGCGGTTGAGTGAAAAGGTTTGTTTGTTTTGGTCATCATCTACCACCACATCAAAGCTACCAGATAAGGCAACTATTATTTCCTGTTGTATTTTAAAAGCATGCCCTCCGCGTATTTCACCGCCGGGAACATCGTATATCCAGTAAGCCCGCTCAATTTTAAAAGGAATATGTTTGAACTCCTCAATGAAAGAGAGGTTACCGCGGGGGTCTTCGAATTTGGGGAGTTGTATGATTTCAGCTTTTTGCATATCAAAGTTTTTTCAGATAGGCACCGTAGGAACTTTTTCCTTGTTCAAAGATGTTTCTCTCAAGTATAAGTTTGTCAATATATCCCATCTTAAACGCAATTTCTTCGATGCAAGCAATCTTCAAACTTGTGCGTTTTTCCACTGCTTTTACAAACTCAGTGGCTTCACTCATGGCCTCATGCGTGCCAGTATCCAGCCATGCAAACCCGCGGCTGAGGGTTTGTAATTTTAATTGTTGTCTTTGCAAGTATTCGTGGTTCACTGCGGTTATCTCAAGCTCACCACGATGCGAAGGCTTTACGTTTTTTGCAATTTCAACTACAGAATTGGGATAGAAGTATAAGCCAACCACTGCATAATTACTTTTGGGATGTTTGGGCTTTTCTTCGACACTTAGTACATTTCCCTCTTTGTCTACTTCAGCCACACCATAACGTTCAGGGTCTTCTACATAATAACCAAAGACAACGGCTTTGTTTTCTTCTTTGACAGTTTGAACACTTTTTGCCAAAAGGTTTTGGAGACCCGCACCGTAGAAAATGTTGTCGCCAAGTACAAGACACACATCATCTCCTCCAATAAAATCGGCCCCTAAGATGAAAGCTTGTGCAAGCCCGTCGGGTGAAGGCTGTTCGATATAGGAGAACTTTAGTCCAAGTTGGCTTCCATCACCAAAGAGTTTTTCAAAGTTTGGCAAATCATGCGGTGTGGAGATAATCAGAATCTCGCGTATGCCGGCCAACATGAGTACAGAAAGTGGGTAATAAATCATCGGCTTGTCGTAAATGGGCAAAAGCTGCTTGGATACGACTTTGGTGATGGGGTGTAGGCGTGTGCCGGCTCCGCCAGCGAGGATGATTCCTTTCATTCGTATTACATTTTTGAATCTAAATACTTCCCAGTCTCTTTATGTCCAAAGTCAGGAATCATATAATGAAACAAATCAACGATTTCCTGTTTCGTCCAGCTTTTTCTTTCTTTCATGAAGCGAATTGAATGTTCGAAATAGTCAATCGGTCCGTCAAAGTTCACCAATTCATTTTTGATGATACCGAGGTTTTGGAAGCGGTCCATATCGAGTGTTTCGTTTTCAGTGAAGAATTCTTCAAAGTCTTTTTCACCCGTTGTGTCACTTTTGGTAAATAAACAAGGCCATTGTTGGCTGTTGGCTTTTAGCTGTTGGCTTTTGATAAAAAAGCTTCTAGCTTCCTCTTCGTTTTTACAAATGAATGGCTCTAAGCCTTTTTCTTTTAAATATTTTTCAGCGATTTCAGCAAAGGTGATCAGGTGCAGTTGTTCGGTCAATTTTGGGAAGAAGATGTCGCGGTTCTCTCCAAAGATGCATGACATCAGACAAAGTTCGCCGGATTCTTTTGGAATGACAAAATAGCGTTTGATGTCGTTGGGAGCAACAATGGGTTGTTGCTTTTTGATGCGTTGGTCAAAACCATGCAGTAATGAACCATCGGAGAAAGCTACATTGGCAAAGCGAGCCATGGAAACATTGATATCCTTGCTTCTGCGGTTTACAAACATCTCCATGATGCGCTTGGAAGCGCCCATCATGTTCACTGGATTGGCTGCTTTGTCGGTCGAGACACAGAAATATTTTTTCACTCCATTTTCAACACATTGTTGCAAGGTTTTATCTGTATTGAAGATGTTCGTTTCAATCATCCTCATCAGGGTAAAAGGATCTTTTTCGCTGCGCACATGTTTTAGTGCAGAAAGGTTCAAAACATAATCGTACTTTCCGTCCGCTTTCCAAAAAGCATCGTATTCTATTGATCCGATATCTAGAGCAAAAGTTTGAAAATCACCATCAATATAGCCATAGGAGCTGCGGATATCCCTGACTAGCTCAACCATATTGTTTTCGGAAATATCGACTACATGGAGTTTTCGAGGCTTGCGCTTAAAAATCTCTTTTGTAACGGCTTGCCCGATAGAGCCGGCTCCTCCAATCACCAAAAAGCGGGAAGCGCTTACTGCTTCGGAAAGTTCTTTTTCATGATTTGAGATATCTTCGGTGAAGAGTTCTTTGTTGCGGCCGATGAGGGTTAGGGTGTTCATGATTTATTGTTTTTGGAACACGGATGACACTGAATTTGCGGATTTACACTGTTTCATTTCTCGCAGATTTACGCTGATTTTCTGCGCAGATCTGCGGGGATTATATCTGCGTTGATTTGCGAGAGATTTTTATTCACTCCAGACAGTTCGTTTTATATAATCCGTATATCCAAGGATGATTCTCACTATCTTATCGCTTACGTTTGGCATGGAGTAGTCTGTTACAGGCCTGAATTGCGTAATGCGTGATGGGTGATGGGTAATGGGTGATGCGTGATCGGTAATCGGTGAAGCGTGATCTGTGATCTGTGATCTGTGATCTGTTGGCCGTTCGCCGGTTTGTTGGTATTTTAGTTGGACGAGTCCTTGTAATATGCGTTCCGGGTTTAAACCCACCATCATCACAGAGGCTTCTTCCATGGCTTCGGGGCGTTCGTGGGCTTCGCGGATGTTGAGGGCGCGGAAGTTCATGATTGAGGATTCTTCACTAATTGTTCCGCTATCTGACAGCACAGCATAAGCGTTGATTTGGAGTGCGTTGTAGTCGGAGAAGCCGAGGGGCTTTAAGAACTGTATTAATGGGTTGATTTGTTGATTTGTTGATTTGTTGATTTGTGATTTGTGATCTGTGATCTGTGATCTGTGATCTGTTGGGGATGCTGACTGATTACTGATTACAGATGACTGATTACTGATTACTGATTCGAGTTTTTTGCGGGTGCGGGGGTGTGTGGAGACGATGATGGGGTAGTTGTATTTTTCAGCGATTTGGTTGAGTGCGGTAAGTAGTCCGTTGAAATTCTTTTCGTTGTTGATGTTTTCTTCGCGGTGGGCGGAGACGACGAAGTATTTCTCTTTTTCTAATCCCAGCCTGGTGAGCACATCAGAGGCCTGGATTTTGGGCAGAAAATGGTTCAACACTTCAAACATGGGGCTGCCGGTTTAGATGATGCGATCGGAAGGGAGGCCTTCGCGCAGCAGGTA
>OFEK01002177.1_pt1 | contig 11177 bp, 10 predicted proteins | sample 1521131 | NCBI WGS metagenome assembly OFEK01 (sample SAMN05720209, study PRJEB24109) | activated sludge metagenome | isolation source: Anaerobic digester | place: China | collected 2015-12-16
TAAAATAACAACATTTACCGAAGTTCAGGATAAATTTCGGAGAAACTATTTGCATTAGTTGAGCCAAGCGGCATGAGTGGATAATCTGTTTCATTAAATTTAAAGATCTGATCGCTTTCACGGATCAGAACAGGGTCGACCAGGAGAATGATTTTGCATACCGGGCACTGATAGTGCAGATGACCCGAGACATGATTACGCCCCACCCGTTTGAATACGTTCAAAGGCTCATAATTATTTAAACCATGCACATTTAATACGCCCTCAGCGCCGCAATTAATACAAGTAATTTCCGTCATCATCGTCTCCTCCTTTTTGGATATTCCGATTTAGTTGTGCGTAAATTCAGTATGCTTATGGTTCTTTATAAACAATGTTATTGAATTCATTAATTGTTTATGCTTGATACATTCCTCCTTCTCTGTTTAATCAAAAGATATTAGAACTATACCTCAGTTGCATATACATTAATTCGATTAACATTAACTTGCAACACAGATTAAATTGGTTACTAATAGATAACAAATTTATCTATTGTTCGAAATACATAATAGATATTGAAGACTTGCAGTTCCGTTTGTGTTACTGATCGGTGCTATAGAGCCAATTCGTGATCGGCGTAATAAGGCCACCTGCTGATCGGTGCAATCGAGCCACATATTATTTTTTTATAGAGTTCAAAAAACGTCTCGGACAAGACAAAAACTTCGGTATGCTTCCGGCAACGCCAAGCTGGAGGATACGACCAATGAGCAACAGGAGGTTCGAGATGTACGATTACCGTCAAATTATTCACAGAATACGCATGGGTCAGACCGACCGGGAGATTGCCCGGACCAAGATCATCGGCAGGGCCAAATGCGGTCGGATAAGGGCCATTGCCCAAGATCAGGGATGGTTGGCAACTGATAGTCCGCTGCCGGATGACATCACTTTGTCGAGTGTCTTTATCAAGAAGAGCTTTTCTAACCCCACCCATGAATCAAAGTGCCGAAACCACGAGGAACAGATCCGCACCTGGCTTGGCGACGGCATTTGCCTGACTACGATTCAACGGACGCTGACCGAGCGGTTCGGTTTTACCGGCAGTTATTCCTCCGTGCGGCGTCTGGCGCAAAAACTCGGCTATCATGAAAAACCAGTCACCTGTGTTCTGGAGTTTGAACCGGGACAGGCGGCCCAGGTTGATTTCGGCAAAGGGCCGGATATCCAGGATGTTTTCACCGGCGTCGTATCCAAGACCTGGATATTCGTCATGACCCTGTGCTTCAGCCGGCACACCTATGCCGAGATTGTTTTTGATCAGAAGACAGCCACCTGGCTTGCCTGCCATCGCCGGGCCTTCGAGTTCTTCGGCGGTGTTCCCCGGAAGATGATCATCGACAACGCCAAGAAATTCAGGGGACATAACACTTGTGCGGCCGGGCAAGGTCGTGTAGTCAAATGGGTGCGAATCCCATTCCGGAAGGTAGGCCAGCCACCGGGTAGCGAGTCCTTGGAGGCTGTATGGTAACATCCAGCTTTAAGCGTAGGACAGCGAGCAGATAGGCCGTAAGCTGCAAGGTTGAAGGGATTGAGCCTCGTAAGTGTCGCGATGAGAAGGACAACACTTTATGTGTAGTGGAAGTCAATATGAGCAACGCCGCAAATGGCAAGGCGATGCTTGCTTCTCCGGGGTCTGAGGCCATGGCATGTCTGATATTGTGATTACACGGCAACCCGGGAGACCCTGTGCTTTCTTCCTGCAAAGGGAGTATGCCGGACAACCGAAGAGGGAGAAAGGCAAAGATGGTACAGGGAGTCGGATGGTTTAATATTACCGGAGAAGGCGGGTAATGCCGCCGGAGGGAAGGAGACCACACATGGTAGCGCGGGGTGAGGAAACACTGGCCGTTCACAGAAGCGGGGAACCGGTGGCAACGAAACTACACCGCATAGCGGAGAAAGCCCGTCAAGAACCTCAATTCAAGTTCACCAGTTTATATCACCTGATGAACGAGCAACTGTTACGGGAATGCTTCCAGCGGCTCAGGAATGATGCCGCCACAGGCATAGACAGAGTGACCAAGGGAAAGTATGCAGAGAATCTGGACGCCAACCTGTCCGACTTGATAGGAAGGCTGCACCGGATGGCATACATACCGCAACCTGTCCGGCGGAAATACATACCTAAGCCGGGTAGCGACAAACAACGCCCTTTGGGGATACCCGTACTTGAAGACAAGCTTGTGCAGGCGGGACTTGTTCGGATACTGGAAGCGGTATACGAACAGGACTTTATAGGAGATTCCTATGGATTCCGTCCCGGCAGGAGTTGCCACAGTGCGCTCAGAGAATTGAGCGACACCGTGGAAAACAAACCGGTCAACCACATAGTCGAGGCAGACATCAAAGGTTTCTTTGACAATGTGAACCAGGAATGGCTGATGAAGTTTCTGGCGCACCGGATAGGAGACAAGCGGATATGCCGGATAGTGAAGCGATTCCTTAAGGCAGGGGTGTCGGAGGATGGAATGATAACGATCAGCGACGAAGGGACACCGCAAGGCGGCGTCATCTCTCCGTTTCTGGCCAACATCTATCTACACTATGCCCTTGACCTCTGGTTCGAGAAGGTTTTTCGCAAGAACTGCACAGGCACAGCCCGGCTCATTCGATATGCTGATGATTTTGTTGTCTGCTTTCAGTATAAGCCAGACGCGGAATTGTTTCGTAGAGAAGTGGGCATACGGCTGGGCAAGTTTGGGTTGGAGCTGGAACCTACGAAGACCAGAGTGGTGGAGTTTGGACGATTCGCCGTGCAACATGCCAAAAGGAGAAGGAAAAGAGCAGAGACGTTTGACTTTCTGGGACTAACCCACTACTGCGGCACGAAGAGGGACGGCAAAGGGTTTCGGATGAAACGGGTAACTGCCCGGAAGAAGTTTACCGCCAAGCTGAGGGCTTTCAAGAAATGGCTGAAGATAGCCAGGACAATGAAGACAAAGGAACTTTGGGCAATAGCCAAAGCCAAATTGAGAGGACACTATGCCTATTATGGCGTAACCGACAATCTGACCGGAATCAAAAGATTCGGAGAGGAAGTAAAGAAGCTGTTGTTTAAATGGCTGAATCGCCGTGGTAAGCGGGGGTGCCTTACTTGGTCGAAGTTTTGTGAAATGCTGAAGCGGTTTCCCCTGCCGGAACCTGTAATCAAGGTCAGGATGTTTGACATACCGCGAATGACCATGTGAGGAGCCGTGTGCGTAAATAGCGCAAGCACGGTTCTGAGAGGGGCTGGTAACAACCGGTGTATGGTTGAGATCATGTGGCACCGCCGGGAAACCAGGCGGCAACTGAGAAAACAAACGTCAACCTACCGCATTGGAAGAAACCAGTCTACTCGCCAATTAATTGCAACAGGTTTATATGATGGCGGTTGAAACCTGAAATTCAGGCAACCGGATACAGAAGACCGAAAGGGGCGTAACCACCACCTACACCTTTGATAACGAAAACCGGCTTGTCCAGGTAGTACGAGGCTATGATACCATCATCTATGCTAATGATCCGTTGGGAAGGAGAATAGCCAAGTCGTTCGGCGACGTTGTCACCTGGTATGTCTATGACGGAAATGCTATAATAGCCGCCTATAATTTCTCGGAAACATAACGCCAAGCGGCGGCATCACCCAGCCGTACACCTATACGGCCAGAGAATACGTCTGTGAAACAAGCGGCCAAGATTTTCTTGACAGCCAAGGCTTCCTTCACTAAACTTATTTCTGAAAAAAGCAGGTTCTTTATCAAAATCAAATATCAAAAATAATACCTACCGAATGGATTGTCTTATGCCTCAGTCGGATGTGCAGGAAAAGAAAACATGCCTGGTTGTTCAAGGTTTCGGTGAGAAGACTGATTTGACGGACGGCCGTAAACTGAATCTTGATGCGTCGTATCAAGTGATCAAGGAAGCCGTGGAAGAGGCAGGCCTGCAATGCCTGCGGGCAGACGAAATTGTTCATTCCGGAACAATCGATGTTCCCATGTATGAGCAGATTCTTCATGCGGATCTCGTCATCGCCGATTTGTCCACTTACAATGTTAATGCCGCATATGAATTGGGAGTCCGGTATGGTCTCCGGCCCTACGCGACCATCATCGTTGCTGAAGAGAAGTTCAAAAATCCATTCGATTTCAGCCATATTGTCATTCGCCGTTATAAGCATCTGGGTGAGGATATCGGCGTCAGCGAAGCTCGACGCTTCAAGGAAGAGCTGAAGGAAGCCATTCAAGAGATTGTGGCCTCGCAAAAAACGGACAGTCCCATCTACACCTTTCTGAGCAACCTTCGCCCGCCTGTCGAAGAAACAGCAGCGGAAAAATTACCGCAGGCGCCATCGGCATCGGTTTTGCCTGATCAGTCTGAACAAAGTCTTAAGGTGCTCTTCGATGCGGTCAATGAAGCAAAGAAGAACCGCGATTATGCTTTGGCGAAGACTCTGTTGCAAATGATGCTTGAAAAACGTCCGCATGATGAGTATTTGGTGGAGCAACTGGTCCTGGCGACATATAAGAGCAAACAACCGGACGAGAAGGCCGCACTGGAAGAAGCCCGTTCAATTCTCAAGACGCTTAATCCCGAAAGCACTAATGATCCCGAAGTACTCGGGCTTTGGGGAGCGGTGCACAAACATCTCTGGGAAATCACTAATGACCCGTCCCACCTGGAGGAATCCATCGGAGCCTATGAAAGAGGATATTGGCTGAAGGTTGGTGTTCAGGAAAGAGGGCATTATTTGAATCAGGTCAATTACAGCGGAATCAATCTGGCGATTCTGCTGAATGTCCGCGCGGCGCTGCAGGACAAAGCCGGTGAATATGCCGAAGCAATCGCCGATTTCATTCAGGCCCGCCGGGTACTGCGTGAGTTGCTTAAAATCTGCCATAGAGCCCTGAGTAATGGACCGGCAACCGAATCCGACCGGTATTGGATATTTGCGACCATGTGGGAGGCGGCTGTGGGACTTCAAGATGATGCAAAGGCTGCCCAATGGGAGCGGGAAGCAAGGAATGTCTGCTCTCCGGACTGGATAGAACGCACACAACTGCGGCTCGACAAATGGAAGACTCTTCTGGCGAATTCACCTCTGAAACATTTGCAGGGCTAGAGCGACGTGCTGTTGCGATGATTTCCGTTGTTGAAAAAAACAAGGAGGAAATGCCATGTCATACAGAGACAGGATTAATGCGGACGGGCCAAGGAAAATTCTGGCGCTTGACGGCGGCGGGATACGCGGGATGATGACTGTCGAGATTCTGGCCGGGATCGAAGAGATGCTGCGGAGTGCTCTCGGACGTGAAGATCTCGTGCTTGCCGATTATTTCGATTGCGTTGCCGGTACGAGTACGGGGGCGATTATCGCAACGTGCATATCGCTGGGGATGCCCGTGGCCAAAATCCGGAAGTTTTATATCGGCAGCGGTAAGGAAATGTTCGATAAGGCCTTCATTCTGAAGAGATTCCGCTATAAGTATGAAGACGAAAAACTCTCCGACATGCTGCGGGAAGTTGTCGGGTCCGACACAACCTTTGGCAGCGACAAACTGAAAACCCTCCTTTTGATCGTCATGCGCAACGCCACGACGGATTCACCCTGGCCTTTGTCCAACAACCCCCGGGCAAAGTACAATGATACTTCGCGTAAAGACTGCAATCTGAACATTCCCCTCTGGCAGCTGGTACGGGCCAGCACCGCCGCTCCGGTCTATTTCCCGCCCGAAGTCATCAAGCTGGGCGAACGTGAGTTCATTTTCGTCGACGGCGGGGTAACTACTTACAATAATCCTGCCTTCATGGCTTTTCTCATGGCGACTCTGGAACCATACAATATGCAATGGCCCACGGGCGAGGATAAAATGCTGATCGTTTCCGTCGGCACCGGAACGAACGCCAAAGCCAACGAAAACCTCGTGCCCGATGAAATGAACCTCTTTTACAACGCGGCTTCCATTCCTTCGGCTCTCATGTTTGCCGCCCTGAACGAACAGGACTTTCTCTGCCGCGCCTTTGGCCAGTGCCTCTCCGGTGATCTGATAGACCGCGAGGTGGAAAGCATGATCGGCAAAAAAGGCCCACTGCCCGCGAAGCTCTTTACCTACATGAGATACAATGCGGAGCTGACGGCGGAGGGACTTGCCGCCCTGGGGCTTGCCGATATCAATCCCGAAAATGTACAGAAACTCGATTCCGTGGAACATATAACCGATCTGCAGAGAATCGGGCGCGCCGTGGCCGGGAGCAAGCTCAATATCGAGCATTTCCGGTCGTTCCTGAAGTAATTGCCAAAGTGAGCAATGATTCGCCTTGGTTTCCATATCTCCATCAGTGACGGGTTTGCAGCGGCTGCTGAAAAAGCCCGAATTCTCGGTTGCCGCACCATGCAAATATTCACCAGAAATCCCCGGGGCTGGGCCCCGCCCCGGGCTATCGATCCCGACATAGCGGCATTATTCCGTTCCACGCTGGCCGATAACGGCATTGATCCTCTCGTTGTTCACATGCCCTACCTGCCGAATTTTGCCTCCCCGGATGATACTCTCTACGAGCGTTCCGTGGCCATGCTGAGAGATGAGCTCGAACGGGCCGGACAGCTCGGAGCCGGGTATCTTGTCCTCCATGTGGGGCACCGGGGAAGTTCATCGGAAGAAGAGGCTTTCTCCCGTGTGGCTGCGGCGATTAACCGGGTCGGCGGCAACACTGCCGGACAACCGCTGCTGCTCCTGGAAAACACGGCTGGCCAGGGCACTGAGGTCGGATCGCGCTTTCCGCACCTCGCCCGCATCATGGACATGATTGAACATCCAGACCGCGTAGGCATCTGCTTCGACACCGCCCATGCCTGGGGAGCGGGCTACGATCTGGCCACGGCCGCGGGCATTACCGATACCCTGGCGGAATTCGAAGAATATCTGGGATGGCAGCGCCTCCGGCTGATTCATCTGAACGATGCCAGAGCAACCTGCGGCGCCGGCGTCGACCGGCACGATCATATCGGTCAGGGACTCATCGGCCGGGAGAGTTTTCATCTCTTACTTAACCACCCCCGATTATCAGCACTTCCTTTTATAATGGAGACACCCAAAAAGTCGGAAGACGATGATCGGAAAAATATGCAGGTCGTGAAAAGGCTGTTGAGAAAGACAGCCTGAATTGGTTTTCGGTGTGACCGGCGTGAACTTCAACTTTGCGGAACTCCCGGTGCAGGCAGAAGCGCCCGATAAGCATTTATTAACACTTGAAAATATTCTTATGAATGGATATAATTCACTCCATGAATAATAATACATATCCCCGGCATATGATGAACGCCTTGAATCAACGCTTGAAAGTAATGCCGGCCGTTGTCGTGACCGGGGCGCGGCAGACGGGTAAGAGCACCCTGGTCAAAGAGCTAACACCGCAAAAGCGTTCCTACTTTTCTCTTGATGACATGGATGTTTTTGATCTGGCCAGGCAAAACCCGGATGCCCTGACGGTGGGTGCGGCGAACGTGACGCTGGACGAGGTTCAACGAGAACCGGACCTGCTGCTCGCTGTGAAGCGGGCTATCGATGCCAACCGGCAACCAGGCCGGTTTTTGCTGACCGGATCGGCCAATTTGCTTCTGATGCATGGTGTTTCCGAATCACTGGCCGGTCGTGCCAGCTACCTTACCCTTAGTCCAATGACCCGGCGAGAGCAGTTAGGGCTTGGTCGTTGTGGAATGTGGGAGGAAATGCTTACCGCAAAAGAAGGCGATTGGCCGCAAATCTTAGCCGCCGACGATACAAAGCCGGAAGACTGGCGGGAATTTGCCAAGCGTGGCGGATTTCCGACACCTGCTCTGCACTTGGCTGCAGCTGATGACCGGAAAATATGGTTTGACGGCTATGTCCAGACCTATCTGGAACGAGATCTTCAGATGCTTTCCTCCATCGCCGCCCTTCCGGACTTTCGTCGTTTGATGCGGGCGGCCTGTCTGCGTCTGGGGCAGATCACCAATCAAACAGAGGTAGCCCGCGATCTGTCTTTGAAGCAACCCACCGTGCACCGCTATCTCAATCTGCTGGAGACGTCGCATCTGCTGGTGCGTCTGCCCGCATACTCGGTAAACCGAACCAAGCGTCTTCTCAAATCCCCCAAGCTTTATTGGGGCGATGTAGGATTAGCGCTATACCTTTCCGGAGCAGCTGAACCGACCGGTGCACATCTTGAAAATTTGGTGTTGCTTGATCTTCTGGTTTGGCGTTCAGGCAGGTTGCCGAATACGGAAATCCTCTACTGGCGGACGACAACAGGCGAGGAAGTGGATCTGCTGATCGAAACGGAAGGAAAGGTCCTGCCCATCGAGATAAAATCAGCAACTAAGCTCAGGATAAAAGACGCCGCCAACCTGATTGCTTTTCAGCAGGAATACGGCGCGGACGCGCGCACGGGATTGCTGCTGTATGACGGCGCAAAGATCGAATGGTTGACGCCCACCGTGCTGGCTGCGCCCTGGTGGAGGGTGATTTGAAATGACTGGAAAGGAAATAGCCAAATGATTACAATTAATTCCAAACTGCCGAATGTCGGCGTTACGATTTTTGCCGTGATGTCCAAACTGGCGGTCGATGCGGGAGCAGTCAATCTCTCCCAGGGCTTTCCCGACTTTGATGTAGAGCCGGAACTTTGTGATCTGGTTCAAAAATACATGAAGCTGGGTTACAATCAATATGCCCCCATGCAGGGAGTTCCGGTCCTGAGGCGGCGCATTGCGGAAAAAACGGAAGAACTTTACGGGGCGTCTTACGATCCGGAGACGGAAATCACCGTAGCCTCCGGGGCGACCGAGGCCATCTTCTCCGCCATCAGCTGTGTGGTCAATCGCGGAGATGAAGTTGTCCTGTTCGAGCCGGCCTATGATGCCTATGCCCCCGATGTACTGCTTTCCGGCGGCATACCGGTTTATGTGGCCTTGAAATATCCGGACTACCATATTGACTGGAATGAGGTGCAGGATGCGATAACCGCAAAGACAAAACTTATGATCCTGAATTCACCCCACAATCCGACCGGTACGATACTCGGTCCCGCAGATATGGCGGCCCTCGCGGATATTGTTGCCGATACGAATATCCTGATCATTTCCGATGAAGTTTATGAGCATATCGTGTTTGACGGCAATCGTCACGAAAGCATCACCAGATATCCGGATCTCGCCCGGCGGAGTTTTGTTATCAGTTCCTTCGGCAAGACCTACAGCACGACCGGCTGGAAACTGGGTTATTGTCTGGCCCCCAAGCAGCTTTCAGAGGAATTTCAAAGAGTCCATCAGTTTGTAACCTATGCTTCCAATACCCCGATCCAGTGGGCCTATGCTGAATTCATGGAGAAGAAGGAAAAGTATCTTAATGTGGCGAATTTTTACCAGGAAAGACGGGATCTGTTTTTATCCCTGATTGCGGACTCCCGGTTTAAGCCTCTGCCCTGCCGGGGGACATATTTCCAGATGCTTTCCTATGAATCCATAAGCGATGAGAATGATATTGATTTTGCCAGGAGGATGACGACGGAATATGGAGTGGCGGCTATTCCTCCCTCGGTTTTTTACTCCCGGGGAGATGACCACAAGACGCTGCGGTTCTGTTTTGCCAAAAAAGATGAAACCCTGATTAAAGCTGCGGAGAAATTATGCAAGATTTGACAGTTACATTGATCCAGACACAACTGGTCTGGGAGGACATCGCCGCCAACCTGGCGGCATTTGACAAAAAAATAAATGACATTTCTGAAGCAACCGATGTCATTATCCTTCCGGAGACATTTACCACCGGCTTCACCATGAACGCATCAAAAGTGGCCGAGCCCATGAGCGGCTCTGCAGTCTCCTGGATAGTCCATAAATCAAGGCAAAAGAACGCCCATATCCTGGGGAGCGTTATTATCGAGGAAGGTGGGAAATATTTTAACCGGCTCCTCTGGGCGAAACCGGACGGCGGGCTTATGACCTATGACAAGAAACATCTCTTTCGTATGGCGGGTGAGCATAAGGTATTTTCACCGGGAAACAGTCATCTCACCGTCGAGGTAAAAGGATGGAAGCTGCGGACGTTCATCTGCTATGATCTGCGCTTCCCCGTCTGGGTGCGGAATATCGCCAACGAGTATGACGTAGCTGTTTTTGTCGCCAACTGGCCGGCCAGGCGCGCGCCGCACTGGAAGCTTTTAATGCCGGCCAGGGCGGTGGAAAACCAGGTCTATGTTGTCGGGGTTAACCGCGTGGGTGAAGACGGCAACGGCATTGCTTACAGCGGCGATTCGGCCGTCATTGACCCCCTGGGAAATATCCTTTTTCAACAGGCGGATATTCCCTGCACGCACACGGCGAAATTGAGTTATGACAGGATAAGGGAATATCGGGAAACCTTTGCCGTATGGCAGGATGCCGACGGGGATGCGGTCTCTTTCCCCCGTTGATGAGAGATTCTGGGTAGAACAAGGGGTTGCAACCCCTTGTTCTGGTATCTGTTTCTTTATGGCCCCGGCATCAAACCGGATGTTATTGTCCAGCGTAAAATCTAATGGGGTATAGAGCCGCCGTGCTGTTTAAAGTCGTCGTGAAGCTGCTTCAGTTTGCTTGGAAGCAGGCGCTGTCGGGGCTGAATCCATTGTCACCATATCAAGCAGTACATTGACGCTTTCATTCACGAAAGGAGCATACCGCTCGCGGGCTTTCTGCCTGGCCTCGGTGAGTGTTTCGTCCTTTTTATTGTCGTCGTTTTTCTTGTCCATTTCTTTGCGCAAATCAGCGAGCCTGATTAAACCATTCTTGCCCGCCGCTTCTTTATTGCTTTTGATAATCTCGGCGAATTTCTCGTCTTTGGCGACCCTGGTTTTGGATCTCGCGGCCAGTTCCGTGATCATGGACCGATTTACAGGTTTCCACAAAAGTGTCTGGCTTCCCCGTGGGCTGAGGAAACTCGTAATTGCCTGAGCCGGAAGCGGGTAATCGAGCGACTTCTCGCCAAAGTCATCGAGAAGAAACCAGGCGGGCAGTATTACATCCGCTTCGACGCCCGTATTCTGTGTCGACTGGCCGCCGGGCAGAAAATAAAGGGCGGTGGTGACTGATATGGCGCCCAGGTTCAGGGGCAGGGGCATCAACATCTGCACGG
>OFEK01002189.1_pt1 | contig 11148 bp, 6 predicted proteins | sample 1521131 | NCBI WGS metagenome assembly OFEK01 (sample SAMN05720209, study PRJEB24109) | activated sludge metagenome | isolation source: Anaerobic digester | place: China | collected 2015-12-16
GCAGAGGAGCATTCATTGCGTAAACAGTGCCATCGATTATTTCACAGCGTTCGTCGTCAGGCCACGTCTGGTAATCAGCGTAAGACTGCTTCCTGTCATGTGTCCGCCGGGCATTTGCCACCATATAACACCTCCTGCGTTTCACAAAATTATAACACAGCCCTTTTTTTATGCAATTGGTCTGAAGCCTGATGTCTTGTGTTAAAATTCACGGCATGAGAGAAAAGGCGATCGGAAAAAAGCGGAGCAACTTCTGGCTGAGGATGTTGCCGTTTATCATGTGGCTGCTGCCGGTTCTGGCTCTGAACATCGGGTTCAGATTTCTGGCCAGGATCGAGCTGAGCTGGAAAGAGCGTGAGCTCGCTGAAACGGCACAGCAGGAGCTGGAGGCGTTGACCCGCAGTTCGACGGCCGAATATCGTCTGAACCGTTTTGGCGGGCAGATTATCGACAAACTGACGGTTGCCGGGAGCGGTGTTTATGATCAGAGCAGCTGGCAGCAGCTGCAAAGCTCTCTGTTTGCAGATATTGGCCAGGTTTTTCCCGACTTCAAGCTGCATGTCTTTGGCAAAGCGACGGCAAAGGCTGAATTCGAAATGCTGCATGCGCATAGCGACAAAGTCGAGAGTCGTCGCGCCATGGGCATGATTTTTAATCACCTGACAGGGCAGCATAAGGGGCTGGTGTTGCCTGACAACATCAAGCGGCAGCGTGACAAAATCGCCGAAAATTATTTCGGGGTCGGTATCAGCATCGACGCGGTTGCCGGCAGCATGAAAGGTCGTACCTGCAATATTCTGCACAGTCGGCGACCACACTGGTTTGTCTGGGATTATTACGAAAAGCCTGATGGCACGGGCTACGGTTATATGATGACCGCCGAAGTGCTCGAAAGCACACGAGTCTCTGCTTTGCAGACCGCTGCCGAAGAATGTCGCAGGCGGGGCAAAGGAGTGGGCGCTTTCGTTCCGGTGCTGAAATTCAAAGACCCCGTGGTCGGGTCGGAAAAGCTCACCAGGTCTTGTCTTTTCAGAAGCTGGCGTGAAAAGGAAGTCAGGCACCTTTTTTACGATCGCATCCACTGGATGGAACATGGCCCGCCGGCACCGGCGAACCTTGGCCGCTATAGAATTTACAGTCATCTTGGTTCAGGCATGAATCATCTTTCGGTGTTTGCAGCGAAACTGCCGCCTGTAATACCGGTGCCGCTCTGGCTTGAGTTTCTCAATACATGCAGCGGTTTTATCTGGGTATTGCTCATTTGTCGTGGTCTTATTCTCAATATCTGGCCAGAAATGTCGCTGACCCGAAGGTTTCTGATGCTGTATTTTCTGGCTGCCACCTTCCCGCTTGGTTTTCTAGGGATCTCTGCCGTTGCTTATCATCTGCAGATCGAACGTTCGGCCCGCAACCAGATTGCCGACAATCTCGAAGGTTGTTTGAGGCAGGTCGAAAGCACCCGCATGCAGCTGCAGGACGATTATCAGAAGGTTGCGCGTCGATTGTTCTCTGACTCGAAGCTTGCACAGCTTATCAAACTGCACGGGCACTCCTCAGCAGAAGTTGAGCGATACATTCTTAATGAGTTTTATTCGCACGAGCCGCCACTTCCTTTGATCGGCTTCATGCTTCTAGATAATGCCGGTAAAGGCCTTGAATTTGCCAGTGACGCGGCTTCTAAAGTTCGGCTGAAGAACATTTTCGGGGTATATCGTGCTCCGGTAATAGAAAACATGCGAAAACGATTTCTCAAAAATAAACCCGAAGAAAAGCTGCCTGAATTTGAGGTTACAGATGAAGAGAAGTTTGGTTCACAGGCTTACAATTCGCTTTCGGGCAATACTTTCAGCCACGAAATAGAGAAACGCCGCAATTTCTGCATCGGCCAGACATCAGGCGAGATGACCGCCAAATTGATTTATGATCAGATCGAAATTGATGATCTTCCGGCCGCGGTTTTATTCCTCGTCTGGGATGAAGGAAAACTATTCGAGAAATCGGTTTCGCTTGCCATCGAAGGCTTTCGCCGCGATTTTGCCGATTTTTCGTTCATTGCTTTTAGAAACACGCCTCAGGGCCTCAGAATTCTTTATCGCCCGGAGAATGACGATCTTGCTGCTCAGGGCTTTTCTGGAGCTGCCAGAGTTACTGAAACGGCTGCAGCCAGAGGGGGCACCGTAAAAAATCACCTGCATGGCATGACTGTGGTTGCCATGCCTTACGGGCAAAACTCAGAAATAATTGTTGCCGGCATGGCTGGTCACAGCAGGATAGAGCATGACAGTGCGGTGCGTCGGCGAACTTTCGAGATATTGATATTTATTTCACTGATGATTGCAGGTCTATGCGCAAGGTTTGTCGCGACACTGCTGCTGCAGCCGATAACAACTTTAAAGATTGCTCTCGACAAGGTTTCGCAGGGAGATTACAGCTTTAATCTTGCAGTTGCAGGGAAAGATGAGCTTGCCAGCCTGACCGGCGAATTCGGAAAAATGGTCGAGGGTTTGAAAGAGCGTGAACGCCTGTCGGCTCTGCTGTCTGATCATGCGGTTGAGGCTCTGGCCAAGAATTCAGAAGAGACCGGTCAGCTTCAGAGTCGTTCATTTCGAGGTATTACACTGGTTTCTGACATCAGGAGCTTTACGACCCTCTGTGAGACTTACCAGACTCATGAAATAACCGAGATGCTGAACCATCATTTTGCTGCCATGTCAGAGGTGATAAACGGTAATGGCGGGCGCATATACAAATTTATCGGTGACGCGGTCGAGGCTATTTTTGAAGGACCTGACGGCAGAGTCGTTGCGCTGAATGCCATTTCTGCTGCCGTTAAGATGCAGAAGGCAATGCAGGAAATCAACCAGCATCGTCGCAACCGCGGTTTATTCACCTATGCTTCCGGGGTTGGGCTTGCCTGTGGCGAGTTTCATGCCGGGCATGTCGGCAGCGATGATACCCGACTTGATTACAGCATTATCGGCGAGGCTTTCGCTGTTGCCGCTAATCATGAGGCCGCGACCAAAAAGTGCCGGGATCTTCCGATAGCCTTTTCCGCTGATGTTGCCGCTTTGATTGAGCCCGGAATCAAAGTCTGCCAAATTGATGAAGACGGCGAGGTTTTTTCGTTGCAGCCTGATCAGGACCAGGTCAGAAAAATAGGTGAGGATTTTGCCGGTCTGGAAATTCTCAAGGTTGTCGAAGATGCTTCCCCTGCAAGTGTAGCAGAGAATCCAGAACTGCAGAAGACCACAGACTTGAACCAATTTTTTCTGGTTTTTTCTGTGGCTGTTTTTGCGGTGGCTCTGGCAATCGGCATTTTTTATGGCTTTGAGTGGCGGCGGCAAAGGGCAAAAGAGGTTGCCAGACATCAGGCTGAACAGAAGATCGCAAGGCTTGCCAGACAGCTCAGATCAGACAGTGCCGGCTATGTCGCCATGGAGACGGTAATGAACGACTGTCTTAAAAGGGTCGAGAGCCGCCTCGCCTTCGAACCTTCAGAAAATGATGCCGAGTTGATGCGGGCCGAGGTCGAGCGCACGCTTGCCGACCTGTCGCGGGCCGGTTTCCGACCGACGCGAGTAATGGGTATCAATCTGAATCGTGGGCATGAAATAACTGCAGAAACTTTCTACAGGCATGGTATGGCCGGGGAGCAGGAAGAGCGGTTTTTCTGGCTGGCGCGTTATCTGGGGCTCATTTATCAGCGGGTTGACTCAATCCCTCTGCGTGGCAGGGTCGACCCGTTCCTTTCGGAACTTTTCGGTTCAAGCGGCTCAGCTGAGTTTCTGACAAATGAGAAAATCGGCTTTGTCGGTCTGACCATGAATGGCCAGAAGCAGGAAGCGGTTTACTGGAATTATATGAAAGTTTTTCCGGCGAGGCTGGCTGGTGCAAGACTGCCAGAAAAAAATTCCGACCTGTTTTTTTATGACCATTATCTGGCAAGGGTTGCGGGGGTTGTAGTCGTCACAGTTCCGGTTGAGCAGCTGCGTGATAACCCGTCGCTGCTTGCTGAGGCATACAGCGATAACGATGTGACCCTGTCGGTAAAAACACCTGCCGGTATTGAATACGGCCGCGAAAGCTCTAAGGTGGGGCAAAGCGAGCCACAATCCATCGCATCGCCAACGGGGCGGGTTTTCCATACTGAAAATATCAGGGTCGGCGGCGAGATTTGCGAATTCCGACTTGGCAGTGCTATTGAGGTTGAAGACAGCTCTCAGAGGCGAAATCAGATTCTATTCCTTGTTCTGTTAACCATTTTGATCATCTGGTTTGCGGGCAAAACCCTTTTGGGCAGCAGTTTTATCAATCGCTCGATTCGAGCCCAGATTCTTCTTTCAATTCTTATGACCGCCATGGTGCCATTGTTGACAGTTTTTTTCGTCGCCCAGAGTTTTGTGTTTGAAAATCATCAGGCGCTTCTGCATCAGCAGAGAACTGAATTGAAACGGTTTCTCGATGAGTTTGAGCTGCGCCAGGGATACTACCAGCAGGTCGTTACCTGGCAGCTTGAGCGCTATAGCACAAACCCGAGGGTAACCGCACTCGTTGCCCGATCGGTAAATGAGATCCAGAACAGCGATTTTTTAGCTGAATTCAGCAGATACTTTGCCGGGGTTTATCAGGCAGTCAACCTGGTTGGCGACTGGAGCTCGAGTGTCACGGTCAGAAATGTGATTCTCGTAAATCGCACCGAAAAAGAGCTTACCTACCGCGAAAATAAGAGCAAAGATGAGTTCTCCGCGTTATTGGGTCAGGTGATCAGACTTCTGCTGAAAAATCTCTCATTACAGGCAGGCGGTTCTGAACTGCAGATGCAGAACGTCAAGGGCGAACTGTTTTTTGATGCGGCGATGAAGAGTATCAGGTCTAACTTCGGCGATGAAGCCTATCTAAGGTTGAACGCAGCACACGGCATGCCGGTTGAGTTTGCCATCACTACCGGAGCGGCCATGATGCTTTCATTTGTATTGCCAACGATTTCGCAGCCCGAGGCCGCTCTTACATGGATGGTGACCTTTGCCGGCGGCGGTTACATGACGCGGATTGCCAAACGAAATCAGTCGCCATGGGCCGTTTTTACGCTTGAATATCATTCGTACGGCTGCATTGAAGATCAGTTCGTGCCATGGCCAGGTCTGAGACTCGGCAGGGCGGCCGGCTGGGTCAATGCCTCGAATCTGCCAGTGTCTTTTGAAGAAAAGGTGGGCGACGAACTGGTGACGATCGAGGGGCGCCCCGGTATCAGACAACCTCACAATTTTGTGATTGGTGCGGCAATGCAGCGGCCGGTCACCGAAGAAACCCTAAAAATAAGCATTTACAGCCGCTATCTGTTGGTTATGGCGGTTGTGCTGTTCATTCTGATCGGTCTGCAGACTGCGGCTGACATTACCGTGCCGGTTCAGGCTCTGACAGAGGGCATGCGCCAGATCAGTCTTGAAAACTATGCCTTTCGCATCAATCTCGACCGCGAAGACGAGCTTGGGCAGCTTTGCCGGTCGTATGACCGGTTTGCCCGGAGCCTGTCAGAGAAAGAAACGATGGGGAAAATGCTGTCGCGCAGCGCCCGGCAGGCAGTGCTGAGTGGTGACGGTCTGGCTGGTGCCTGGCGTGAATTTGTTTTTATTTTCTGCGGCAGCCTTGATTTTACGGCCCGACTCGGCTCTGAAGGCACCGGGCATCTTTTCAAACTGTTGAAAGAGCAGGTTGCGATGATCTGCAGAATCATACTTGAAGAGGGCGGCGATATCGATAAACTGATTGGTGACAAGGTGCTGGGTGTGTTTCCGATTGAAGAAGGTCACGCGGTAGCGGCGCGCCAGGCAGCTGTAAGAGCCGCTGAACGTATTGTGGCTGCTGAAAAGTCCGGCAGTCTGCATTTTTCAATGGCAACAGGCGTCAACGCGGGCAAAGTAATCAGCGGCATGCTGGGTTTCGGCTCAAAACGAGATTTTACTGTCATTGGTGACGCGGTGAATGTTTCGGCGAGAATTCAGAAAGAGGCCGAAAAACTGCCTGATTCGCGCTGCCTGTATTCTGAGAGCTTTATAAAAGGTCTGGCAGATGGCTCGGGTTTTGTTTTGCACGGCGAAACGGCTCTTAAGGGCAAATCAGAAAAGGTGCGTCTCTTTAAGAGGGCCTGATCAACTCATATTCAGAAATACCATAGACTGCAACCAGTCGCTCGACAAGAGTTTCGCGCACGACGATCACCAAGTCGATGTCTGCTCCGAGCAGGGCTTCGAGTAGATGATGAAACCCGTCGCCCTGCACTTCAAGATGCCCGGCCTCATCGAGATAAAAGCGCCTGATGTTGTTGAGTATGGCATTCTGGGTGATGTGACGGGCAAAGAGAAAGCCGGCACTGCTGAAGCTGAAGCGATCGTTGAGGCGGGCGGTTTCATCCCAGCCCGGTGGAATATGGTTGAAGGTGCGGATGAGAGGGCAGGTCAGACCGGTTTTGAGGTGAAAAAGGTCGTAACCGGTCATTTCTGCGCCGACCCAGACTTTTTTGCAGGCAAAGCCGTCCGCCTCCGGAAAATTTTGATAATCATTGAGAACCCATGAGGTTTTGCCGCTGTTTACCGGCCCGGTCAGCAGGTAGATCATCGGTTGAGTTCCTGCAGCCACTGTTCGGCCGCAATGGCGAAACCGTGCTCATCATTGGCGGGTGCGGTAAGAAAGCGCCGGCGCAGGTCTTCTGGCCCGTTGGCGACGACAAAGCCGTGGTTTGTCCATTCGAGCATGGCGAGGTCATTGTAGTCGTTACCGATACTCATGGTGTGGCGCTGCTCGATACCGAGTTCTTCGCACAGCCACCTGGCCGCAAGCCCTTTTGATGCGTGCGGGTGAAAGACTTCGATCCAGACGTGCCGGCCGTCAATTGGCGAAGTGGTTCTGATGATGCTCAGATTCGGAAACCTTCTCTGTAGTTCTTGGATGATTGCCAGACCATCGGTAGAGATTGCAAGAAACTGGGTGGCGCGTGAAAGCTGTTGATATGGCCCCTGGATGGCGAATTCTTTGAGATAATGCAGTCGCGACAGCAGGTCGGAAGACGGTTCTGGTGCCGCAAACCAGTGAAACCGGTGATTTTCCGGTATCGGGTGGTGAATCGAAAAATCGACTTCACATTCGAGAAAGAATTCGGAGAGGGCGTGGATATCGTGACGGCCGAGTTCATGGGCGCAGATGACATGATCGTCTTCGAATGAGCAGATGCCGGCGCCGGTTGAGAAGACCAGGTAGTCGAAAGGCAGATCATGTTTGACTACCTCGCGTGAAGAATGCAGGGTGCGGCCGGTGGCAGCCACTCTGACAACGTCATTTTCGCCGAGCCGGTGCAGCATGGCAAGATTCTCGGGGCTGATGCGGCCCGAGCTGTTGAGAAAGGTGCCGTCGAGATCGGTTAGAATCATGCCGCGTGGCATTTTGTATTCACTCCTGTTCGAGAAGCTCAAAGCAGCCGGGTCTGAAGGGTGCACTCAGATTTGGCAGCACTTTTTCAAGAAAAATACCGGCACGCGGGTCATGAGTATGCCCGTAAGTAGCTCTGACCGCAATCGAAATGAACTGTACCGCCCGGTCAAGGGCCACCGGCAGGCTGTCACCCTGCATCAGGCAGCCGGTGACAACACTGGTGAAGGTGTCGCCGGTGCCGGGGTAATGGGCCGGGATATAGTCGCACTGGACCTTCCAGATACGGCGGTCGGCGCGGTTATAGGCATAGACAAAGGTCTGTTTTTTGCGGTCTGACTTGTTGACATTGGTGATGATGACAATGCCAGGGCCCTTTTCGCTGAGAGCTTTGAGAACCTTTTTAAGTTCGCTTTCAGGCATTTTCTCGGTATATTTCATATCGAGCAGGGCGCAGGCTTCGGTCAGATTCGGGGTTATCAGGTCGGCCCGCGAGATCAGGGTTTTCATCTCGCTGACCATGTCAGGGGTCATTGAGTCATAGAGTTTGCCGTCATCACCGAGAACCGGGTCGACGACAATCAGCTGATTAGGGTTTTTAAAGTGATCGATGAATTCTTTGACTATCTCAATCTGCAGATGCGAGCCGAGAAAGCCGCTGTATATGCCGTCGAAAGTCAGGTTCATCGACTTCCAGTGGTCGATCATCGCGCGCATATTGGCGGTCAGATCGACAAAACAGAAACCAGAAAATTCTGTATTCGACGACAGGACTGCGGTTGGCAGCGGGCAGACCTGCAGCCCCATCGACGAAAGTATCGGTATTGCGACGGTCAGTGAAACGCGGCCAAAACCAGACAGGTCATGAATTGCCGCTATGCGTTTTGTCGGGTGGCGAAACATGCGGTTTCAGCTGAGCGAAATGGCCGAGGTCGGGCACGAATCTGCCGCCTGTTTCGCCGAAGCTTCATTTTCGGGGGCAACTGGTTTCTGAATTACGGTGGATTTGCCGTCGTTAAGTTTGAAAACAGCGGGGCAGATCATTTCGCACTGGCCGCAACCAATGCAGATATCATGGTCAACAAATGCTTTCATGTTTTTGCTCCAAAAAAAGAATCAGGGCTCGACGCATTAATTAAAGATAAAGCGTTGAGCCCTGACAGGCAAGTCAATTAATCAGTCGAGGGTGTGAATTACCATGCCTGATCTGAGTTTGGGTTCGAACCAGGTTGATTTTGGGGGCATGACTTCGCCGCTGTCGGCAATTTTCATCAGCTGTTCAATCGAGGTCGGAAACATCGCAAAGGCGACGACGAATTTGCCGTTGTCAACGATTCTTTCGAGCTCTTTAACGCCTCTGATGCCGCCGATAAAGTCGATGCGCTTGTCGGTGCGGGGGTCGCCGATGCCAAGAATCGGGTTGAGCAGGTTATCCTGCATGATCGACACATCGAGGCTCTTGACCGGGTCTTTGGCGTCGAATGAGCCGGGTTTGGCAGTCAGCTTATACCAGGTGCCCTTCAGATACATGCCGAAGGTATTGGCTGCGGTCGGCTTTTTGTATTCCTGCTTTTCGACGGTGAATTTTTCGCCGACCTTCTTGAGAAATTCGGCTTCGCTCAGGCCGTTGAGATCATGCACGGCGCGGTTGTAGTCCATGATCAGCAGGTGATTGTGCGGGAAAATGACTGACATGAAGAAGTTGTATTCTTCATTGCCGGTGTGTTTCGGGTTCTTTTCGGCGCGTACTTTGGCGACACGTGCGGCGGCCTGGGTGCGGTGGTGGCCATCGGCGACATAAAGGGCCGGGATCTGGGCAAATTCAGCAGTTACCTTTTTGCCCCATTCGGCGTCTTTAACGACCCAGAGAACGTGCTGGATGCCGTCTTCAGAGGTGAAGTCGACTTCTGGCGCGTTTTTGGTTATCTGGTCAACCATGGCATTGATCGAGGCGCGGGCCGGGTAGGTGAGAAAAACCGGGCCGGCATTGCAGTTGGTCATGTCGACGTGTTTCAGACGATCTTCTTCTTTGTCTTTGCGGGTGAATTCGTGGCGCTTGATTTTGCCGTCCCAGTATTCCTGGGCGCTGCAGCAGCACATCAGACCGGTCTGGGCACGGCCGTTCATGACCTGGCGGTAGATATAAAAACATTCGCCGGCGTCGCGGACCAGCCAGCCTTTCTGCTGAAACATTTTGAAATTTTCGACCGCTTTGTCATAGACACGCTGGTCATAAAGATCGATTTTGGGGTCGAGGTCGATCTCGGGCTTGTTTATGTGCAGAAAAGACTGAGGGTTGCCTTTTGCCAGTTCACGGGCTTCATCAGAGTTGATGACGTCGTAGGGGAAAGCTGCCACTTTGGCGGCGATATCTTTCGGGGGGCGCAGACCTTTGAATGGGCGTACAATTGCCATTTTCCTTCTCCTTGAAGAGTGAATTCTGATGAGGGCATGCTAACAATACCCCGTTAAACTGTCAACTTTTGCTTAACCGCCCCGTATACTGGCAGAAATAACTTATTTGCCGCTTTGCATTCAGCACACGGGCTGACGGAAAATTGCGGCGTCATTTCCGGCGCAGACTATGAATCCTGGCTGAGGAACTATCAGTTCTGGCGCAGATAAAGATCCTGATAGACCCCGCAGCTGGCCATGAGCTGGCTGTGGGTGCCGCGTTCGACGATGCTGCCATTCTTTAAAACGCATATCTGGTCTGCATTTTTGATAGTGGTGAGGCGATGCGCTATAATCAGCGCGGTTCTGCCGGTCAGCAGCTTTTGCAGCGCATCCTGAATCAGAGCTTCGGTAAGGGTGTCGATGCTGGCTGTAGCCTCATCCATTATCAGAATTCGCGGGTTGGCAAGCACGGCTCTGGCAATGCTCAAAAGCTGTCTCTGACCAATCGAGAGGTTGACGCCGCCCTCAAGTATTCTTGTCGCATAGCCTTCCGGCAGAGAAACGATAAAATTGTGGGCGTTGGCCATTTCGGCGGCTTTGATAATCTGATCAGCAGAAGCTTCTGGTCGAGAAAATCTGATGTTGTCAGCCACTGAACCGCCAAATAAAAACGGTTCCTGGGGAACCAGTGCCATCTGGCGCCGCAACGACGACTGGGTAAACTGCCGTATATCCTGGCTGTCTATGAGAATGGCGCCTGCAGTCACATCGTAGAGACGCATTATCAGATTGGCCATCGTGGTTTTACCGGCCCCGGTCGGCCCGACAATGGCCATTGTCTGACCCGGTTCAATCTTCAAGTCGATGTTTTTGAGAACCTGTGATTCGGGGGTATACGAAAAAGCTACCTGCCTGAACTCAATTTTTCCGGTAATCTCGCCAATATCTTTGGCAGAATCGACATCCTGAATTACGGGCACGGTATCGAGCAGTTCGAATACTCTTTCGCCGCCGGCCATGGCTGATTGCATGGTGGTGTAGAGCTGTGATAGGTCTTGAATTGGCTGAAAGAACCTGGTTACATAGGCGATAAAAGCGACCACGATGCCAAGAGTGATTTCGCCGCGGGCAACCAGCAGGCCGCCATAGAGAAGCACGATTCCGGTAGCGAGCACGCCGAGAAAATCTACGGCTGGCAGAAACATGAATGACAGAGACATGGCCCTGATATTGGCGTCACGGTTCGCCTGGTTGACTTCGTTGAAGCGGTCGGCCGAAACACCTTCGCGGGCAAAGGCCTGAATGACCCTGATTCCTGAAATGTCTTCA
>OFEK01002199.1_pt1 | contig 11098 bp, 8 predicted proteins | sample 1521131 | NCBI WGS metagenome assembly OFEK01 (sample SAMN05720209, study PRJEB24109) | activated sludge metagenome | isolation source: Anaerobic digester | place: China | collected 2015-12-16
GACTGCCCGGAGCCGAATGATAATAGTAGTTATATAAAATTATCCCAATGCATTGCGGCGAACCGGGTGTTACGCAACGGTTCTCCCGTATTCCCCCATACCGGGGAAAACAGCGGCAGATACCCATCGTTACGAGCAAAGAGGGGGGAGGTCGTACCTCCACGCCCGGGATGCTATCCTGCCCCTCCCTCCGGTCACCCCGGCAACCGGAACGAAACGACGATCGCCGTGATGCCCCCGACGATGGCGAGCCCCGCAAGGAGCAGCACCAGGCCGACAGCCGCGACGAGCGGGTTTGCGATCAGGACCAGGCCGAAGATGATGCTCAGGATGCCGAGGATCCCCGTTCCCCACCCGGCACCGGAGAACCCCTGCGCCATGTAGACCGCCCCGATGATCAGCCCCTCCACGCCGATGATGAGGGCAAAGACGGTCGGGACGAGGATGGCGCTATAGAGGGGATAGGTGAGGACGAGGATTCCTGCAAGGATACCGAGGATACCGACCAGCAACTTCCAGCCCCGGCCCGTTCTATCCGTAAACAGGCCGATGAGCGCGACGATACCGTTGAAGAGCCAGTAGAAGCCGAGGAACGTGACGAGGAGCGTCAGCGTCTGGATGGGGTAGATGAAGAAGAGAACGCCAAAGATGACCGCGATAACGCCGAGCAGCAGCACGAGCCAGCGTGACGGGGCCAGAGCAGCGCCGGACTCATAGGTGCCGGCACCGAACTGCGTGTTAACCATAACAACACCGTGCGGAGAGCACGCTACCACCATATAGAGGTATCTGCCCCCCGGCCACCCGGCCCGGCGGAGTGAGCGGTACTCCACCGGGCCGGTGCATCCGTTATCGGGCAGCAGGCCCTTCTACCGGCCGGGGAGAAGAGCCCTTCTTCCTGTAGACGAGCCTCCGCGCTCCCTCCCCCAGCACCTGTTCGGGGGTCATATACCCGGAGATCTGGATGATCCGGGCGACGAGCCCCGTCCACCCGGTCTGGTGGCTGGCGCCCACGCCGGCACCGTTGTCGCCGTGGAAGTACTCGTAGAAGAGGAGGTAGTCGCGCCAGTTGGGGTCGTCCTGGAACTTTTTAGTGTAGCCGAAGACCGGGCGCCGATCGCTCTCATCGCGGAGGAAGATCCGGGTCAGGCGCCGTCCTATCTCCTTGCTCACCTCAAAGAGGTTCATCCGGTTCCCCGACCCGGTCGGGCATTCCACAGTAAAGTCGTCCCCGTAGTAGGCGTAGAGGTTTAACAGCGCCCGGATCAGCATGACGTTCATCGGGAACCAGATCGGCCCCCGCCAGTTGGAGTTCCCGCCGAACATGGCCGAGTTGGAGTCGGCCGGCAGGTAATCAACCCTGTATTCCTGCCCGTCCTGGTAAAAGATATAGGGATTGTTCAGGTGTGCCCACGAAAGGGACCGGATCCCGTAATCGCTCAGGAACTCGTTCTCGTCCAGCATCCTTGCGAGGACCCTTCGCAGCTTCTCCTCGGTGAGGAGCGAGAGGAGGAGCCGTCCTCCGACGCCGGGCCGGCCGGCGTTCGCGATCGTGGACGTCATGCGCTCATGATACTGCCTGAACCACCTGGCCCGCTCTATGAACTCCGGCATCTGCTCGATCATCTCCCGGGTAAAGACCGTGCTTGCAGCAAGCGGCAGCAGCCCCACCAGGGACCGCACCTTGAGACGTGTCGCGCTGCCGTCGGGCAGGCGGAGGAGATCATAATAGAAGCCGTCCTCTTCGTCCCACATCCCATCGAGGCCCTCGCCCATGCTGTTCATCGCCGAGGCGATCCAGACGAAGTGCTCGAAGAACTTGGTCGCCATCTCCTGGTAGACCGGATCGTGGACGGCGAGTTCGGAGGCGATCTCCAGCATCGTCTGGGCAAAGAGGGCCATCCACGCCGTCCCGTCGGCCTGCTCCAGGTAACCCCCCGTGGGCAGGGGTGCGCTCCGGTCAAAGACCCCGATGTTGTCGAGGCCGAGGAACCCACCCTCAAAGACGTTCTGGCCGGTGCGGTCCTTGCGGTTCACCCACCAGGTGAAGTTCATCAGCAGTTTCTGAAACATCCTCCCCAGGAACTGCACGTCCCCGGCGCCCAGGATCTCTTTCTCCGTGCGGTAGATGAAGAGGGCGGCCCAGGCGTGCACGGGGGGGTTGACGTCGGAAAAATTCCATTCATAGGCCGGAATCTGGCCGTTCGGGTGCAGGTACCGCTCGCGCAGCATCAGGTCGAGCTGGTTCTTGGCAAAGTCCGGGTCCACCATGGCAAGGGCGAGGGTATGGAACGCCAGGTCCCATGCCGCATACCAGGGATACTCCCACTTGTCGGGCATGGATATGATGTCGGCGTTCACCATGTGGAACCAGGAGTTGTTCCTGAGCGAGGACCGCTGGCCGGGATCGTGCCCATTCAGCCAGCGGTCGACCTCGTAGAGGTAGTACTGCTTCGTCCAGAGCATCCCGGCAAGCGCCTGCCGCATCACGTTCGCCGCATCGGGGCCGACCGACGGCGGGGTGATGTTCTCGTAGAATGCGTCCGCCTCCTGCTTTCGCTCTGCGAACACGCTCTCAAAGGGGCTCCCGAAGAGAGGGCTCTCCTCCGAGGGCGGGGCCTGGTTCAGCCGCAGCCGTATCGTCTGCGCCTCCCCCGGAGCGAGGGTCAACCGGTAGTGTGCGGAAGCTTTGGTCCCGGACCCCTCCGGGTTCACGGCATCGGCCCGCCCCGAAACGATGCAGTCGTTGATGCCGTCTTTGGCGAACGGCGAGGCGTTCGGGGTGCCGAAGAGACGCTCCGTGTTGGTCTCGTTCTCGGTGAAGAGAAGTTCGGGGGCGCCCTCGCAGGAGAGATACCGCTGTCCGAGAGCGGGGTGATCGGCCGCGATCACGCCGGTCCCCGGTGGACCCTCCGCCCTCCGGAGGGACGGCCTCTTGCCGCCCTGCTCCCAGGTGTTGCGGAACCAGAGGGTAGGGAGCACGTGGAGGGACGCCTCCTCCGGGCCGCGGTTATGGACGGTGATCTGCACCAGGATATCCTCCGGGGACGCCTTCGCGTACTCCACAAAGACGTCGAAGTAGCGGTCGCCGTCGAATATCCCGGTATCGATGAGCTCGTACTCCAGGTCATACCGGTTGCGCTGGCGGTTGGTCTCGACGAGGTCGTTGTATGGGAACGCGGCCTGCGGGTACCGGTAGAGGTACTTCATGTAGGCGTGCGACGGGGTGTTGTCGAGGTAGTAGTAATACTCCTTCACGTCCTCGCCGTGGTTCCCCTCGGCGTTCGTAAGGCCGAAGAGCCGTTCTTTGAGGATGGGGTCGGCACCGTTCCAGAGGGCGAGCGCAAAACAGAGGAGCTGGGAGTCGTCGGAGATGCCCGCAATCCCGTCCTCCCCCCACCGGTAGGCGCGGGACCGGGCCTGGTCGTGCGTGAAGTAGGCCCAGGAATTGCCATCCCACCCGTAGTCCTCCCTCACCGTTCCCCACTGCCGTTCGCTCAGGTAGGGCCCCCACCGCCGCCAGGGGATACGGCTGCTGCGGATCTCGAGCAGCCGTTGCCCCTCGGCCGTGCCGGGCACAAACGTCACAGGTGTCATGCGCGAGTCAGACTATCCGTCAGATAATATATTTTTCGAGGAATCAAAATCCGGGTTGCCCCAATGGCACCTTGCAGCGCCTCGTCCCGTGTATCCGGGAGAACCGGCGGTCCCGGCTCACGGGGCGTGGCCTGCCGATGCAGCGGCGGGAATGCACCCTGACCGCTACGGCAGGCGGACCACAAGAGGCCCTTGCCGCTGGCGCCATCCCGACCCTCCTGTTTTCCCGTACGGAGGCCACGCTGCCCGTACCGGCGCCGGGCAGTTAGGTTAATATATGCCACCGTCACCTGACGGAATCGATTCAAGGGCTGAGATCATGAATACTTCCGCAGATCCGGCTCTCCGGACGCCGGCAGCAACCCCGCAGGGGGTGCTCCTGCCGCTTGCGCTCGCCCAGTTCATCTGCAGCTACGCCACCTCGAACATGAACGTGGCCATAAACGACATTGCCACCGACCTGGGGACGACGGTGAGCGGCGTCCAGACGACCATCGCCGTCTTTACGCTCACCATGGCGGCCCTGATGATCCCCGGCAGCAAGTTGACGGATATCCTGGGCCGCACCTACCTCTTCAGGCGGGGCCTCATGGTCTACGGGGTGGGAGCACTGGTAGCGGCAGCGGCGCCGGGGCTCGGGATCCTGATCCTCGGCTACTCGCTCCTCGAAGGCATCGGGACCGCGCTGCTGATCCCGCCGGTATACATCCTCGCAACGATCTTTTATCCCGACCTCACCTCACGCGCCCGGGCCTTCGGCGCGATCAGCGCGGCGGGCGGCATCGGGGCGGCGGCAGGCCCGCTGATCGGCGGGATCATCACCACCACGATCAGCTGGCGCGCCGCCTTTGTCGTGCAGGCCCTCGTCGTCGGGATAGTCATCATCCAGAGCAGGAAGATCGTCGACCCGGGCGTGCAGGGCGAGAAAACCGCCTTTGACATCGTCGGAACCATCCTCTCGGCGGCGGGACTCTTCTTCATCGTGGTCGGCATCCTGCAGGCCTCGACCTACGGCTGGGTCAGGGCCGGCCAGGATTTCGTCATCGGCAATACGGTCGTGATCCGCGAGGGCGGCATCTCCCCGGTATGGATCTTCGTGCTCATCGGTGTGGTCTTACTCGCCCTCTTCTTCCGGCATATCCGGGCCAGGGAACGGGCGGGCAAGGAGCCTCTGCTCTCCACCAGGCTGTTTAAGAACCGCACGTCAAACCTCGGCCTCATCACGCAGAACATCCAGTGGCTGGTCCTGGTGGGCCTCTCCTTCGTGGTCTCCGTCTACCTGCAGACGGTGCGGGGCTACAGCGCGATCGAGACCGGCCTGATCCTCACGCCGGCCACGATCGGTGTTCTGCTCTCCTCGATGGCCGCAGGGAGGCTGGCACGGAGGCGTCCCCAGGCGCTGCTGATCCGGCGGGGCTTTGTCGTGACGGTGGCCGGCATCCTCCTCCTGCTGCTGCTGGTGCGGGAGACCTCGAACGTCCTTACCTTCGTGCCGGGTCTCTTTCTGGTCGGTTTCGGCGTCGGGGTGATGCTGACCTCCTCGGTCACCGTCGTCCAGTCCGCCTTTCCCGAAGAGGACCAGGGGGAGATATCGGGCCTCTCGCGCAGCGTCTCGAACCTGGGCTCCTCGCTCGGCGTGGCCATTGCGGGAACCGTCATCGTCTCCAGCCTTGTTGAGGGGAACCTGGGCTATGCCCTCGCGCTGGTAGTTCTGGTGGTGTTTGCGGTTGGAGGTCTTGCAGCCGCGTTCCTGCTGCCCGCGACGCCGGTGCCCCCGGCCCCGGAGCCCGGGCCCGGCCCGGCCTGACCGGCAGGTACTGCGCCCGGTACTCCTGCCCGTCCTGGTATACAGCGGCTCTCTTCACCGTCCCTTTCCGGCCGACGGATTATGAGGGCGAACGAGTGCCCGTGCCGGGGCACCGTCGCCGCCGAGGATCTTCAGCGGCAGGCAGACCAGGTCTACCGGGCCCGGCGACACCTCCTTCAGGTTCAGCCCCTCGATGATCCAGATCCCGGCATTGAGCAGGGTCCGGTGAATCTTCACCCCGTCCGCATGGAAACCACCGACAGAGAGGTAGTCCACGCCGACCAGCCGCACCTGCCGCCCGGCGAGGTATTCGGCCGCTGCTTCCGAGACGTACACGAAGTCCTCGACGAATGCGTCGGTATCCCAGCAGTGCTCCGAGTTGTGGGTCCTGAAGAGGACCCGCTCGCCGGGCCGGATGGCATGCCCCTCCAGCTCGCCGGGTTCGATGGACGTGCGGTCACGGATGGGGATGACCCGCGCCGGACCGATGCTCGCGTCCAGCGGGATGTCGCCGATCCCGGTGCCGCCGCGGACGAAGTGTGCGGGGGCATCCATGTGGGTGCCGGTATGGGCACCCATCTCGAGGAGCGACACCGTGCTCGGGTCGCCCCGCTCCATGCTCAGTGCATGACTGATCCTGACCGGCGGGTCCCCCGGCCAGGTGACCATGCCGGTCTTCAGCGTTACCGAAACGTCGATCCAATCTGAAGCCATCATATCCTCCCTTCTCATGGCGTGGTGCAGGACTCCCCGGGTCAGATCGCGGCAAACTGGACGATGACCTTGATGTCGCCGGGTCTTCGCACGAGGGCATCCTGAAAATTCTCCGGCCTTTCCCGCCGTGTAATGAGGCGTGCCAGCCACGCCCGGTCGGCATGGGCCAGGGCTCTGCCGGCCTTGTACCAGTGCCGCTTGTTGGCATTCACAGTACCCACGATGGCGATGTTCCGGAGCACCGCCGCCGCGGCGGAGTCAGCCGTGGGCGTCGTAGGTGGCTCGCCACCCCCGCCGACACCCGTGAGGCAGATGACGCCGCCGGGTGCCACCTGGTGAATGGTCCGGGCGATGACCTGCCCGACACCGGTGCACTCGATGATGATGTCCGGTTCGAAGCCGACGTCCGCGACGGATTTCGAGTGATACGTCGCTCCGAGAGCCCTGACGGCCTCGGGCTTGGGACCCGACGTATTGCGATCATAGACATGGACATCCAGTCCTGCCAGCACGCCGATGAGGGCCGCGAGAAGGCCGACGGGCCCCGCGCCGGTTATGAGTGCATTCTCCGGTTCCCAGAACGAACGCTGGCCGACCTCCCGCACCATCTCCCAGGCTTTCGCGACGACCGTCGTCGGCTCAAGGAGGACGCCGAGGATCCCGAGATCGGGGTCTACTTTCATCGCGTACTCGGGTTCGATCCTCCACCGCTCGGACATGAACCCGTCGATCTCCTTGATGCCGCGTTCAGTGTAGAGGCCGTTGGCGCACATATCCCACTCCCCGACCGCACAGTTCGGGCAGGGGACCGGGTCGGGGCGCCGGACGATTCCCACCACCAGATCCCCGGCTTTCAGCCCCGACCTCGGTCCGGGATCGATGACGCGGCCGAGCGACTCGTGCCCCAGAATGAGCCGCGATTTGCCCGGAGGCGCCCAACCGTATTTTCCCGCTACGATCTCGGCATCGGTCCCGCAGACGCCGACGGCGATCGCTTCCACGAGCACCGAGCCGTCCCGCATATCCGGTTCGGGGACGTCCTCCAGCCGTGCGGTCCCTGGTTTTTTCGGTTCAACAGTAATCGCTTTCATCTTTTCACCTCAGGGCCTCTATCCCGCGTCCAGGAGGGGAAGGCCCCCGGAATCGAAGCCTCTCCTGATACTGCCGTGCTTCCTCCCGGCTACCCGGCCTGTCCCATCACCCGCCCGGGCGCCCACGGGACCGGAAGTAGGCCTCGATCTGCTCCAGAGACAGCCCTTTCGTCTCCGGCACGAGTTTGAAGACGAAGAGCCACGCGAGCAGGGCAACCAGGGCGTAGAGGAGGAAGACCCCCGACTCCCCGATGAGGTCCACCAGCGAGAGGAACGTCGCTGCGATGATGAAGTTTGCGGCCCAGTTCGTGACCGTCGCGAGGCTCATGGCCAGTCCCCGCACGCTGAGCGGGTAGATCTCAGCGATGAGCAGCCAGAAGATCGGGCCGAGGCCCAGCGCAAAGGCGGCGACATAGATGATGAGGCTTGCCGCGGTGACCTGCCCGAGCGAGACGGCTGCCCCTCCGGCGCCGCTGTTCTCGAGGGCGAACCCGACCCCGAGGAGCAGCATGGCGATGCCCATCCCGGCAAGGCTCCAGAGGAGCAGCGGCCGGCGCCCCGCCCGGTCGACGAGCCGGATGGCGATGAAAGTCACCAGGACGTTCACGACGCCGATCCCGACCGTCGCGGCGATCGAGGCGGTCGCCTCCGTAAGGCCGGCAAACTGGAAGATGGTCGGAGCGTAGTAGATGACGGTGTTGATCCCGGTCGCCTGCTGGAGGATCGCGAGGCCCACACCCAGAAGCAGCGGGAGCCGGACAGCGGGCGCGACCAGGTCCGACAACGTCCCCGCCCCTTCAGTGAGCACGCTCCTCTCGATCTCCCCGAGCTCGTCCGAGACATCCGCGGTGCCGCGGATCTTTCTGAGGACGGTTGCATCACGCCCGCGAGGAACATCGCCCGCCAGTCGCCGGCCGCCGCAAAGTAGTAGTTCACGCCGTAGGCGATCAGGATGCCGACCGTTATCAGGAGCTGGTTGAGCGAGACGAGGGCGCCCCGGATGTGTTCCGGCGCAATCTCCGAGATATAGAGGGGCGCGACGAACGATGCGACGCCGATCGCGATCCCGATCAGGATCCTGCCGACGAGGAAGATGGAGAAGATGGGGGAGAGAACGACCACGACCGTGCCCGCGAGGAAGATCAGCGATGCGGCCAGGATAGAGCTGCGGCGCCCCACCCGGTCGGAGAGAGGCCCCCCGAAGAGCGCCCCGATGATCGCGCCCATCAGCACGGCGCTCACCGCCACCTCGGTTATGATACCTGTCAGGCTGAACTCCTCGCTGATGAAGAGGATCGCCCCGGAGATGACGCCGGTATCGAACCCGAAGAGGATCCCGGCAACGGCGGCAACGGCGGCGACGACGAGGACGAACCCCGTGACACGGCCGGGTTCAGATGCCATAGGGGCCCTCCTCCCCGCTATGGGGCCTCTGCCGAACGCGGCCGGGCGGGTCATGGAACCCCGCCGTAGGGGGAGGGGGGATCTCGCAGAATAACAGGAATACTCTGTCACCGGAGACTGCCGGAGATCTCATCGCGTCCAGTTGCAACTCAGGCACTTAAACCTGTAGGCCAAAGACGGCTATCACGGTTCTTCGCGCCGCTCCGGCATGAGCGAATGCGGCATCCCCGCCCGAGAGGCGGGGTAGTTCACTGTCTCCAGGAGTTCGAGGCCGATGAGGACCAGCAGGAAGTAGCCGAGGAGGCCGAAGAGTTCCTCACTGTCGAACCGGTAGATGGAGATCTCAAACACCCCCACGGCCACCATCCACCCCAGTTCGAGGAGCGTGAAGAAGAGCAGCACTACCAGGAATGCAATCAGCGCAACATAGACAAAATGCTCAAACCGCTCCACGAGACGGCGCATGCATAATCATCGTGCAGGTCCGCACAAATAAGTGCCGGAAACGTCGCTGTTTTGCGCCTGCGGGATTCCCCGGGTCTGCACGGCACCATGGAGCATGCTGCCCTGCAGGTGCACGGGGCGCGGGAGATGCTTCCGGGCAAGGTTCATATACCGATGTGGGCATCCTATGGCACGCCGGAATGGTAAGGCCTCCGGGGTTCATACCGGCGTCCGGGTGGAACGATGGAGAGCTCCAGGGTGATTGACGGGGTCCGGAAGGGATTTCGGGCAATCGCCATCGCCTTCGTTCTCGCCACCCTGATACCCGTTGTCCTCGCCCTTCTCCTCTCGGTCCCGGTCGGGAGGGTCTTTTCCCTGATCGTCTCCACCCTCATTCTCCAGGCAAACGCCGCCTTCATCGGTCTCTCGCTCGGCTTAAATCCCCTCTTCATCCTCGTGGTCATGACGTTCGTGGAGGTCGGGATCGTCCTTGCCATCTACGAGATCCTGGACGTGTTTGCCGAAACTTCGGAGAGGGTCCGGAGTTTCACGAAGAGCACGGAGGAGAAGATGGCGAGGTATCCGGTCCTGCACAGGTACGGCGCAGTCACGCTCATCATCCTCCCCATGCTCCCGGTGATCGGCCTCTACTCCAGCGTCGTCATCGGGTGGCTTCTGCGCTGGAACAAACTCCAGTCGATCTTCTTCGTCACGCTGGGATGGATCCTCGTCACCGGCTTCCTCCTGCTCGTGGCGCTCGGGTTCGTCCGGGTGGTCTTCTGATGCAGGCGGCGGGATAGCATGCCCGGGATCGCCGGTATGGACTGGCCGTTTGTCACGGGCATCATCTACCTCCTCAACACCATCTGTGCGGTCGTCGTCCTCTTCTTTGAGCGGAGAAACCCGACGGCGACCCTGGCCTGGCTGATGGTGCTCTTCTTCCTGCCGCTGATCGGGTTCGTGCTGTACCTCTTCCTCGGCCAGAACTACACCCGGCAGCGGCTGTTCACCCTCAAGGCAAAAGACGACGCCACCCTCAGGGCGGTCTTCGAGGAGCAGCACAGGAAACTCCTCGAAGGGCAGTACCGGTTCTCCAGCCCGGAAGCGGAACGGTACCGCGACGTCATTCTCGCGCTTCTCCAGAGCAACCGTGCGTTCCTGACGGAAGACAACCGGGTCGAGATCTACACGGACGGAAACAAGAAGTTCGAGGCCCTGTTCGCCGCAATCCGGGATGCACGCCACCATATCCACCTGGAGTACTTCATCGTCAACAACGACGAACTCGGGCGGGAAGTCGTGCACGCGCTCGCCGCGAAGGCAGCGGAGGGGTTGGAGGTCCGGCTGCTCTTCGACGCCCTGGGGACCCGGGCCGGGGGCGGGTCGCGGGCGGCGTTCCGGGAACTGACGGATGCAGGCGGCCGGATCGGCGTCTTCTTCCCCTCGGTCTACCGGGTCAACTACCGCAACCACCGAAAGATCGCGGTCATCGACGGCAGGATCGGCTTCATCGGCGGGTTCAATATCGGGGACGAGTATCTGGGCAGAGGGCCTCTCGGCTACTGGCGGGATACTGCCGTGAAGATCACGGGACAGGCCGTGAAGCTGCTGCAGCTCCGGTTCTTCCTCGACTGGCACTTCGCAGTCGGCGAATACCTGAGAGCAGACCCGGCCTATTTTCCCGGACCGGACGGCGATGGCACCACTGCCGTCCAGATCGTCTCCGGCGGCCCGGACACCCGCCGGAGCCCGATAAAGGAGGGCTATATCAAGTTGATCAACGCCGCCCGCGAGTCCGTCTACCTCCAGACCCCCTACTTCATCCCCGACGACAGCATCTCGGACGCCCTGCGTCTCGCGGCTCTCTCCGGCGCCGATGTCCGCCTGATGATCCCCTCTAAGCCGGACCACCCCTTCGTCTACTGGGCGACCCTCTCCTTCGCCGCCGATCTGCTTGACGCCGGCGTGCGGGTCTACACCTACGATAACGGCTTCATCCATGCAAAGACCATTGTCGTGGACGGGAAAGCAGGATCGGTCG
>OFEK01002201.1_pt1 | contig 11095 bp, 8 predicted proteins | sample 1521131 | NCBI WGS metagenome assembly OFEK01 (sample SAMN05720209, study PRJEB24109) | activated sludge metagenome | isolation source: Anaerobic digester | place: China | collected 2015-12-16
CGCCAGCGTTTCCGTAAGCGTCCCGATCTGGTTCAGCTTGATCAGGATCGAGTTGGCCACACCTTCCTTGATGCCGCGGCTCAGACGCTCGGTGTTCGTCACGAACAGGTCGTCCCCGACCAGCTGCACCTGGCCACCTACTTTATCGGTCAGAAGCTTCCACCCTTTCCAGTCATCTTCCGCCATTCCGTCTTCGATCGAGCAGATCGGGTACTTCTTCACCCAGTCGCCGTAGAAATCGGCCATCTCGGCCGACGACAGCTTCCGCTTCTCCGACGCCAGATCGTACTTGCCGTTCTTGAAGAACTCGCTCGACGCCGGATCCAGGGCGATGAACACCTGCTTGCCGGCCTTGTACCCCGCCTGCTTCACCGCTTCCAGGATCACGTCGCACGCCTCGGCGTTGCTCTTCAGGTCCGGGGCGAAGCCGCCCTCGTCGCCCACCGCCGTGTTGTAGCTCTTCCCCGCCAGAACCTTCTTCAGGGCGTGGAAGATCTCCGTCACCATGCGAAGCCCCTCGCTGAAGCTCTTGGCGCCCCAGGGCATCACCATGAACTCCTGAAGGTCCACGTTGTTGTCGGCATGCGAGCCGCCGTTGAGGATGTTGCACATCGGCACCGGAAGGATGTTGGCCTTCGCGCCGCCAATGTACCGATAGAGCGGCAGACCGCAGTACGCGGCCGCAGCCTTCGCCGACGCCAGGCTCACGCCCAGAATCGCGTTGGCCCCGAGCTTGCCCTTGTTCTTCGTGCCGTCCAGCGCGATCATCGCGTTGTCGATGCCCACCTGGTCCCGGGCATCCATGCCGATCAGCTCGTCGGCAATGAGCGTGTTGACGTTCTTGACGGCCTTGCTCGTGCCCTTGCCGCCGAAGCGCTTCGGATCCTTGTCGCGAAGCTCAACCGCCTCGTGAACGCCCGTGGACGCCCCCGACGGCACGGCGGCGCGGCCCATGTCTCCGTTCTCCAGAAACACCTCGACCTCGACCGTCGGATTGCCCCGCGAGTCCAGGATTTCCCGTGCACGAATCATCTCGATCAATGCCGACATGCCTTGTCCCTTTCATTTCCTGAGTGACCACAGTCTGTCCAGTCGCCGGACCGCCCGGCCCGGCAACGTGAACCCGACAGTATAAGCTCTCCGGGTCAAATTCCAAGAGGGAACTCGCCGCCATGAAAGCGTCACACGGCGACCGCCTCGCCGAACAACGTGATCGGCGAAACCCGCGTGATCCGCACCGGCACCATGCTGCCGATCAGCCCGGACGGCCCTTCGAACAGAACGATCTGCTGCCCCGGCGAACGCGACGAAAGCTGCACCCTCCCGCCGTCTGAGCCCCCCTCGACGGCATCCAGATGCGGCTTCGGACTGGGACCGGTGACCAGGCACTCGACCGTGCGGCCGATCAGGGCTCGCTTGCTCCGCAACGCCGACTCGGACCAGACCTTCAGGAGCCGCGCCAGGCGGTCCTTCTTCATGTCCTCGGGAACGTCGTCATCCAGCCGTGCCGCCGCCGTGCCGGGCCGAACCGAGTACTTGAACGCGAACACCTGCGAGAAGTCCATCTCGCGAATCAGGGCGACGGTCGCCTCGAAGTCCTCGTCGCTCTCGCCGGGATACCCCACGATGAAGTCCGACGCGACGCTCAACCCCGGCACGCGGCGACGAGCCGCGGCCACCCGCTCGCGATACTCACCGATCGTGTAGCCGCGGTGCATCGCCCGCAAGACACGGTCCGAACCGCTCTGCGCGGGCACGTGAAGGTACGGGGCCACCGGAGGCCCCGCGGCCAGACACTCGATGATGGCGTCGCTCAGGTTCTTCGGATGGGTGGTGACGAAATCCAGACGCACCAGCCCTTCAATCCCGGCCGCCGCCCGCACCAGGTCGGCCAATTGCCACAGCCGCCCTTGCTCCTGGCGAGCATACGACCCGATGCTCTGCCCCAGGAGCGTCACGTGCCGCACACCCGCCGCCACCAGGCGACCGACCTCGTCGAGAATTGCCGAGGGCGGACGGCTCGCCTCCGGACCACGAACGTACGGCACGATGCAGTAGGCGCAGAAGTTGTCGCAACCCCGCATCACGCGAACGTAGGCGTGAAACGGATGCTCCCCGACGGGCGTCAGACGGCCCAGTTCGAACGCTTCCAAATGGTCGTCCACGTCGCCCGGGGACCGCGCGGCTCGCGGCGCGTCCAGTGCCGCAAGATGGCCCCCCGCCCCGCGAGCCGTCGCTTCGCGCACAAGGTCCTCCAGCCGATCCAGGTGCCCCGGCCCGCAGATGAAGTCCACGTGCGGCAGACGACGGAAAATGTCGTCGCGATCCTTCTCGGCCATGCACCCCAGGATGCCGATGACCAGGCCCGGCTGCCGGGCCTTGCGATGCTTCAGCTTGCCGGCGTTGCTGTAGACGCGGTCCTCGGCATGCTGACGCACGCTGCACGTGACGAACAGCACTACGTCGGCGTCGCGCAGCCCGACGGCCTCGCGCAGCCCCATGGCCCGCAGCCGATCGGCCGCCAACTGGCCGTCCAGCTTGTTCATCTGGCAGCCGTACACCTCGACGTGAAACGTCTTCTGGGCCATTGCCTCGCTCACAGGAAAACAAACGCGGCCCGAAGGCCGCGCTTGTGATGCTCCACTCATGCCGAACGCCGTCAACCGCCGGCCGGCTGTTATCGCGCCAGGCCGAGCGAATCGGCCATCCGGTCGAACTTCACCTTGATGTCCGGTCCGCCGAACGACGACTTCGACGAACGGTTCAACAGAATGAATCCCTTGACCTCCTGCTTGTAATCCATCGGATTCGTCTTGTTGAACTCCTGCTCCAGATCGTGCAGGTCCACGCGCACCGCGCAACGCTCGTAGTGGGCTTCCCACTGCTTGCGCTTCATGTCCTCATCCGGCGATGCAGCATACCCATCCGACACCAGATCCCAGTACTTGACGGATCTCAGAAGGGCATCATACGCCTCTTTCCGCTGCCCCTTCTCCAGGAGTTGCTGGCCGTAGTACTGCGTGCTGGCGGCCAGCCCCTGAAGGTAGAACAGGTTGATCGTCTCGTACTTCGTGTGGGTGTACGGATCGAAGCCGATCAGCCCCGTGTACCGGGCGATGGCCCCGGTCGGCCCGTCCAGGTCGCGTGCCTGCATGTGCAACTCGGCCAACTGCCCCTTCACGGTCTCGATCTGCCCGTCAATCGTCGCGATCTCTTTCGAGGCGCTGGGCTGATTGGCCAATCCGGCTTTCTTCTTGATCAGGAAGTCCTGGAACCGACCGCCGATCGTGTCGGCCATGGCCACGCGCTCCCGCGCCCGGTCCATCATGCCGCGGCTCACGAGCTGGCGTATCTCTTCGGTGATGTCCACGAACAGGTCCTGAAGCACCGCAATCACGATCTCGGGCGAACTGCTCTGAATCAGCTTCTCGATTTCCTCATATGCCTTGTCCAACTGCCCAAGACCCTGGTAGCAGTAGATCTTGACCTTCAGCGCCGCTCCGAGCAGGCCGCTCTGATCCTGGTACTCCTGCTGGTAACGCTCAATCAGCTTCAGGCCCCGAGCGAACTGCTGAATCTCCTTCTGCGACAGCAGTTCCGCCCCCGTCACGAGCAGCTTCGCGGCATTCTCGCGCAACGACTTGCGAAGCTCCGCCGGCGGATTGTTCACCCCGGCGGCCAGACTCACGAAACGCTCGATCTTGGTGACAGCCTCGTCGGCCAGCCGCTTGAGCTGATCCGCCGAAATGCGATCCACCTTGTTCTGAAGAATGTCCAGTGCGAAGCAGTTCGGCGCCTCGAACATGGCCTCGTAGTAGTTCTCGCTGTCGGTCGTCACCTTGGCAAACGCAACCGCGGCCTCGTCGAACTTGCCCTGGTGCTTCAGCAGCCGCGCCAGAAGCCACTGCGTCTCGGCCGCCGACCCGTTCTGCTGAACGGCAGGCCCCTTGCCCGCCAGCCACGCCACCATGTCCGTGAACCGCTGGAGGTTCTCCGGCGTGCTGTTGGCCGCGTGAATCTTCTCCCACATCTTCACGCACGCCTGGGCCGCCTGATCCCGGGACTCGAACGTCGGGAACTTCTCGGCGATCTCCTGGAACCCGTTGGCCGACATGATCATCAGCCGTTCCTTCGCGCTTCCATCGAGCTTCTCCGACAGCTTGTCGTAGCAGCGCGCCAGGTTGTACTTGGCCACCGGGTGCGTCGGATCGCTGGTCGGCACAATCTTCACGTACTGCTCGAAGTACTTGGCCGCTTCCTCGTACTTCTCCCCCGTGAACGCCTCGGACGCGACAATCCAGATCTCAAACGGCTTCAGATCGGCCATGTCCTTCTTGGCAATCAGCTTCCCGACCTCGGAGGCCACCAGTTCCGTCCAGATCCCGCCGCGAAGCCACAACTGCCGCATCATCTCCAGGCCGGCCTCGCGCTTCGCCGCATCGGTCTGACCCTCGGCCAGCGTGATCCGGGCGTCCAGCAGCGGCAACAGGTGCTGACCGTGGAACGACTCCTTCAGTCCTTCCGGGTTCCACTTGCGCAGCTCCTCCACGGCCTGCCGCGCCTCGGCGAACTTGCCGCCGGCCAGGTACGTCTGGGCAATCTCGTAGTGGACCGTGATGCAGAACGGAACGAGGTCCGGGTTGCTCAGCACCTTCTCGTTCAGCGCCTTGCGCAGGTTCTCCACGGCCTGAGTCGCGTCGCCGAGTTCCCGGTAGCACATCCCGATGCCCTTGAACGATTCCCACTTGGCCTGGAAATCGTCCTCGCGCTTGGCGAAGTTCGTGAACTTGGCGATCGCGTCCTTCAGCAGTCCCTCGCGATCCTTGTCCCCGTCAGGCAGGGCATAGGCCAGGTAATACGACGTCCAGGCCATCTGGTACGTCGAATACTCCTTCAACTGCTCGGTCTCGGCGAACGCCGTCGCGTCGAACTCCGGCGACTTTTCCAATTCGGCCGACCACGTCGACGACTCGTTGTAGATCTCGAAGAACAGGTCCGTCGCCTCGCGCATCAGCCGGGCGATCTTCTCGCGGTTGCCTCGCTGCTTGTTGGTGATTTCCAGGTAATTGAGCTGATTGAACGCCTCGCGCTGCCAGATCATCTGCGCCAGCGAAAGCTTGAGGTTCAGCACCCTGAGTCGCAGGCCCGTCTTCGCCTTGGTGTCGTTCTCGTCGCCGGCGCGCTTCGCCACGGCGTCGATCAGCTCGCGGTACCGCTGCTTGGCCTTGCCGAACAGCTTGTCGCGCTCGCGCTCGTCGCCCGACTGCTGGGCCTGCACGTCGTGCAACGCGGCCTGCTGTTCCTTGATCAGCAGCGGATCGCCGCCCGAGGCCTCCTGTTCCTCAAGATACTGCTCCAGAAGGCGGTACAGGGCCCGGCGCTGGAGGCCCTTGGCGAAGGCCTCTTCCCGGCCCGACTGCGCCAGGACCAGCGCGTCGGACGCCAGCATCGCCGTCCCGCAGAACACCACGCATAGCAAGCCGCGACGAAACGTCATGTGCTTCTCCTTCTCTCGCCTGGTCGCTCGCCGCACTCGCGACCCGCCCGCTCGCCGCCCCGCACTTCGCGGCGGCTCACTTCGGGACCGTGAAGCGGATGTCTTTGAACCCGGCATCGACGGCGGCGTCGAACGCCGCCACCACGTGGCGGTGCTCCACCACCTGATCGGGCGCGATGATCAGCGGCTCGCCGGACAGCGCTTCCACGCCGTCGGCCTCACGTCGCGTCTGCCTCAGCCGCTCTCTCAGCGCGCCGTAATCGGCCACCGGCTCGCCGCAGAACACGATACGCGCCTCGTGCCGACAATCGGGCCATGGTTCCACATGATGCAGATCCAGCCGCCACCCCCGGGTCGGGGCATCCCCCCCGGGCCCCAGACCCGAGGGCAGGTTGGTCGGCAGGAAGCCGTCGCCGGCCTCGAACGACGGCATCAGCATGAAAAAGATCACCAGGTTGAACACGATGTCGATCATCGGGGTCATCTGCAACTCCATCCGACCCCTTCGCTGCCCGCCCTCGCGTGCCGGTGTCATAGCGACCTCCTGGGCTCAGCCCTGTTGGAGAGACTTCGCTAATCGACCGGACCCGGTGCCGTGCCATCGCGCCCGGTGCGGCTCCGAACAGACTACTTCGGAACCGTAAACTGGATGTCCTTGAACCCGGCGTCAATCGCCGAGTCGAATACCGCCACCACATGCAACTGCCACACCACCTGGTCCGGAGAGATCACCACGGGCACCTTCTCGATGTCCCGACCCTGCTCCGACAGGGCGCGGCGCGTCTCTCGCAGACGTTTGCGCAGCTCCGCGTAGTCGTTCATCGGCTCGCCGTTCAGCACGACTCGCGCTTCCTTCTTCTTCTCCGGATACGGCTCGACATGGTAAATGTCGATCCGCAGCTTGTTCAGATCCTTCCGCTCGGCGCTCTGCGTGCCCGTGTCGCTCGGCAGGTTCGAGGGCAGGTAGCCCTCCTTCGCCTCGAACGACGGCATCAGGATGAAGAAGATGATCAGGTTGAATACGATGTCAATCATCGGGGTCATCTGGATTTCCATCTTCCCCTGTCCCCGATGTCTTCCTCCCGGAGGTTTCATGGTCTGGCTCCCTTACGAACCGTTCGCTACACCCAGGAATTCCCTGATCTCGCGGCCGCCCTTGGCCGGAGGACGAGCTGCCTGAACCCACCAGTTCTTGATCCCGGCCTTGCTCGTCGCGATCATCACCGACCCGACGATGTCGTAGGTCACTTCTTCGCCCGCACGACAGATCACGTTCAGCGGCTTCTGCTTGTTCGCCGTCACCGCTTCATGACGCGACTTCAAGAGGTCGATCAGCGGATCCATCGCCGGCGGATCCCCGCCGTCGACGAACGTCACGATCGTCTTGCCGCCAATCACGACGCGTGTCGCCTTGTCCTGCGGATTCGTCGGCGGCACAATGTTCACCACCAACTGCGTGTAGTCCTGCAACGTCTCCTTGTGCGGGTCGGCCTTGCTCGCCGGAGGCAACTTGACCTCCTCGACCTCCAGCCGGTAGAACTGGCTGACCAGCATGAAGAAGATGATCAGGTTGAACACGATGTCGATCATCGGGGTCATGTTGAACCCCACGCCGCCACCGGCTCTCGACTTAATCGTTGCCATTGCCGTCTCCCTTCGTCGCTCGCCTCGGAGTGTCGTCCGGACGCCCCATGCGTCCGCGTCGGTCGGCCCCCGTGCGAGCCTGAGAGCATAGCCATGCCGCCCCGCCCCCAGGGGGCAGGGGCGGCACGAGCCGCCTTACGCCTGCTTCGCCTGCTGCTGCACCGGACGGTTCGGCTTGAAGTTGGCCAGCAGTTCCTCGGCCACCAGCGTCGCCTCGATGCTGAGCTGGTCGATGCGCCCCTTGAAGATGGCATAGCCGACCAGGGCCGGAATGGCCGCAAGCAGACCCAGGAACGTACTGAACAAGGCCACCATGATACCTGCGGCCAGGTCGGCCGGGCTCGCGGTCCCGCCCTTGGAGGCGATCGTGCTGAAGGCCTCCATCATGCCGTACACGGTGCCGAACAGCCCGAGCATCGGGCACACGTTGCCCAGCAGGTTGAGGTACTCGATCTTACGGAACAGCCGCGCCGCACGCTCCTCCGCGGCGTCGCCCATGGCCTTCTCCATCGCCGGGTAGCCGTTGGCCGCCTCGATCAGGCCCGCGTGAATCACGCTCGCGACGAACGACGGATCGTTCTCGCAGAACTCCAGCGCCTCGCGGAACCGACGCTCGTCGAACATCGTCTTGATCTGCGCCACGGTCAGTTCCGGCAGCATCACGTCGCGACGGATCGTCAGCGCGTGCTCGATGATCAGGGCGATGCCCGCGATCGAGCCGAGGAAGATCAGGAAAATGTCGATGAAACCGATCACCGACGAGAACGTGGCCTCCTTGATCACGAAGAAGAAGCTCTGCTTCACCATCTCCGGTTCTTCGTCCTGGGCCATCACCACGGGGGCCAGGACCAGCATCAGCAAGGCCACCATACCAGCCGTTTTCAACCATTTCTTCGCCATGAGTCGCTCCTGCCTCCAAAGAAAAGCCGTGCCTGATTCTTCCAACGGATGCGCGCGCCCCTGTCGATACTCAGGAACCGCCGCCCATGTCTTCCATCATCTTCTGCGCCATGTCCGACCCGCGCGTGTTCGGAAACTTCCGCACCGCCTCGTCCAGCACCGTCCCGACCTCCTGGGCCGGGGCGCCCGCCTTCTGCATCGCACGCGCCGCCCAGACCAGCGATTCCGCCGCCAGATCCTTCTGCGCCAGGCTGTAAAGCACCGGCAGACGCATGAATTTCAACGCCGCACGAAGATAGTCCCGCTCGTCCGCCGGCTGGTCCGGCTTGCCTTCGGCCGCCTTGCGCGCCGCCTCGGCCTTCGCATAGAGCCTGCGACCTTCAATGTAGTACATCAGCGGCTGACGCTCGGAATTGTCCAGATCGTCGCCGGCCTGCTCCAGGCTCCGCCCGGCGTCGTCCACGCGGTTCAGGTCCAACAGGATCTGGAAATGCTTGATCCGGGCCTGCTTGCGCACCGACACGTCCGGGCTCTTCAACTGCTCCTCAACCAGTCCGAGAATCTCTGCCGGGTTGCCTTCCACCATCAGAATGTTGATCCGCAGCGATTTCAGCCGATCCGCGAACGCGCCCGCCGGAACCGTAGCCAAGGCCTGCTCAATCTCCTTCAGCGACGACTGGTTGTCCGCGCTGCCCTTGGCCAGCGGCGACGGCTGCCCCACCTGCGACGCCAGCGGCGACTGCATCGCACACAGCGAGATCATCGCCTTGACCGCCCGGTAGAACTGCTTCGACTCGTCGTACGACCTCACGAGCCGCGCATCCACAAAATGCTTCAGCCACGCCGACCCGCCCTTGTCGCGCACCTTCGCATACAGCTTGGCCGCCTCGGCCGCCTCGCCCGAGTTCAGCAGATCCTCGGCCTTCCCCAGGTCCGGCGCCTCGTCCACCGCCAGCTTCGCGATCTCGGCGTACGCAAACGTCCTCGCGCTGCCGCTGACGTCGATCACGACGCCCTCGGGGCTGAGGCCGCGAACCCGCCCCGCATAGTTGATCCCGGCGCTGTTCCTGATGCTGTCGGCCAGGACCGTCCCGCTCGTCAGCGCCGCGATCATCGCGGCAATCAGCATCGAATATGTGAAGCGTCTGTTCATGGCTTGTTCCAGGGTCACCACGGGCCTATTCCAGCGAGTTCAGGTCGTCCTCGCCCACGTACTTGTACGTCCCGTTGTTCTTGTTCGCGATCTCCATCAGCATCGGTTCGCCGTTGGAGTAGATGAAGCAGATCGTGTTGACGGTCACCTGCTTGCCGCGGTTCATCTTCTCGATGTGCCCGACGATTTCCCTGTCGAACTCGCCGTCGGTCAACAGGTAGATCAGCTCCGGTCCCAGCTTGAACGCCTCGGTCAGAGCCTCCTTCGGGTCGGTCTGGCCGATCGGCACGATGTTGTCGATGAACTCGTACGCCGCCTGCTTGTTGGCCTCCGTGGCCGGCAGCAACTGACGCACAGGCATCATCTTCGGCGGGCCGCTCGAGTAGAAGATCACGAAGAACGACTGATTCGGCTTCAACACGCCCACCGACCGCTTCAGCTCGTGCTTGACGTACATGATGCTGTCGGTCATCGACCCGCTGCGGTCCACGACGAACACGATCTTCGACGCCACGCCCCCGACGCCGAAGAAGCCCGCGTCGCCGCCGACTCCGCGGCCCGTCCCGAACCCGGCGATGCCGCCCGTCTGGAAGCCGCCGCCGCCCACGCCGATCACCTCGACCGGATTCAGCCGGTTGTCCGACACGTCCGGTATCGGGTTATTCGTCATCTTGAACACGAACGACGACGTCTTCTCGCTGTGAGCCTTGCGGATCGTGCGGCTCTTCTCCAGGTCGCGACGCGGCGCGATGAACTTCTTGACCTCTTTGGTAATCGCCTGCGTCTCGTACTCGACCTTTTGCGGCGCCTGGAACGCCGACCACGTGGCCAGCGACACCAGGATCAGCGCCACGTGCAGCACCACGCTCGTGCCCCAACTGGGCAGATACGTGGCCACGAACGCGACGAATTTGTCCCCCGAGGTCTCCTCGACGGGCTCCTGGACCTCCTGCTGGGCCGCCTGGTCCGCCGAGAACTGCTGCGCGTCGGCCGGAACCACCACCGTGTTGCGGCAATACGGGCACATCACGCTTACCCCGGGCTCCTGGTCCACCTGGAGCCGCTTGCCGCAATGCTCACATCTGAATCGTAGCGCCATGGTCAGACTCCCTTATCCTGACTGGTCTGCCGGCAGGCCGCACTACTCCGGCGGCCCGATCGTTCGCTGCCCCCGCACGTCATCGCCGTGCCACAACACGCGGGACTAAGCCCGCCCCGGGCAGCCCCATTGCCGCAAGCTGCTCTCAGGCACCTTCAAATACGCAAACACGGCCGGGAAGTTCGGGGGAAAACGGACTTTTTTCACACATCGGATGGAAATGCAACCCACTGCAAGAACTCATGTTACGACGGCTCAGCCGCGCAGTGTGGCCCCCGGCGACAAATAATCGGTCCGTCCGGCATTCCGGGAGAGCCCTCACCAACCCCCTCCCAGGGAAGCTCGTAGGGTGGCTGCTCCGCAGCCACGCGGTCCGTCAACCCGCCGTGTGCCAAGCACACTCCTCCACCCCTCGCCCTGCGTGCAGGGAGAGGTGCCCCGAGCATAGGCGAGGGGCGGTGAGGGTCGAACGTGGCAAACCTTTCGCTGTGCTCGCCATGCGGCGGCGAGGGTCTCTCTGTACGGTCCCGCGGCACTTCACAGCTTGCGGCCCAGGGAGGCGAAGTCGAATACCCGGTCGGGTGCCGTCGCCAGCGGCGTCACCGCACTGTAACGATAGCGTTCCAGCAGGTTGCCGCCGTCGTCGTACCGTGCGGCCAAGGCGGGAAGGTGCGTCCGGGCATCCAGGCAGTAGATCAGCAGGTCGGACGGCAGGTCCGGTGCGTCGCCGGCCGCCGTTCGCCCGACAACGTCCACCGTTTGCCCGTCCAGCGCCGCCCGGCCCAACAGGTGAAACTCCTCG
>OFEK01002208.1_pt1 | contig 11067 bp, 6 predicted proteins | sample 1521131 | NCBI WGS metagenome assembly OFEK01 (sample SAMN05720209, study PRJEB24109) | activated sludge metagenome | isolation source: Anaerobic digester | place: China | collected 2015-12-16
TCGATAATACCTCTCCAGCAGCAGTCGTAAAGTTTCCTCCTGCCTGTATATGCTGCAAATCCTCGTGTATAGGCTGAAAGGCCGCTATAAAATCCTTATTGATTTTTCTTCCCAAAATTTCATCAAACCTGAAACCCCAGGCAGGAATTCGATGCTTCACCCTAAATGAAGTGATTCTTAAATGATTATCCAAATCAAGTATTTGTCCGTCAATAGGTTCCAATGCATGAAAATGAAGTGGATAACGTAAATGTGTGTCAGATGCCTTAAGCATCAGGTTCAGAATATTGATCAACTCGGGTGGACCATAAATTTTCAAGGGATTAGTCCTGCCATTCAGATGCATAGAGTTGATCAAACCAATCAGGCCGTAGTAATGATCGCCATGCAGATGACTGATCAGGATAGTATCCAGTTTCATCGGACTGATTTTTAACTCCTGAAGACGAAGTTGTGTTCCTTCGGCGCAATCGATCAGAATATGCCTGCTTGCAATATGCAGATACTGGCTGCTGGCATGACGTTCGCGCATTGGCAAGGCAGAGCCCGAACCTATGATTGTTAATTCAAATGGATTCACCCAGAGAAAACAGCTGACACTGCAAAATGTTGTAAACGAGCTAAATTATTGTTCTCTATTCTAAAGTAGTAAACCAAAAACCAAATGAATAATTATTTGCAATTTTCTCCCATTTACTAAACCCTGCTTTCTTCACAAATATACCTCCTCTGCTCAAGTCAGGACCTATGGATACATTTATTCGATCACTATACCAGGTTTTTCCAATACTTTCAATTGGATATAATCCCAAAAGCTCAACAGCAACAAAGATATCTTGATTAATTGTAATATTATAAGGCAATAAATCGATCACGTACTCACCCAAATCATCATTCTCAATTTTAAAAATGATATTTTCTGATAAAAGATTCAAGCCGATTGAATCGGAAGATAAATCGTAAACTTTTAACCTGAAGATTGCAGAATCGGGTACATTCTGGGTTATATTAAAATGAAAACTTCTTAAAATAGTTTCTCTATTTCTAATTTTTATAGGGCTACCAGCTTCTGATCCAAGGTTCTTTCCATTGATGACCACTACCATTTTTTTGGTTCGGCTTTTTAATCCTCTAGTCTTTTGCTTTAAATGAGTTCCGCAAATTTTAGTCTCCGAAAGTTCATAAATCTCCGGGTGCATTTCAATGAAGTTTCTTGTTCCCAAATTTAAATCTAAAACAGGAATATTTAACTTTTTAAACCCCATGCTTGAAATAGTTAAGGCATTGTTTTTCAGGCTATCTGGTATATTTAGACTAAAATATCCTTCTAAATCACTTACAGTACCAATAAGACTGTTTCTGATGCCTACATTGGCATATTGCACTGGTTTACCAGTAATGCTATCACGAAGGAGTCCTTCTAATTGATTTCCATTCAAACTGTCTTGACATATTGCCAATTCAAGAATGCTAAAAACAACCAAAACCAAGAATAAAATTCGTTTTATATTTTTCATATTCAAATGATTAAATATAATTTTTTTTTCAAACTTTCGATGCCCATCAAAATTAAATATTATTGTTGATAGATGAAAATCAAACCTTTAATACTTCTGAAAAGGGATTAGCTGCGATGCTCCAATAAGGACATCACTCAAGTCTGTTTCATTATTGATGAAATTTTGTCTAAGAGAAATACCTTGCATTTTTTTAGCATAAAAAAAAGACTGCCCGAAACGAGCAGTCTTCCCCTTTTCAAATAAGCAGTGCTTATTTTTTCTTGTTTGCTTTTTCCTCGTCTTCGAGGTCTTTTTTCAAGCCGGCAAGCACGTCGAGGTCGCCTAAAGTGGTGCGTTCAAGATTTTCGTTGATAATCTTTACAGCACGTTTGGTTGACTTGGCTTCGTTGCCTTTGCTTTCATTTTCGGCATTACGCTGAACGAAAGCCTGATCTTCGTGAATTCGGCTATGCGAAAGAATGATTTTCTTGTTCTCTTTGGAGAATTCGATCACCTTGAAGTCGATCGTTTCGTCAACCTTGGCATTGCTTCCGTCTTCTTTTTTAAGGTGACGGTTAGGAGCAAAACCTTCAACGCCATAAGGCAATGAAACGATCATTCCTTTGTCGTTGGCACTGATGATGGTACCCTGATGCACGCTGCCCACAGTGAAAATGCTTTCAAAAACATCCCATGGATTCTCTTCGAGCTGTTTGTGGCCAAGGCTCAAACGACGGTTTTCTTCATCAACATCAAGCACGATCACCTCAATGGTTTCACCTACTTTGGTAAACTCGGCAGGGTGTTTGATTTTCTTGCTCCAACTCAGGTCGCTGATATGGATCAATCCGTCAACACCTTCTTCCAGTTCAACAAAAATTCCAAAGTTGGTAAAGTTGCGAACGGTAGCAGTATGCTTTGAATTTGCCGGATAACGATCTTTGATATTTTCCCATGGATCAGGTATCAACTGCTTCATACCCAGCGACATTTTACGCTCTTCGCGGTCAAGTGTCAGGATAACAGCTTCAATTTCGTCACCAACTTTCAGGAAGTCCTGAGCGGTACGCAGGTGCTGCGACCACGACATTTCCGAAACGTGAATCAAACCTTCAACGCCAGGAGCAATTTCGATAAATGCACCGTAATCAGCAATCACAACCACTTTGCCAGCAACTTTGTCGCCGATCTTGAGGTTTTCGTCCAGGGCATCCCAGGGATGAGGTGTAAGCTGTTTCAGGCCGAGAGCGATACGTTTTTTGTTATCATCAAAGTCGAGAATAACCACTTTGATTTTTTGGTCGAGTTCAACGATCTCTTCTGGATGATTGATACGTCCCCAGCTGAGGTCAGTGATATGGATCAGACCATCAACGCCGCCAAGGTCAATAAACACACCATAGGAAGTGATGTTTTTGACAGTACCTTCGAGTACCTGACCTTTTTCGAGCTTGCTGATGATCTCGGCTTTTTGCTGCTCAAGTTCGTCTTCGATAAGTGCTTTATGCGAAACTACCACGTTTTTATATTCCTGGTTGATTTTCACCACCTTGAATTCCATGGTTTTGTCCACATAGATATCATAATCACGGATCGGTTTCACATCAATTTGTGAACCCGGGAGGAAGGCCTCAATACCAAATACATCTACGATCAGACCACCTTTGGTGCGGCTCTTCACATAACCGTTGATGATTTCTTCTTTCTCGAAAGCTTCGTTGATCCGATCCCATGAACGCAGGATACGTGCTTTTTTGTGCGACAGCATCAGCTGACCATTAACACCTTCCTGATTTTCAACATAAACCTCTACTTTATCTCCAACTTTGAGGTTGGGGTTGTAGCGAAATTCGTTAACGGCGATTACGCCATCAGATTTGAATCCGATATTTACCACAACCTCACGGCTGTTCTTGCTTACCACAACGCCGTCAATCACCTCATGATCGCCAATGGAACTGAGGGTTTTGTCGTACATTTGTTCGAGCTTTTCGCGATCGGATTTGGAGTAAACTTCCCGTTTTTTACCAATATTGTCCCAGTCAAAATCTTCTGGTACAGTTGGTTTTACTTTTTCTTTTTTGGCTGGTTTTTCTTCAGCCTTTTCGGCAACTGTTTCCGCTTCAGCAGGAGCTTCAACTTCTGTCTTAACTTCAGTTTTTTCTTCAGCTTTGACTTCAGTTTCGACCTCGGGTTTTGCTTCAGTTTCAGTTGCTGGTTGAGCCTCAGCTTCAGAAGTTTCGGCTACGGGAGTTTCCTCCTTTTTGGTTTCGTCAGCGGCGGCAGGAGTTTGGGCTTGTTCCTGAGCGTTTTCTTCGTTGACGATTTTTTCGTTTTCAGTCATTTAAAAACAATTTGTACCTGTTTTGCATTCCGGTTAAGCAAATCAGGGGGGTTAAACTTTTAAATTTTCTTTAAGGTCTTGAGGATGAAAACATCCTGTTTGTCCGGATGTACCTTAAAATGAGCCGGCAAAAGTACAAAATATCCTGAAAATAAAAAAATTATGCATGAATTTTTTACTGGAAATGAGTTTTTTAAACTCATCGGGCAATTCGCAAAGCTAGCTCATTACTGTAAGCTGAAACATCTTAACTTTGCGTACTTAATTTTTCAAACTTAAAACAAACCCTCATGTCTCTCAATTGTGGCATCATTGGCCTTACAAATACCGGAAAAACAACCATTTTCAACTGCATGTCGAACACCAAGGCAGAAGCTTCCAATTATGCCTTTAGTGCAACAAAATCAAATATTGGGATGGTTGAAGTGCCCGATCCGCGCCTGGATGCCATTGATGCGCTGATCCATTCGGCTAAGGTGGTTCCGGCAACAGTAGAAATTGTAGATCTTCCAGGTCTTGCCAAAGGTGCAAGTCAGGGCGAGGGTGTGGGTAATAAGTTTTTGGCTGATATTCAGCAAATGGATGCGCTGATTCATGTGTTGCGCTGCTTCGAAGACGACAACCTGGCTCATGTGGAAGGCTCTATTGATCCTGTGCGCGATAAAGATATTGTAGATTTCGAGCTGCAGGTGCGTGATCTGGAATTGGTTTCCAGAAAAATTCAACGGACCGAAAAGCTGATTAAAGCGGGCGACAAAGATGCCAAAAGAGCTATGGAGGTCTTGCTAAAATACAAAGAACACTTCGAGAATTTTGGTAATGCCCGCGATATCGATCTGAGTGATGAAGACAAAAAATATGTACACGAATTGCAACTGCTCACCGCCAAACCTGTGATTTACGTTTGCAATGTGGATGATAAATCTGCTGTTACTGGTAATGCTTATACCAAAGCCGTAGAAGAGTTACTGAAAAATGAAAATACGGAAGTGTTGATCATCGCAGGCGAACTGGAAGCAGAAATTGCAGAGCTGGAAGATCCCGACGATCGTGCGGTGTTTCTATCCGATGCCGGCCTGAATGAACCCGGCGTAAACAAATTGATTCGTGCAGCCTATAAAACACTTAATCTGCAAGCATTTTTTACTGCGGGACCAAAAGAAGTAAAAGCCTGGACCATTCGCAAAGGCATGACGGCTCCACAGGCTTCGGGCGTGATACATTCTGATTTGGAGCGCGGTTTTATCCGTGCCGAAGTGATGAAGTATGACGACTTCATTCAATACAAATCAGAACAAGGCGTAAAGGATGCCGGAAAATTTAAGGTTGAAGGCAAAAATTATGTCGTGGAAGATGGCGACATTTTGCACATCCGATTTAATGTGTAAACTCAACCATTAATAATTGGATTATAAAAAATAACTTTAGCAGCTCATTAACTTTTTGGTTTTAAGATACGTTCACTGATTCACAAAGGAATTGGTTTATTTGTTTCGAATCAGGATGAAAGTTTTTGATTTGCGTAATTTCTTTTGTTTTTTACTTGCAAACGATCACAATTTCCGTCATAAAAATTCAAAGTATTTCACCAAAAATGAACACGTCAATAAAAAAACGTAAACCAGCTTTAATCATAGATATTGGAATAAAGCACAATTTACGTCTTTTGATGACAATCTATTCTGAGATTTTATGAATTGCTAAACATCAACTTGCCATCCGTATAATCCACCAGAATCATCATGGATTTATCCACAACATCCGACAGGATCAATTTTGAAAGCTCATTCAGCAATTCACGTTGCAAAACGCGTTTTACAGGTCGGGCACCATATTGAGGATCAAAACCTGCTTCGGCCAGGTGATCCAAGGCAGCACTTGAAATCTCAATCCGAATACCATTTTTCAGTAACATTTTCCTTACTTGTTCAAATTGCAACTGCACCACTTCTTTGATTTCAGATTTGGTTAGTGGCTTGAACATGATAATGTCGTCAATACGATTCAAAAACTCAGGCCGGAGCTGCTGTTTGAGCAACTGAAAAACTTCCAAACGCGTGCGTTCAAAATCTGTTTCAGAAACTTCCTGCGAATTTTCATTTCCAAGGTTTTGCTGGATAATATGCGACCCAATATTGGAAGTCATGATGATGATCGTATTTCTGAAATCTGCTGTGCGGCCTTTGTTATCTGTTAATCTGCCATCATCAAGCACCTGTAGCAAAATATTAAACACATCGGGATGGGCTTTTTCAATCTCATCAAGCAGCACAACGGAATAAGGCTTGCGCCTGACAGCTTCTGTAAGTTGTCCGCTTTCGTCATAACCCACATAACCTGGAGGGGCACCGATCAATCGCGAAACAGCATGTCGTTCCTGATATTCTGACATGTCGATACGCACCATAGCCTGCTCATTGTCAAATAAAAATTCAGCCAGTGCGCGCGCCAACTCTGTTTTTCCAACGCCGGTTGTTCCCAAAAAAACAAAAGAACCGATCGGACGTTTGGCATCCTGCAAACCCGCTCTGCTACGGCGAATCGCATCTGCCACAGCAACAATGGCTTCATCCTGACCAACCACCCGCTGATGCAATTCATCTTCGAGTTTCAGGAGCTTTTCGCGCTCACTCTGCATCATTTTACTCACAGGAATGCCCGTCCAGCGCGAAACGATTTCAGCAATGTCTTCGGCCGTAACCTCCTCATTGATCAAAGGATTTTCACCCTGCACCTTTATCAATTCGGCCTTGGCTTTTTCGATGGTTTTTTCAGCCTCACCAATCCTGCCGTATCGCAGTTCGGCCACACGACCAAAATCACCATCGCGCTCGGCTTGTTCGGCCTCCAGCTTAAACTGTTCGATGTTTTTCTTTTCCTGTTGTATCCTTTCGACCATCGTTTTTTCAGCTTCCCAACGGGCACGAATCTGGTTGCGTTCGTCCGAGAGCTCGGCAATCGTTTTTGAAATGATATCCAGTTTGGGTTGGTCTTTTTCGCGACGGATGGCTTCGCGTTCAATTTCCAATTGTCTGATCCTGCGCTCAATTGTTTCCAAATCCTCAGGTAATGAATTGATTTGCAGCCTCAAACGAGATGCAGCCTCATCAATCAGGTCGATTGCTTTATCCGGTAAAAAACGATCGCTAATATAGCGTTGTGAGAGCTCAACTGAAGCAAGTACGGCTTCATCCAAAATGCGCACCTTGTGATGGCTTTCGTAGCGTTCTTTGAGGCCCCGAAGGATAGAAACTGCATCTTCTGTATCGGGCTCGTTCACCATTACTAATTGAAAACGACGCTCAAGGGCTTTGTCTTTCTCAAAATATTTTTGATATTCCTTGAGTGTTGTGGCACCAATCGCACGCAGCTCACCTCTTGCCAGCGCTGGCTTCAGGATATTGGCAGCATCCATGGCTCCTTCGCCCTTGCCGGCTCCGATCAGGGTGTGAATCTCATCAATAAACAGAACCACTTCTCCTTCTGATCCAATCACCTCCCGTACAACACTTTTCAGGCGTTCCTCAAATTCGCCTTTGTACATGGCACCGGCAACCAAAGATCCCATATCAAGCGAGTAAATCTGTTTGCTTTTCAGGTTTTCGGGCACATCGCCATTGATAATGCGATGGGCCAAACCTTCGGCAATAGCTGTTTTTCCAACCCCAGGCTCTCCTATCAAAATTGGGTTGTTTTTGGTTCGGCGCGAGAGTATCTGCAATACCCTTCGGATTTCATCATCGCGGCCAATCACGGGATCCAATTTTCCTTCGGCAGCCAATTGATTCAAATTGCGGGCATAACGATTCAGCGCATCATAGTTTTGCTCGGCATTCTGGCTGTCAACTTTTTTGCCCTGACGCATTTGTTTGATGGCCTCAATCAGCTCATTGCGTTTTATTTGGCTGTCTTTCAACAGCGTTGCGGCAGTGCTTTTGGTGTCGAAAATTGCCAACAATAAATGATCAAGCGAAACAAAATCGTCTTGAAAGAGCTTGGCATTTTCCTGTGCTTTTTGAAGAGCTTTAGTGGTTTCCTGTGCATAAAATTGTTCGTCTTCATTTTGCACCTGAGGTAAACTATCAATGGTACGATTGAGCACGTTTTTAAAATTGTTGGCATCAACCTGCAATTTTTTGAGCAGATTTGGAATCAGGTGTTCGTCCTCCTCAATAATTGCTGCAAGCAGATGCACATTTTCGACTGATTGCTGGTGATGCGCAGCGGCAATTAGCTTAGCCCGTGCAATAGCTTGCTGTGCTTTTATGGTAAACTGATTTATGTTCATGACATTCATTTTCTTTAAGTTATATCAAAATCTTTACCATTATCAAATCATTCCCAAATTCGGAAAATATGTCGGTATCCGGAATTTTTTGCTGGCAATTTGGCAACAGATCTAGCCTTGATTCGACTTTCTGATCAACTTTAATTTAGTCAGAAGTCAGATTTATACTACTTTTACGTCCGAAAACGAATATTTTTGTCACAAAACATTAACTATAATTGCTTTATATTCAATTATTTAATTTATGTCATCAATCAGAACTATCATAAGCGGAACCGGAAGCTACATCCCGAAGAACATCATAAAAAACAGTGATTTTTTAAAACAGGTTTTCTTCGAAAAGGATCAAACAGAAATTGAGAGTCCGGGTGAAGAAGTTGTGAGAAAATTCAAAGATATTACCGGTATCAGTGAGCGCAGGTGGGCCAGTGATAACGAAAACAATTCTGATATTGCTGCCATAGCAGCCGAACGTGCCATTCAGGATGCAGGAATCGATCGGGAAACAATTGATCAAATTATCGTAGCTCATAATTATGGTGATGTTCTGAAGGGGAGTATTCAATCCGATACCGTTCCAAGTATTGGTTCTCGCGTAAAACACAAACTGGGAATCAAAAACACCCAATGTATACCCTACGATATACTTTTTGGTTGCCCGGGTTGGATACAGGGGATGATTCAGGCAGATGCCTTTATTAAATCAGGGCTGGCAAAACGTTGTCTGGTGATTGGATCTGAAACACTTTCGAGAATTGTAGATGTTTACGATCGCGATACCATGATTTTTTCTGATGGTGCCGGCGCCACAATTGTTGAGGCTGATACAAAAAATGACGGTTCCGGAATCATTTCAACGGCTAATATGTCTCACACCGAAGAAGAAGTGGATTACCTGTATTTCGGTAGAACTAATGCCCCTGAAAGTGATTCTGAAATTAAGTATATCAAAATGCTCGGACGGAAAATTTACGAGTATTCACTTAACTACGTTCCTGAAGCAATGAAAATTGCACTGGACAAGTCGGGCATTCCCATTGAATCAGTGAAGAAAATCCTGATCCATCAGGCCAACGAAAAAATGGATGCAGCAATCGTACAGCGTTTTTACCGGAAATTTAACATTAAAATTGATGTGGAAGCCGTGATGCCGATGAGCATTCGCGAACTGGGAAATAGTTCAGTAGCCACAGTTCCAACGCTTTACGACATGGTTCTAAAAGGCCAGATACCAGATCATCACATCGAAAAAGGTGACATTTTACTTTTTGCTTCGGTGGGTGCAGGGATGAATATCAATGCTTTTGTTTATCAACAATAAATCTCAAAAAAAAGCATTAATAAGTAGTGATCAATTCCATTGATAAATGACAAACGCTACTTCGAAAACCCTTGTTGTTGGTGCTTCTGAAAATCCTGCCCGTTTTGCCCATCGGGCTGTAAAAATGCTTAGATCATATCATCATGAGGTGCTGGCATATGGCTTAAGGCAGGGAAAAATTGCGGATGTAGAAATACAAACGATCTGGCCCGAAAAAGAGTCCATTGACACCATAACCTTATATATTGGTCCGCAACGTCAACCGGATTTTTACAATAAAATACTGGATATCAAACCCAAAAGAATCATCTTTAATCCCGGAACAGAAAATCCCGAACTTATCGGGCTGGCTCAGGACGCAGGAATAGAAACCGTTTTGGATTGCACCCTTATGATGTTAGAAACCGACACATTTTAAGCATAAAGCTGTATCAATTTTATTAATTTTGCGCTTCTATGATGTTCAATACTAAATCCATGATAAAATCATTCCGAAAAGGAAGGCCGGATTTTGCCCTGCTTGTTTTTTTAATCAGCTTTTTACCGGGGCTCTATTTTTCAGCCAGTGCGCAGGTTGACTGTCAGATCAGTGCTGATGCGCCCATGCCTTTGTGCTACGGCCAGCTTGTGAAGCTGGAAGTAACAGAACAGGAAAATGTAATTTACGCCTGGTCAACCGGTGATACAACCTCCAGTATTGAATTTTTTGTCACAGAAACTACTGATTATCAAATCACAGTAACAGATACCATCACAGGAGAAATTTGTGAGAGTGCTCCTTTTACCCTCGAAGTGCGACCAAAATTTGATATTGCGATAGAACAGATGCAACTCACCTGTACCAATGGCGACAACGACAACGGCAACACAGCCATGATCAATGCTGCTGCCTCAGGCGAATCAAGCACTTATGAATATCGCTGGCAGGTGCCACCAATTCAGATCGCTCCCGGAAATCCGGCTATGGCCATCGGGCTGAAAGCACATCAGTGGTATTTTATCAATATTGAAGACGAATTTGGCTGCATACAAACAGATTCCATTTATACCAAAGCCTACACTAATCCACTTGTCGAAATTGAAGCTGATCCCGATACCGCCTACATTCAGAATCCCTATATTGATTTTTCTTTTACCAATCTTTCGGCCGACAGCATTGAAATCACGAATCACTTTTGGCTGTTTGGTGACGAAAGCCCCAGCTCCGAACTGCTCACTCCTCAGCACCTCTACACCGAAGAAGGTGACTACAATGTAATCCTCACAGTAGTGAATCCACAAGGTTGCGACACAATTTTTTTGAAAACCGTAAAGGTGTTGCCGATCAAACTTAAAATTCCAAATGTTATCACACCCAATGGGGACAATATTAACGACTTTTTTGTGATCACCGAAGCACCTGCCAACGAAGCTGAAGACGGAAACAGCACTTTGAAATCGTTGGCGAACGAACAGTTCAGACCACTTAATGATTATTATAGAAGCACTACACTGGTTATTTTCAACCGACACGGACGAAAAGTTTATGAATCGGTAAATTATCAAAACGATTGGGATGGTGGTGGCCTGAAAGATGGCACCTATTTTTATGTGTTGAAATGCGAAGGCTTTAAGA
>OFEK01002210.1_pt1 | contig 11065 bp, 6 predicted proteins | sample 1521131 | NCBI WGS metagenome assembly OFEK01 (sample SAMN05720209, study PRJEB24109) | activated sludge metagenome | isolation source: Anaerobic digester | place: China | collected 2015-12-16
CCTCGATGCTCGACGAGGTCTCCTCCAGGCTCGCCGCCTGCTCGCTCGAGCCCTCCGCCAACGACTGGCTCGACGCCGACACCTGACCCGACGCCGCCGCCGTCTGCTCGGCACCGTCGGTCAGGTTCACGATGATGCGATGGATGGGCTTGACGATGCTGCGCGTGATGAACACGCCCAGGATCGAGCCGAGGATCACGCCGCCGACGGCCATGCCGATCATCAGGGCATTGGACCGCGCGGCAATGGTCTGCATCTCCTCCTTCAGGGCGGTATCCAGAGACTTCATGTCATCGACGACGGCCGAGGCCGCCTTGGCCATGTCGGCGCCTGCGGCGCGGCTCTTGGTAATGCCGTCATAAAACCTGTCGCCCGTGGCACGATAGGAGGCGAAGAGCCCCTTGATAGCCGTGGCCGCGTCGCTGAGCTTTTCGTCGCCGCTGACGAGCTTCGCCCAGTTCTCGGCTCCGGCAAGTGTGGAATCGAGCTGCTTCTGGTACGCCTCGTGCTGTGCGTCGGCTTGCGTCTTGGCCAGATAGACGGCGTTCACGCGCAGCAGGAAGAAGGCACTGACGATGTCGCCCTGGAGCTTCTCCTCGATCCCGGCCAGCCGGGCCAGGGCATCGTAGTCCTTGGTCTCAGCCGCCTTCTGCTTCGCCGGCGCGATGACCTCTGCTCGCACCTTGTCCACCTCGGCCGTCACCTTCCAGCCGATGTCTCCCCATTCGCCCCACGCTGCCTCCTTGGCCTTCTCGGCCGGGAGCACGTCCTGAACGAACGACTTCTCGTAGGCCAGCGCATCGGTCAGCGCTGTGTTGACCTCGCGACGGTTCTCGGCGCTCAGCGACTCCTGCTGCGACAGCGCCTCCAGCGACGACTTCAGCTGGGCGAACGACTCCAGCCAGAGGTCGGCCGCGGTCTTCTCGCCGCTGACCTTCGCGAACCCCGTGATGGTGAAGTCGCGGCGGTACTTGGCACAGGCGTCGAGCTGCTTGTTACACTGCTCGCCGTCGCTGCGCAAGGTGGCCACCGTCAGGGTGCTGTTCAGCGCATCCCAGCCGACGTAGCCCATGATAGCCGCAATGACCACCAGGATGCCAAATCCCAGCGCCATCTTGGTCGACAGCTTCAGGTTCCCAAACATGGTTTGTTCCTTTCGCAAAGGGTCCCCAGGACGACTCGTTCGGCGTCGCAGGATCACACGATCCCGATTGCCGGACCGCACAGGAATCCACTGCCTGCCTGCGCGGGGCCCACTTCCGGACAATGCTTACATGGGAGAGACACAGGATGAGAATCAGGAGGCGTGAGGCTACGGAGGAACGATCGACGAGGGCCCGACTGCTGCGCCAGGCGTCCGCGCCATGGTGCCATGCGTCTGGCACCCTCGGACGACTGTTTGCCCATTCGTTCCGCCGTCATAGCCATACATCACACCCTCAGTCCCCCCTTAGGACTTCCGGTGACAGGGGAGGATGTCGGCTGGAGATGGCGGCGGGTTGACTGGAAGAACTACCAGTTTTGTGTGCCACAGGCGACGTGCCGTGCCATACGCGGGGCGGCCCGGATGGCCTGGACGATATCAGCGATCGAGCGACGTCAACCCCTCGCGGATAGCGTACTTGGTCAGTTCCGCAACGCTGCGCAGGTTGAGCTTGTTCATGATGCTCTGACGGTGGTAATCGACCGTTTTAGTGCTGACATACAGGGTGGCGGCAATCTCCTTGGAGCTCTTGCCCTCGACGACCAGTTGCAGAACTTCCCGTTCGCGGGCGGTCAGTTGCGGCGCAAGGGTGCCGTCCGGAAGGGTTTTCTCGAGGAGCGTTTCGGGGTTGAAAAACTCGGAGAGTTCGGACGAAAAAAAACTTCCGCCGGCCACCACGGCGCGAACCCCTCGGATGACTTCGTCCATCGGGGCGCTCTTGATCAGGTACCCGCGGGCCCCGGCGCGCATCATGGCGGCCAGGAATTCCCGGTTGGCGTGCATCGAGAGAGCCAGCACCCTGACCTGAGGATGCAAGCGCGTGATCTGCTCGGTGGCCAGGACGCCATTGAGATCGGCCATCGTCACATCCATCAGAACGACGTCCGGCAGCAGTTCGCCGGCCATTTCAACCGCCTGGCGGCCGTTGGAGGCCACCCCGACCACGGTCATGTCGGACTGGTTGTCCAACAGTTCCCGAAGCCCTTCGGCCACCACGCGATGGTCATCCGCCAGTAGAATCCTGATATTCATGGGTCAGCGTCCTTCTCCGGCCGGCGACGCGTGATCGGGCATCGCCAGCATCACCAATGTTCCTCCGCCGGGGCGGCTGTCGATCTGCACCAGCCCCCCCAGGGCAACCAACCGCTCCCGAATACTGAAAAGGCCGAATCCGGCCGCGGCATCGTGAGACTCGTGCCGTGCCGACGACGGGTTCAGGCCGCAACCATCGTCGCGGACTCCAACGTACAGGGTACCGTCTCGCGAGTCAACCGTCACGTCCACGCGGCCGGCCCGCGCGTGCCGTTCCACGTTGATCAGCAACTCGCGCGCGGAATGGAACAGGGCGGCCCGGCAGTCGTCGTCAAGATGGTCGCGGACGCCTTCGCCGACGAACGCGGCAGCGATGCCCGTGCGCTTGCCGAACTGCTCGGTCAGCCACTTCAGCGCCGCCGCAAGCCCCACCTCGTACAGCAGCGGCGGACACAGCTCGACCGTCAGCGTCCGGGCGTCCTGGATGGTGTGGTCGATCTGTTCGAGCATCTGTCGCAGGAGTTCGCCCTGTCGGCCGTCCAGGCCCAGATCCTGCATCAGGGCCGCCTTGGCCTTGACCGCGAAGAGGCTCTGGCCCACGCCGTCGTGCAGGGCGGCGGCAAGCTCCCGCCGTTCGCGCCGTTCCACGAGCGACAACTCCGAAGCCAGCATCCGAAGCCGCTGCTGATACTGAGAAAGCCGCATTTCGGCCTGCCGTTGCTCGCTGATGTCCTGAAGCGTCTCGATGGCGCCGGTGACCTCGCCGTCGGCATTGCGGATCACGGCGGCAAGAAAACTGACCGTTCGCCTGCGTCCCCGCATAACCAGATCGTCCGTGGCCTCGTAGGCGCCGCGGATGTGGGTGCAGACGGTGACGCCCTTGCCATTGTACAGACGATGGAGCGCGTCGAAGTCGCCGTCCACGACAATCTCGGCGAGCAGCGGATGAGGCCGCCCCTCGTAGAAGATGCCGCCGTCGATGCGGCGGCCCATGACGTCGCGGCGCCGCACGCCGGTCAGTTCCTCGCAGGCGCGGTTCCAGTACGTGACGCGGTGGTCCACGTCGATGACGAACATGGCCACGGGCGTTCCGTCCAGGATGTCGTTGAGGACGCGTTGCGGCAACAGGGCGGCGCTGGGCGAGAGAGTGCGAGAGGCACGCCGTCGTTCCGCGGCCAGGGCGGCCGTGGCCAGAGCGGATTCCAGCCCGATCGGCCGGAAGACGATGTCGTCGGCCGGCAGGTCCGCAAGAGAAGCCGCCAGGTCGGGCACGTCCGGCGGATCGGCCACGAGCACCACGGCGGTCTCGCCCAAATGGGACTCTTCGCTGAGCCGCCGACAGAGGTCGCGCGCCGCCTCGGCGTCGGGCACGTCGATCAGGACACACCCGGGAGGCGTCCGCCCGGACACCTCCAGAAGCTGCTTGACCGTAGCCACCCTGGGCAGCTCCGCGGGCGCAGCCGCCTCGTCCGGCAACGAGCCGCCGCCGACGATGATCACCGAAGGCTCGCCCATGGCAGCGCCCTGCCCTCCCCTACTTCTGCGCCGCACCTTGCGTGATGCCGGCCAGTTTCTTCAGAAAAGGTTCCGGCCCGCCTTCCATGTAGCCCATCCGGCCCAACTGCGTGCCCGAGGCGTCCAGGATCACGACCGTCGGATAGCCGCGGACGGAGTACTTCGTCGCCAACGTCCGGTTCTGCGCCACGGTTGCCGGCGCGAGCGTCTTGCTCTGCGGAAAGTCCAGCTTCACAAGGACCAGCTTCTCGCGCGCGTAGTCCTTGAACTGCTGCGTGGAGAAGATCTCGTTGTCCAGCTTGACGCACCACGGGCACCAGTCGCTGCCGGTGAAGTCGAGCAGCATCGGCCGGTTCAGCGCGGCGGCCAGGCTCTGGGCCTTGGCGAAATCGTCGAGCCAGGAGCCGTCGTACTTCGGCACGGGCAGCACGTCCTTGACGGCCTTGACCACGTCCTCGGGCGCCGGGAGGCTGTCGGACGTGTAGAGCACCTTCTCGCCGGCCACGTCGATCACGGCCACCGTGTCAAGCTGATCGACGAGACCGTACCGGCGCGCCAGCTCGCGGCGCCGGGTGAGGTTGTCGCCGCGAAGGCCCTCGGGGGATTTCAGATGCACCGACACCATGCGGGCATTGGCGAGGCGGACCAACTCGGCGTTCCCGGTGAGGGCGGCGGCCTTGGCGGCCGAGTCGGCGTCGCGCGAGTTACTGACGATCAGCAGCAGCGCCTTGCCCTCGCGCCGGGCCTGGCCCACGCCGGTCGCCAGAGACTCGGACAGTTCCAGCCGCGGGCGGCTTCCGACAATGGCCCGGGCCTTTTCCATCCACGCGTCGCCCTCGCCGGCGGCATAGCCCGGAATGCGGCCGACCTCCTGCCCTTCGCCGTCCAGGAATACCACGGCCGGGAGCGCTTCGATCTTCAGGTCGGTCTTGAGCCGCTCGTTCTGGTTCTTCACGGCCGTGGGCTGTCGGGCCTTGCGCGGGAAGTCCACTTGCAGGAGCACCAGGTTCCTGTCGGCCCATTCGGCGAAGGCGGGCATATCAAGAACCTCGCGTTTCAGTTCGGCGCAGTAGGGGCACCAGTCGCTGCCGGTGAAGTTCAGGAGGATGAGCTTGTCCTGGGCCCGGGCCTCGTCCTGGGCCTTGGCCATGAGGGTCTGCCACTTGGGGGGCGACGCTTCGACACAGGTGGCCGCCAGTCCCGCCGCCACAACAACGGCCGCCACCGCCGCCCACGCACCGCACCGGCCCGTCGTTCGCACCATGGACGTTCTCCTTCGCAGAGATGAGACCCCGACCGCCGCCCCACCGTGCCGGCGGCAGACCAGTTGACTGGAATAGGGTCGTGCCTGCATTATGTCATGTTCGCCGACACACTTCAAGACGAAGCCGCAGCGGGATTGCATTAGGGCGGACGGCTGCTGACGGGTGACTCGTCTGGGAGCGACACCAACCGTAGGGGCGGCTCGTGAGCCGCCCTCGCAGTGGTTTGCCTCCCGCGGGTCGCTCACGAGCCACCCCTACAGCGTCGCTGGCCGGTCCTTGTATCGGCACAGCGGGGGTCTCCATAGACGCGACGTGCCCCCAGAAACCTGACGTCAGAGGCCAAGCTCCCGGCGGGCCTCGGTGAACGCCGTCACGGCGAAGTCAACGTCGTCGCTCGTGTGAGCTGCCGAGAGCTGCACGCGGATGCGCGCAGCCCCCTTGGGGACGACCGGGTAGAAGAAGCCGATGACATAGAGTCCCTTGTCCAGCAGCAGGGCGGCCATCCGCTGGGCCAGGACGGCGTCGCCGAGCATGATCGGCACGATGGGGTGCTCGCCCGGGCGGATATCGAAGCCGGCGTCGGCCATGGTCCGGCGGAATCGGCGCGTGTTGTCCATGAGACGGTCGCGAAGTTCCGTGGAGGCACAGAGCAGTTCCAGGGCCTTGATGGATGCCGCGGCAATGGTTGGCGCGAGGGTGTTGGAGAACAGGTACGGCCGCGACCGTTGCCGCAGGAGTTCGACGATCTCCCGCCGCGCGGCGGTGTATCCGCCGCTGGCGCCGCCGAGGGCCTTGCCGAGGGTGCCGGTGAGGATGTCCACGCGGCCCATGACGCCTCGGTGCTCGTGGGTGCCACGGCCTCGCGGCCCCAGGAAGCCGACGGCGTGGGAATCGTCCACCATGACCATGGCGTTGTGGCGGTCGGCCAGATCGCAGATGGCGGCCAGGTCGGCTATGTCGCCGTCCATGCTGAAGACGCCGTCGGTGGCAATGAGCCGCAACCGCGCGCCGGCGGCTTCCTTGAGCTTCGTTTCCAGGTCGGCCATGTCGCCGTGGCCGTAGCGCAGCCGCTGGGCCTTGCACAGGCGGACGCCGTCGATGATGCTGGCGTGGTTCAGCGCGTCGCTCAGGACGGCGTCCTCGGGACCCAGGAGGGTCTCGAACAGCCCGCCGTTGGCGTCGAAGCAGGACGAGTAGAGAATCGCGTCGTCCGTGCCCAGAAACTCCGCGATCGCGCGTTCCAGGTCCTTGTGAATCGTCTGCGTGCCGCAGATGAACCGGACGGAGGCCAGACCGTATCCCCATCGGTCCAGCGCGTCGCGCGCCGCAGCCACCACCGCCGGATGCGACGCCAGGCCGAGGTAGTTGTTGGCGCACATGTTGAGCACGTCGCGGCCGCGGACGCTGATCCTCGCGCCTTGCGGACCGGCGATCACCCGCTCGTCCTTATAGAGGCCGCTGTCACGAATGGCCGCCAACTCGTTCCGGAACACTTCGCGTGCCGCGTCGAACATGCTGCACTCCCCTGCTGCAAAGCCACTTGGCCGCCTCTCCCGTGGCACGGGCATCTTGCCCGTGCGTGGCAGGGCCATCCTGGCCCTGCAATCACTACGTGGCCCAGTTCAGGACCACTTTGCCCGACTGCCCCGACCGCATCACGTCGAACGCCTCGCGGAAGTCCGCCACGTCGTAGCGGTGCGTGATGATCGGCGAAATGTCCAGACCGCTCTGGATCATGACGGTCATCTTGTACCACGTCTCGTACATCTCGCGGCCGTAGATGCCCTTGATCGTCAGGCCGTTGAAGACCACCAGGTTCCAGTCAATCCGGGTGTCGGGCTCGGGAATGCCGAGCATGGCGATCTTGCCGCCGTGGCACATGTTCGTCAGCATGTCGCGCAGGGCCGCGGCACTGCCGGACATCTCCAGACCCACGTCGAACCCTTCCTTCATGCCGAGCTGCTTCTGCGCGTCGGCCAGGGTCTGACCGCTGGAGACGTCGATCGTCAGCGAAGCCCCCATCTTGCGGGCCAGCTCCAGGCGATACGGGTTGCGGTCGGTGACCACCACGTAACGGGCCCCGGCGTGGCGGGCGATGGCCGTGGCCATGATGCCGATGGGACCGGCGCCGGTGATCAGCACGTCCTCGCCCAGCAGATCGAACGACAGGGCCGTGTGCGTGGCGTTGCCGAGCGGGTCGAAGCACGACAGCACGTCCAGCGGAATGGCCGGGTCGCAGTGCCAGACGTTGGTCACGGGAATGCTCAGGAACTCGGCGAACGCCCCAGACCGGTTGACGCCGATGCCGCTGGTCTTGGGACAGAGGTGCCGCCGCCCGGCCAGACAGTTCCGGCACCGGCCGCAGACCACGTGCCCTTCCCCGCTGACGATCTCGCCCGGAAAGAAGTCGTGGACGTTCGAGCCGACGCGCTCGATGCGGCCGACGAACTCGTGGCCGATGATCATCGGCACGCGGATCGTCCGGGCGGCCCAGGCGTCCCAGTTGTAAATGTGCACGTCGGTGCCGCAGATGGCCGTCTTCAGCACGCGGACCAGAACGTCGTTGATGCCGATCTCGGGGACCGGGGCCTCTTCGAGCCACAGGCCCACGCCGGCCTCGCGCTTCACCAGAGCCTTCATCGTCGCCATGCGATTCCCCTTCCTGGATGGAAGTGGCAAGGTGCCGGGGGGCGCCGCCGCGACGAGCCCGTCGGCGCGGAGACCAGTGCCCTTGCGACAGGAGGCCGCCGGACACGAAATCCGTTGCTTCAGGCCGCTCCGTCGCCGTTATTCGGGCCAGACTCTATCATAATGCGCCGCTTTCGGCAATATGGGAAGATCGCGTTTCCCGTCGCCGTCGAAGTCGCCGCGACGATAGGACGGCATGTCCACGGTCGAGCCCACGTCGCGGCCGCCCTCGCCCATGCCGCGGCTCGGGCTGTCCTCGGTCGTGCGCAGGTCCCAGGCGTAGTCAGCCGCCGCCTTCCAGTTCACGACCACGTCCCAGCCGTACGGGTGCAGCGCCGCCAGCGGCGGATCGAACACGATGTGGTCCGCGGCCACGGCCGTCACGGTGCGCACGCAGCCGTCGAAGTTGACTTCAATGTGGTCGCCCTTCTCGAAGTGGTCGGTCAGGGGCTTTCCGTACAGGTAAAGCGTGCTCGGCGTACACTTGTCCACGGCCGCATCGTCGCCCCACTGGTCGATGTAGAAGATGGCCATCTTCCCCAGCGGCGGCGCGCAGCGGAATTTCGGATCGCCCACCTTCGAGTGCGGCGCATCGGCGTCGGCAATGTGGTGCGTCACGTCGCCCGGGGCCTTCCAGACAAGGTTCCAGTCCGCCTTGGCCGGAAACTTGCCGCCCTGCTGGATCACCTTGCGGTCGCCGCCGGTCAGGAGGATGTTGTTGCGGATCGTGGTCCCCTCGCCCGAGAAGACCAGCGGCTTGAACGCCGTGAACGCGAACGTGTTGCCGTCCACGTCCCAGCGGTGCGTGCTCTGGTGCCCCAGAAGCAGGCCGCTGTGGTGCGTGCCGCAGAGGATGTTGTTGCGGAACGCGCCGCCGTCGCTGGCCTCCATCATGAATCCCTGGCCGCAGTTGAACAGCAGGTTCCCCTCCACCCTCAGGTCGGTCACGGTGCGATACGTCTGAAGCCCGTCCGGGTGCGCGTCCCACCACTGGTCGTGGATGTAGTTGCGCAGCACGCGGCAACCGTCGCTCTGGTGCGAGACCGTCAGGCCGTCGGCCCCGTTACCGAAGATCTCGCATTCCTCGACGATGCACCGCTTGCTCCCGGCGATCCGCACGCCGTTGCCCGCGCATCCGGTCTGGATCGAGCGGCGAAGCGCGCAGTCGGCCTGGTCGAAGAACTGGACCCCGGCATTGATCAGGACACAGTTGACTACGTTCACATGGTGCCCGCCCTTGGCGTGGCTGCCGATGCCGCTGCCGCCCCGGGCATGGTCCACCTCCAGACCGTCGATGGTCACGTAGCCCACGTTCTCGGCCCAGCCAACCAGGAAGTCGCTCCCGCTGCCGCGAACCGGCGTCTCGATCGTGCAGGCGTTCGGGTCGGCGTCACCGTGCGGCCAGACGTAGACCCTGTACGGCTTCTGCCGCGTGTCCACCGCCCACTGGCCCGGACCGTCCAGGAGCGACACGACATTGCGCAAGTAATAGGTATCCTTGCCGGCGGTCACGGGCTTGTCGCGGTTGCGGTTCTCGGCGTGGGTCAACTCGTGCTTCTCGGGGTCGTAACCCGTCACAATCATCTTGTGGCGGCTGGAATGCGGATCGTAGCGGAACACCAGAGTCGCCCCCTCCCAGTGACCCGCTGGCTGCGTCAGGTGCTGCGGATCGGCGAGCGTCTGCGTGCCGCCGCCCTGGGCCGTCAACCAGCCCTTCTGCGGCCATCGCGGCTGCACGAGCGGTTTCTCGTCCTGAAACAGTTGCCCCGGCTCGGACCGCAAGTCCGCCTCGGCCCAGTAGATCTTCGCGAAATTGGGGTTGCCGCGGGCCTCGTCGGCGGTGCATTGCCTCCATCCCTTGATCTCGTCGGCGCCGCTGACAATGGCGCGGCCGCCGGGCGCCGCCTTCAGCGTGATCCGCTTCTCGGCCGTGCCGGACGTCTTCAGGAGCACCGATTCCCGGTAGATGCCGGGCCGAACGGTGACGGTGTCACCCGGCTGGACAAGGGCAACAGCCTTGCCGAGGGTCTTCATCGGCGCCTCGGCAGTGCCGGGGTTGGCGTCGTTGGCCTTGGCGTGGGCCTGATCCACCACATATTCGGCCGCCCGGGCCTGCCCCGCGACGACCAGAAGGACTCCGAGGCACACGGCCACGATGCTGGCCTGCCCTGCCCTCGCCACATCAAGCTTCCGTCCAGTCACCATTGTTCTCTCCCTTTTATGAATGCCATTCCGCAGACACAGCCAGCACTATGTCGCGGTCAAGCTATCGTTCACCGGCCAGTTTCAGCGTGCCCCAGAGGAACGGGATGGCCCGGTCCAGGAGCACCCGCTCGGTGTCCACGAAATGCTCCACGTCGCGGCCCGCGTCGCGCAGGGCGTAGTGGAACCCCAGCCTCGATCCGGCGGCCATTGTCACCGGTGCAAGGATCTCGACGGGAATCAGAAACTCCAGGGCGTAACCGTCGGCCATCGGAGAGCAGCGAGCCACGATGCCTTTCTTCCCCGATCCGGCGTGGCCGATCTTCACCTCGGCCGGGCCCGCGCGCCCGTCGGCCCGCGGCATCACGGCCAGCGTCAACACGCGGGACTCGCTCCGCACGCTGAGCCGCCGCTCGAAATCCATCTCGAAACACAGTTCCAAGACGTCGCCCTGGGCCGGTTTGTCGGGGTTGGCTTCAACGGCCCCGTCGCGGACAATCGCGCAGCCGAGAAGCCCTCGCTCGTCCCAGGCCAGCCGCAACGAACCGCCCCGCCCCGAAGGCGACCTCAGCGGCTCGACGGCCTGCCAGTCGTCGGTCCGGCCGTCCACGACGATTCCCTTCGTCGCTCGCGGCACGGCGACGGCGGCCGGCTCGGGAACCAGTCGCCGCAGGTTCGCCGCCTCGATCATGACGGGCACGTTGTCCTGCTCGCACGCGCGGCCGTTCTGCTCCAGGCGGATGCACAGCGACAGCGGCGGCTCGAACTGGCCCATCCACGGCGTCGCGGCCGCGCGGACACCGGCCGGCGCCGACACCGTCAGGCGCACCGGCTGCGCGCCGCCCTCGAAGGTCAGCGGGCGCACGGTCCACGCGCACTGGGACCCCTTTTCGATGGTCACGGTCCATCCCTCGGGAAACGCGCCGGGAAGAAGCATCGCCGTGGCCTCGGCGCCGGGCGCAGGCATCGAGGCGAACTCGGCCCGCTGGAGTTTGAACACCTTCGCCAGGGGCACGGCCTGCTCGGTCGTCAGGGCCGTGGCCATGATCTCCCGCTGGTACGCGCCGTCGGTCTTCACCAGAACGAAGCGGTCAAGTTCCTTGCCCTCGGGCGTCCGGGCAACCATCTCCAGGCGGTTGCCCTCGACCGAGAACAGGCA
>OFEK01002212.1_pt1 | contig 11055 bp, 11 predicted proteins | sample 1521131 | NCBI WGS metagenome assembly OFEK01 (sample SAMN05720209, study PRJEB24109) | activated sludge metagenome | isolation source: Anaerobic digester | place: China | collected 2015-12-16
AGACCTCGGACATAAGCTTCAGGGCGGCGGGATTCCCGCCCGCTTTCACCACGCGCCTGTACTCGGTATCGACTTCCGGCCGGCCAGAGAGCATCTGGCCGAGCAGGGAGTCCACGCCGCGCAGTATGTCCAGCGGCTCGAAGCCGGCTATGACGCAGGGGACCTTGTATTTTTCGGCCACGAAACGGTAAGGCTCGGGGCCTATGATGGCGCTGACATGGCCAGGCATGATGAAGCCGTCCACTTCCCCCTCGCCCGGGGAAAGAAGGGCTTCCAGGGCGGGAGGGACCAGTTTGAAGAGCGGCGCGACGAAGAAGTTCTTAAGGCCGGCGGCCCTGGCGCGCGCCAGCACGCCGCCGATGACCGGGGCGGTGGTCTCGAAACCGACGCCGATGAAGACGACCTTGCGGGAGGCTTCCGCGCCGGCGATGTCCAGCGCGTCCAGGGGCGAGTACACCACGCGCACGTCGGCGCCTTTCTCTCGGGCGGCCTGCAGGTCCAGTCCCTTGCTGCCCTTGACCTTCAGCATGTCGCCGAAAGTGGCGACGGTCACGCCTTTGACGAGGGCCAGCTCTATGAGCCGGTCGATGTCGCCCTGCGAAGTCACGCAGACGGGGCAGCCGGGACCCGAGAGCATCTTAACCGGGGCCGGAAGCAGACGGCGCAAACCGGCCGCGGCGATGGACATGGTATGCGTCCCGCAGACTTCCATGAAATTGGCGCGGCGCCGGCCGGCCGAGGCCAGGCGCGCGGCCTTTTCGCCGATGGCCGAGACCATGCGGGAGGCCAGTTCCCTGTCGCGGAAAAGCGGCGCCGTGTCGGCGGGAAGTTTAAGGTTTGAAGCCTTTTTCATAAAGTTCCTGGAAAACGTCGAGGGTCTTCTTCGCCTCTCCGGGATCGAGGACCTGTATGGCGAAACCGGCGTGAACCAGGACATAATCGCCCTTTTCGGCGGCCGGGACCAGGTCGAGCGCGACCCGGCGGCGGGTGCCGCCGAAATCGACCTCGGCGGAAGCGTCGTTCTTAGAGAGTATTTTTCCTGGAACAGCCAGACACATGGGACCTCCGAACGGGGGTGCTACCAGACCAGAATTATACTATTTTTGGATTTTTCAAATTTTGATATACTATTGTCCGCGAGTCGGGCGGTACGGCGCTTCGCCGTCGCCGTCCGGCGCATAGAGGTTGGGTGGCTGAGCGGTCAAAAGCAACGGTCTGTAAAACCGTCGGGCTACGCCCTACAGAGGTTCGAATCCTCTCCCAACCACCAGATTTGACAGTTGGAAAGCGGGCCAATAATTTGGCCCGCGCGAGGATTCGAAAGCCGGAGCCGCGAGCCAGCAGGCGGCAGCGGCGAGGCGGGGTCGCGAGCGCGACCGAGCGGCGGCGAGGGAGCGACTCGTGACCGAATCCTCTCCCAACCACCAGATTTGACAGTTGGAAAGCGGGCCAATAATTTGGCCCGCGCGAATTCCTTCGCAGTGAGCGCGGGTTCCTTATAAGAGGGGTTCAGCGAGCGGTTCCGGCCTCACATGTCCGGATAAGCGAGCGACGATGAAACGGGGAGTTTAGCTCCCCTTGTAGCAGGGCCGAGCGGAGTATTCCTTTCGGAGCGAGGATGACCCGACGAAGGAAGGGCCCGAAAAATGGAAGGGTGGCCGAGCGGTTGAAGGCGCAGACCTGGAAAGTCTGTAAGCTCCAAAAGGGCTTCGAGGGTTCGAATCCCTCCCCTTCCGCCAGATATCTAGGGCGGAAAACAAAGAAGAGCGCGTGAACCGCGCTCTTTTTTATTGCGGAAGGGGAACGGTCAGAGGAAAATGAACCGGAGCGGACTTACGAAAGAATACAGATTAACGACGCCGCCCAGGGCGAGGAAAGGGCCGAAAGGCATATGGTCGCGGCGCCCGGCCCTTTTCATCAGCAGGAGCCCGATGCCGTACACGGAACCGAAGAAGGCGCCGATGACCAGGGTGGAAATAACGCCCTGCCAGCCCAGCAGGGCGCCCAGTCCGCCCATCAGGAAGATATCCCCCTCGCCGACCGCGTCCATCCTGTAGATCTTTTTTCCCAGCCAGGCCATAAGCCATATCAGGCCGGCGCCGAAGACCAGTCCTCCGGCGGACTGTAGCAGCCGGTCCGCGACCGCGCCCTCCAGATACGGATTGACCGCCGCCGCGGCCAGTCCTATGCCCCCCAGCAGAAATGAAAATATATCGGCGATCAGCATCGTCTCGAAATCGATCACGGCTATTACGATAAGAAGGTAGACCGCCAGCAGGGAGGCGGCCATCCACACCGGCGACGTTATCCATTCCCAGAAGAAGAGCCAGGTCAGCGCTCCCGCCAGGAGCTCCACGGCCGGGTAGCGCCAGGAGATGCGCGCGCCGCAGGAACGGCACTTGCCGCCCAGCAGGATAAAACTGAGAACGGGGATATTATCGCGGGAACGGATCGGGGTCCCGCAGGAGGGACAACGGGAACGCGGCTTTACGACGGACTGGCCCGCGGGGACCCGGGCTATGCAGACGTTGAGAAAACTGCCGATGATAAGGCCGAACAGCGCCGGGGCCGCTATGAATATCGCTTCCAGCATGGTCAAAAGAACACGCCCCGCACCTGAGAGCGCGGGGCGTGTTTTTCAGGCACCGGTCCTTAGAAGGAAGACCAGACCGAGGAGCCCTTCAGGTCATTGTGGGTGCAGCTCACGACGAACTGGCCCCACCTGACATTGTCGTTCGAGTTGCCGTTATAGGCCCAGCCGGCGCCGTCGGTGACGGTCGTCGAAGTGAACGCGACCTGGGCGCTGTCGGCGTGGCCGGTCCCCGGCAGCTTGGCCTGCGGGATCTCGTTGATGTACTTAGGCGTGAGCGCGACGGCCAGATTACTGGTGAGGCTGGCGGCGGCCACGGCGCCGGACGGATACCAGCCCTCGTTGTCGCCGTAGTACACGTTGATGGCGCTCCTGACGGAAGAAAGCGCGCCCTTGGTGGCGCCTTCCTTGGACTTGTTGATCAGGTCGGCGAACTTCGGTATGGCTATCGCGGCCAGGATACCGATGATCGCGACGACGATCATAAGCTCTATCAGGGTGAAGCCCTTCTTGCTGTTTTTCATTTACTTTGTTCCTCCCCTCTTTACGGATAATTGGATGTATGATGCCGTATGAGGATTTACTATTTACAATTTAACTAATACATCAATGCATGTCAACAGTATTTTTGTGACTTGTGTTACATTCAGGGTGCGCCCGCTTCCCGCGCAAAGGGGAGAGAACGCGGGAAGGTGAGGCCCGCCCCTTGGAGCGGCTTCCGGCGGAAGCCACGTGCGGGCCGCAAGGCCGGAGGCGTTTTTTCAGCGAAAAACGCCGAGGCGGGGCCGCGCAAGCCCGCATAGCGGGCTATGCGTGGCGTTGAACCTGGAAACTCCCGACCGCGCAATGAAAAGCCCGTCCTTTAAAGGACGGGCTGAAATCGTATGCGCGGGAAGGGAGTTGAACCCATAAGGCCTTGCGGCCACACGGTCCTGAGCCGTGCGCGTCTGCCAGTTCCGCCACCCGCGCATCCTGGGGCCCCGTCATACAGGACTATATACCGGGCCCGATTCCCCTATTTTAGGATATTTGGTAACATAAAACAACGATGAAAGGGAAAAAGAAGGACGGGGAGGACCGGATAGAGACGGTGGCGACCAACCGCAAGGCCCGCCACGACTACGAAGTCCTCTCCACCCACGAGGCGGGACTGGTCCTGGAGGGGCCGGAGGTCAAGTCCCTGCGCCAGAAGCAGGCGGTCATAAACCAGGGTTTCGCGCGCTTCGACGGCGACGCGCTCTGGCTCTACGGCGTGCAGATCTCCCCCTACGCGTACAATTCCCTCACCGAACTGGACCAGACCAGGACCCGCAAGCTCCTGCTGAAGTCCGCCGAACTGCGCAAGCTGCGCAATTCGGTGCAGAACAAGGGCTTCTCCCTCATCCCGCTGGAGCTTTATTTCAGGAACGGCTGGGCCAAGCTGCTGCTAGGCGTCTGCCGGGGCCGCAAGGCGCACGACAAGCACGAACTCATAAAGAAGCGGGATATCGACAGGGAACTGAGGCGGGACTTCAAGGAAAAATTCAAGGGCTGACCGGGCTCAGAACCGCAGTCCCAGCGCGCCTTCCAGCAGGTTCCGTCCGTGCGTCTCCGCCCACCCGGCGGAGAGATAACCATACCTGATCTTCTTCTTGAGCCCCGCGAAATACCTGGGCTCCGAAACGGAGGCGGTCTCGTCGACCAGCGAAACGTCGTTGGCCGTCTGCACCGTGAGCGCAGTGTTGTCCAGGCCGGCCCCGGCATAGAGCGCGGCGAACTTGAGGTTCATGGAGAGGCGCAGGTTGGCGCCGAAATGCTTGGCGTAGAAATACTTATGCGCCGCCAGCGAGCCCATGGCTTCCAGCATAGCGTGCATGTAGTAAGGCTGGTCGGATATCGCCCTGAGGCCGTAGCGCAGTCCCGCCGACGTCACGACCAGGCCGTCGTCGCCGCCGGCCCGCACGAATCCGTCTATGCGGTAGGGCATCCCTATCTCGGCCTGGAAATAATTGAACCCGAAAGCCTTCCTGGCCGGCAGGATATCGTTGCCGGAGGAGGGCCTGAGCTGTATGGCGCTCCTGAAGCCCATGTCGAAGCCGGAGAAGCCCAGGCTGCGCGCCGTGTGATTGGAGGCCGCGCCCAGCAGGCCGCCTATATCCGCGGCGAAAGGCTTCAGGCTCCGCCTGGTGACCGTGACGAAATCGTCGTAACCTTCGGCGCGCGCGGCGGCGGCGAAGGCTGCCAGGAGCAGCGAAGCGGCGGCGAGGCGCTTCATCATCCCGCCCCCCCGAGGACTTCCTTGACCGTGGTATGCCCGAGCAGGACCTTCTCCAGCCCGTCCTGGGACAGCAGGCGCATGCCGTTCTTGACGGCCATGTTCTTGACCGGGATGGCCGACGGGTCGTCTAGCAGCTGCTGACGTATCTCGTCGTTGAGGATAAGGAGCTCGTGCATGCCGACGCGGCCCTTGTAGCCGCTGCCCTTGCAGGCGTCGCAACCGACCGGTTTGAAGATCTTCGTGCCGGGCTTGACGTTTATCCTGTTGGCCTCGAATACCGCGAGTTCCTCGGGGGTCATCTCCCCCTCCTTCTTGCAGTCCTTGCAGAGGCGGCGCGCCAGGCGCTGGGCCAGCACGGCCTTCATCGTGTTGGCCACGACGAAGCGCGGCAGGCCCATCTGCGTCAGGCGCTCCAGGGCGGAGGGCGCGTCGTTGGTGTGTATCGTGGAGAAGACCAGGTGGCCGGTCATGGCGGCCTCCAGCGCGATATGGGCCGTCTCTTCGTCGCGTATTTCGCCCACCATGATGACGTCCGGGTCCAGGCGCATGAAGGAGCGCAGCGCGCTGGCGAAGTCGAATTTCTTGCCCTCGCCCAGCTTGACGTCCGGGTTCACCGGGACCTGGATGATGCCGTCGATATTGTATTCGACGGGGTTCTCGGCGGTCAGGATCTTGATGTCGGGGCGGTTGACGTAGTTGAGGCAGCCGTAAAGGGTGGTCGATTTGCCCGAGCCCGTAGGGCCGCAGACCAGCACGAGCCCGAAGTTCTTCTTGCCGCCGATGCCGGCGAACTGGTCGAGCAGCTTCTTCTCGGTATCGGGCAGGAAGCCCATGATCTTGATGTCGACGCGCACGGAGGCGCGGTCCAGGATACGCATGACGCAGGACTCGCCGTAGACGGTGGGGACCATCTCCACGCGGAACTCTATCGGGTTGCCCTTGGCGATGATCTGTATGCGGCCGCTCTGCGGGATGCGGCGCTCGGTGATATTGAGGCTCGCCATGATCTTGATCTTGGCGGCTATGGCGTTGCGGAAGGACCACGGTATCGTGAAGGACGCCGGGCGCAGCATGCCGTCCACGCGGTAGCGGACCATGACCTTGGAATTCCTGCCGTTGGGGTCCTCGAAAGGCTCGACGTGTATGTCGGAGGCCTTCATCGAGAGCGCGCCCAGGATGATGGCGTTGACCATCTTCTCCACTTCGGGGGCGCTGGCGTCGACCTCGCTGATGTCCTTCTTCTCAAGGCCGGCGTCGGCCAGCGAGAAGCCTTCCTCGTCCTGCGGCTTGGCCTGGGCCACGGACTCCATCAGTTTCTCGACCTGGGCGTTGTCAGTGCCGCCGTAGGTGTCGTTGAGTAGCTTGTTTATCCAGTGGGCCAGGGCGAGGTAGGGCTTGATCTCGAGGCCGGTGCGCAGACCGAGGTCCTCCACCACCAGGAAATCGCGGGGGTCCGCCATCGCGACGAAAAGGGTGTTCTCCTGCCGCGCGAAAGGGACGCAGACCTGGCGCCTGGCGATCTGCTCCGGGATGAGGCTGACCACCTCGGGCTCGGGCTTCATCTTGGTCAGGTCGACGGCCTTGAAGGCCCACTCGTCGGCGAGGACCTTGAGGAGCTTCAGTTCGGGAACGAGCTTCTGCTCCACCAGTTCCTGGTGGAGATGCTTGCCCTCCTTGCGCGCAAGCTCCTCGGCGGCGGCGAGCTTGTCCTCGGGGACGAGTTTGTCCTCGATCAGGATCTCCCTGACGTTGCGCTTTCTTTGAAGACCTTTTCCTGGGGCCATAATGGCCCGGTCCGGCGGACGCGCCGCCTTCCGGGTACTATCCCAATTATATTTATATATCCGCCGGTTGGCAACAAGGGTTTCCGGCGCCGTTGTCAGGCCGTCTCCAGCGCGTCGCCTCCGGCGAGTTTTTCCGCCCCTCCCGCCGGCAGTTCCAGGACGCCGCGGGCGCCCTCCACGAAGACGGAGAACCGCCAGGGGCGCAGGCCCCTCTCGATCCTGAGCACCTTCAGGTCCCGGTCCAGGAAGACGGCGTCGATGGGAAAGCTCATGAAACAGGTGTGTATGCCGGTGCAGGGGTCCAGCCAGAGGGCCTCGCCGGGGGCCAGGGACTTGCGGGGGATGAGGCCTAGCAGGCGCGTCCGGAAGGTCTCCGCTTTATCCGCCCTGTCGGCTATCACCAGCCCGTCGCTTTTCCTGCGGAAGATCATACGGAACGGCCTCTGACCGGCTTGGCGCCCATAAGGGGACAGCCGGGGGAGGCGGGGCGGCAGCTTAGCAAAACCTTCACGGAGGCCGGAGCATCGCAAGCGCGGAGGCCGAGTGAGGAGCGGCGAGCGCCATGCGCGAGACCGCGTGTTTTGCGTGCTGCCGCCCCGACATGCCCCCGGCATGGTTCTCCTCTGACCGGCTTGGCGACGAGTTCCTGGGGCATCTCAGCGGATGAGGGCGAACTTGCCGCGGGATTTGCCGCTGTCCGACTTGACCAGGAAGAGGTAAACGCCGGTGGCGGCCGGGATGCCGGCCGAGTTCAGGCCGTTCCAGGTCAGACCGTCCAGTTTCTTCACCAGTTCCCCCTCCATCGTGTAGATCTCGATCTTGAGCCCGCTGCCGGCGTCGCCTGACGGGAAGGAAAAGGAGAGCAGCCTGTCGGAGGCGGGACGGAAGGGGTTGGGGAAGGCGATGGCTTTGCTCTCGCCCTTGAAACCGGCCAGCGTCCCCTCCACGGCGTAACGCAGCGCGCGGTGCAGATTGATCCTGCCGTAGCCGAAATTGTTGTCCGGGCCCGTCGCGCCCAGGTCGTCGGCGGTATTGCGCAGGGCGTTGGCGACGTCCGTGGAGGTGAAAACCGGATCGCGGGAAAGAGCGGCCGACCAGACCAGCGCCGCCGCGCCGGCGGCCAGCGGCGTGGCGAACGAGGTGCCGTCGGCCGAGGCGTAATCATCGCCTATGTCCGTGGTATAGACGCCGACACCCGGAGCGGAGAGGCCGCGCTGAGCCATCTCCGGACCACGGCAGGAAAAGGATGCCAGCCTATCCCCGGAATCGGTGGCTCCGACGGGAACGACTCCGGGACAATTTGCGGGGGCATTAACATATGAGGGGGTTCCAGGCGCGATGTTCCCGGCAGCGGCGAGGATAAGCACCCCGGCGTCGCTGGCCGCGGCGAGAGCCTCCCTTGTGAAAGCGTTCTGGGGACTGGAACAGTCCATGAAACCGCCCAAACTCATATTAAGGATCATCTTGCCGTAGACGGCGTCGCCGTGAAGCGAGGCGGCGTAGGTCACGGCGTTCGCCAGCGCCCTGTCGCTGGCCGAACAGGACTCATACCCTGCTTCGTCCGAGCAGTCGTCCAGGCAGTCTCCGTCGGCGAAGACCTTGAGCGAAAGGAGCTTCGCCCCCCAGCTGATACCGGCGACGCCCTGGCCATTATCCGTCGAGGCCGCCGCCAGGCCCGCAACCCGCGTAGCGTGGTTGCAGGCGGCGGTAGGAGCATCATCCACGGCTGGCGGGTTCGCCGAGTCCGGGTCGAAGAACTTGCTGGTCCCGACGAGTTTTCCCGACAGTTCCGGATGCGTTCCGTCGATACCGGTATCTATGACGGCTATGGTGACCGGGCTGGAATCCCCCGTCTCGTATTCCCAGCCGGCGTAAGCGCTCAGGCGCGAGAGGGCGTACTGCGAATTGATGGAAGGGTCGTTGGGAATGCGCGACGGACGGTAGGCGTGGTTGGGCTGAATGGCCTCCAGGCCGGGGAGCCCCTTGAAATGCTCCAGGCCGGCCGCTACCCGCATGCCCGGCGGCAGCTTCAGCAGCCGCCAGCGGGGCAGCGCCAGCGCGCCGCCGTCGTCGCCGCCGCGGGAGCGGAGCGCCGCGCGGACGGCGTCCGTAGAGACCGAGGCGGCGAATTTGGCCAGCACTTCGCCCTTCACCACCTTCACACGGGAAACCGTGCCGGAAGCGGAGACCGAGAAATGGCTCTCTATCTCCAGGGCGGAGAGCGGGGAGGAGAGCAGAAAGACGGCGGCGATTAAGACGGCTCTCACAAGCCTTCCTTGGCTGCCCGCTTCAGTATGGCGTCTTCGACGGTCTTTTTGAGTTTCTTGTCCAGGAAAACGAAGGAGCGCGGCCAGGCTATCCAGTATTTCTCCCCCCCGCGCTTAGAGAGGACCAGTCCCGCCGTGACCAGCAGGTCGCCGTCGAAATCCACGTCCACATTGGCCTTGCGGGACTTGCCGCCCATCCTGCGAAGTTCCTTGACCGTCCAGGAAACCCGGCCGGACTTGCCGGCCTTCTTCCTGCTCCCGCCCGCCTTGAAGGCGGCGTCCAGCGCGGCGTAGGCGGTCCTGGAGAGCAGCTTGACGTCGCGGTAGGTCCGGCCGCCGAATTCCTCGGCGGGCATGAACAGACCCTCTGACCGCATCTCGACGCCTTTGACCTCCAGCGCGCCGGCGAAGACGAAGTCGCCGGACAGGACGGAGGGGCTGGAGACCTTTATCTCCCAGGCGGTAAGCTCCGCCGCGCCGGCGGGGGCGGCCAGCAGCAGCGCAAGCAGGAAGAAGGATTTAAGCCGCATTGAGCTTCCTGAGTATGCCGACCAGGTCATAGATATCGTTGAGCTCGAAGTCCGCGCCGGAGACCGGGGTGTCGAACTCGTTGCCGTACTTGGCCCAGGCCGTTCTCATGCCGAGGGCCTTGGCGCCCTTTATGTCTCGCCCGGCCCAGTCGCCGACCATTATGGCCTCGCCAGGCTCGCAGCCCATCAGGGCGAGTATCTTCTGGAAAGGTTTGGGGGAGGGCTTCTTCTCGCCGGTGTCGTCGAAGGTGACGACATGGTCGAAGAAATGATGGAGGCCGAGCCCCACTATGCGGAGCCAGACCGAGAGGCGCGGCGCGTCGCTGACGACGCCCATGCGCACGCCCATCTTCAGCAGGTCGGTCAGGGCCATCTTCACGTGCGGATAGAGCGTGAAATGCCCCTCCTTGGCCCGTTTGTAGCCGATGATGCCGGCGGCCAGGATCTTGGGGTCCACCTTGCCGAACTCCTTCATCAGCACCTTGTCGAAAATGTTCTGGTCCTCGATGCCTTCCTTCCAGTAGATCTCGAAGATCTTGTCGCGCAGTTCCTCCTTGCCCATGGTCAGGCCGGCGTCCAGCATGGCGTCCGCGGCGGCGTCGACGGCCGCGCGCTTCATGCGCATGAAGTCCATCAGCGTATTATCGATGTCCAGGATGACGGCCTTTATCATGGGAGAGGTCACTGCGTAACACGCTCGACGTACTCGAAGGTGCGCGTGTCCACGCGGACCTTGTCGCCCTCCTTGATGAAGAGGGGCACCTTGATCTCCAGGCCGGTGCTGAGCGTGGCCGGCTTCATCATGTTGGAGACGGTGTCGCCCTTCACGCCGGGCACGGTGCTGGTCACCTCGAGCACGAGGTTGGCCGGCAACTCGATATTGAAGAACTTCTCGTTGAGGTAGAGACCCTCCACCTTCATGTTCTCGGTCAGGAACTTGAGCGCGTCGCCCAGCTTCTCGACCGGGAACTCCAGCTGTTCGTAGCTCTGATCGTCCATGAAATGGGCCATCTTGCCGTCGGCGTAGAGGAAGGTCTTGGGGCGCTTCTCCACGGAGACCTCCTTGAACTTGTCCTCCGGCCTGTAGCTGGTCTCTATGATGGAGCCGGTCTCCAGGTTGCGCAGCTTGACGCGCACCACGGCGCGCGACTGGGATTTACGGTGATGCTGGTAGTTTATCACCGTGACCATCTGGCCGTTCTCGTTCTCGAATATGTTTCCGTTCTTAAGATCCACCGCTAGTATCATCGTGTACCTCCGGGATGTCGTACTTGGGTTCAGGCCCCCGCGGGGGCCTTCTGGTAGGCCATCATCTTCAGCGCCAGTATGCGCTTCTCCATCGGCGGGTGCGTGGCCAACAGGTCCGCCGCGAAACCGGACTTCTCCTCTATCAGGCTGCCGCGCGGGTCCGTGATGCACATATGCGCGACGCCGTTGTTTATCGCCCGGGTAGGGGTGACGGACGCGCGGATCTTCTCCAGGGCCGAAACGAGTCCCATCGGGTTGCGGGTCAGTTCGGCCGCCGAGGCGTCGGCCAGGAACTCGCGCTGGCGGGAGATGGCCATCGCCAGGATACGCGAGAAGAGCGGCGCGAATATGACCAGCAGCACCCAGACGGCGAAAAGGA
>OFEK01002214.1_pt1 | contig 11044 bp, 10 predicted proteins | sample 1521131 | NCBI WGS metagenome assembly OFEK01 (sample SAMN05720209, study PRJEB24109) | activated sludge metagenome | isolation source: Anaerobic digester | place: China | collected 2015-12-16
ACCAAAACAATCATGAGTTTCTGCGCTATTTCTACCACCCGGACCATTTGGGCTCTAGCAGTTTCATCACCGATGCCACCGGCGAACCCACCCAGCACCTGGAGTACCTTCCCTTTGGCGAGCTCTTCATCGAAGAACGAAGTACCTGGAACACTCCGTATAAGTTTTCGGGGAAAGAGTTGGATGATGAGACGGGGTACTCCTACTTCGGGGCCAGGTATTATGACCCCAATATCTCCATCTGGCTTTCCGTGGATCCGTTGAGTGATAAGTATCCGAACCTTTCTCCATACGTCTATACTGCGAATAACCCTATTCGATTTATTGATCCGGATGGAATGGCATTTGGAGATCCTCCAGCATGGTTGAAAGGTTGGAACAAGGAAGTCAATAGATTCAATGATAATTTTTATGCCTCTGTTAACGCTCGTATTGATAACCCAGAACTTATTATCCAGGATCTAAGTGCTGCAGCTGATGGATTACTCCGCCTTGCCAGTGATGTAACAGGTGTAAGTAATGCTGTCACAGGACAGAATTCTACTGCGGATGCTATCATGGATATGGGGGAAACTATTGGGGATATTCCTAATATGTCTGGAGAAGAAAAGGGTGCAATGGCTGCAATGGTGGTTGAGGCTGGATGCATTTGGGCTGCGACAAAGAAGTCACCCGGAAAAAGTCTTCTTAAGAAACCATCGATAGATATCCCTGAAGGTGGAGCCAAAAGAATTCAAAATGCTGCAAATAGAATAAACAAACCAATTCATGTAGTAGGTAGTAGAGCAACAGGAAAAGCTGGGGCACACTCAGACTTTGATTATGTTATTGAAGGTATAACCTCCCGAGAATGGAGTAGGATAAAGAACTCTTTACCAGGTGCTAAATCAACAGTTGACAATTTACCAAACCGAATTGATCTTTTCAGAGGGCCACTACGACCTAATGAGCCACATTATTCAATTTATCCAAAAGAGTGATGAAGATAGAAGAAGAAATACTGTTCAATAAACATGGCCAAGGTTTAATCACAGATGAAGAGCTTATGGGAGCTTTTAATATTGGTGATAATATTGCGTGGAGTGAAATATTGAACCATCTTGAATATATAATCATCCAGTCGAAGTCAGATAATTATGATATTAATCAAGCGATTATTAATGCCAAACTAAAACCCAGTCATACCCCATGTGTAATTTTCCTAAAGAATGGGATTAGCCATGGTAGCTTCATCAAACTAGGAAATCTGCCTACAAATGAACGCGAAAAAGTATTTAAACTCCTTCTCAATCTGTTTAGACTAAGCTATCGTAGGCGGTGGTTAGATGAATTGAATAATCCAAATAAATGGTGGTACTGGGATTTGTCTAACCCCGTCAATCTGAAGATGATTATTGAGAAGTATTCAGAGCCAAGTCCTTAGTTATCAGCTCTCCCTAGCGTCCACGCTACGCACGATATAAAGCGTAGGCACTGGCTATGGAATGATTGATGAAAGGAATCATAAACATAGCCAGGTATGATGAAGTACCCAACCAGTATGATTAATTTGAGGTACAACAATGAGCATCAACCCGGAAATAGACACAAACACTGCTTACATCTATGATGATGTTGCGGCTACACTTGCCTTTGGGGAAGTTGATGATGATTATTGGTGCACATACTTCGGGGCCAGATACTATGATCCAAATATTTCCATCTGGCTGAGCGTGGATCCGCTGTGTGATAAGTATCCTAGCACATCTCCCTTCATGTACGTTAGAGGAAATCCAATTATGTTAATTGATCCAAATGGGATGAATGATGATGATTTCTACTATAACCAACAAGGTGAGCTAATCAGACATGACGTAAATGCCCAGCCTGATAGGTTTTTTGTTCAGAATGGAACTACAAGAGTTGATAATCCAAGGGATTTAACCCCAAATCCTCAACAGATGCAGGTGCCAACTTTCGAGGAAGTTGGCATGAACAGTGATCTGGGTCATATGGCTAGGACCATCTATGCTGAAGGGGCTGGACAAAGCACTGAGGCTAAGGTTGCTTTAGGTGAGGTTATCAGAAATCGTGCAAACGATAACACAGCCCCATCTTCGGCCAATAACTATAATGCCCAGTTTTCTGGCGTTTCAACTTATGAAGAAGTTGTTACCCAGTCCGGCCAGTTTGAAAGTGTTTCAACAATGGCGCCTAGGTATTCCAATCCCCTTTCTGTTACTGGAGGTGACGGTGTGGGACCCAGAAATATGCTTGAATCAAATGCCTTTTCTTCAAGTATGGGTGCGGCAATAAAATGCACTTACACACCAACAAATACTGCTCAAGGGGCTACCTATTTCTTTTCACCATACATAAGAACACCAAATTGGGCCAAATCAATGACACCTGTGTCAATACCTGGTGTTAGTTCCTCTGATTTTCGGTTTTATAAATACTAGCACTATGAAGGCTAAAGTAGTTTTGGCTCTATCAGTAATCATAGTGGTAGTTTTTGGCTGCCAGTCACAACAATTTCACGATGATAGAGAAAATAGGCATGGACAAACTGAGTACGACACACTGTTAATTCAGAATGACACGTTCATATATGTATCGTTCGTTGTTGATGCAGGCGTTATTCTTCATTGGGGCATAGATGGAGTATTTCATCACACATCAACCGATACACTTTATTATGCCAAGGAGAGGTTTAGAGAGTTACAAAGTAGCAAATTAGGGTTTGTTATTACTGATGGATGTGGAACTGCATGTGAATATGTTTACACTGCTCCTTGGGATAGCAATATCCCAGGCAGATTGCTTCTTAGCCCAGTGTTTGTTGATATCGAAAACGGCCTAATTGTCCACCAAAATAGCGGTCAATACCTTGCAGAGGTTTATAATATGATAACGGGAATAGAGATGGTTATTGAAGCAGCATATGATACTTCAATAAGACCTCAATCCTCTGTTATAAAGGAATGTTATTTACTTAGTGACTCTATTCTAAAACTTAGTTGGGTGAATGAATTAGGAAAAAATACTACAAGGAGGTTCAGTATTAGAAAAGTGTTGGATCCTTAAAATTCAGGCTTCTAAGGCTCGAGTCAAAAGAGAAGTAGAATAGTAACGCCCGGCATTTTGTCGGGCGTTTATTAAGAGGCGTAGGCTTGCTTAGCTTTAAAATCTCTTAGGTATGCTCCCAGGAATTTGATCACGGTCATTCGGTCTTCTTCGGGCAGGTCTTCCACTTGTTTGAATTGCTTGAGCAGTTCGGCGTTCTTCAGGGTTGCTTTGGCTTTTTCCTCAGACTGTCCGTTAATCAGGAAATCCACGGAAGTGCCGAACAGGTCGGCGATTTTACTCAGGATATCAGCCGGGGGCTGTATGCCTTTGTTTTCGTAACGGTTGACCTGGGATTTAGAGACGCCAATTCTTTGGCCCAACTCAACCTGGGAATATCCGAGGCTTTTTCTTAGCTCTTGTATGCGTGATCCAAGGGTGTTCATAATGGGTTCATCTTAGGAACTTATTAACAGCAAATATACCGTATGTGAGGCTGTTTTGAAAATGCAGGGTGTCGTATTGTGGAAAACTTTAGGATGTGTATATTGTCAAAAGTTCCGTTTGTGGCTTACTTTGTTCCAGATATGGAACTTAAAAGTTTTCCACCATGGAAATCCCCGATATCAAGTCCCGCTTGCCGCTGAACGATGTTTTGAATTACTACGGCCTGATGCCGGACCCTACAACCAGTTCAGGGCAGGCAAACCGGATTAACTGTCCGTTCCACCCGGACAAAACCCCCAGCCTTCAGCTCTATTACAAAACCAACACCTGCTACTGCTTTAGCTCCAACTGCCCTACGCACGGGAGAAGCCTGGATGTGATTGATTTTATAATGCACAAGGAAGGCCTGGACAAACACCAGGCGATTCTGAAGGCGCAGACGCTAATGGGCGGCAATGGGGCCGGCGGAGAAAACACAAGCCCTCCATCTACTTCTCCGGCAGATGCGCTCTGGCGCCGGGCAGTGCTGATGAAGATGTTTGCCACCTTTAAGAAGGGGCTGTCCAAAAGCCCGGGTGCCCTATCTTACCTTGGGGCCCGGCACCTGGATGCTGAGCGCACGGAGGTAGGCTACAACAGTGGGCAGTTCCACCACGGGACAAGAAATGAGCAAGCGCTGGTTGAGAGCTGTGTAAAGCTGGGCCTATTGATGGAGCGAGGCCGGTCGGGGCCCGGTGGGGAGAAATCCTACAGCGTCTTTGGCAAGCACTGTATCGTGTTCCCTTTGAAGGACAAGGAAGGCCACATTGTCAGCCTGTACTTCCGCAGCACCCTGGATACCAAGGACGGACGGCACTTTTACCTGAAGGATCGCCAGGGGCTTTATCCTTGCTATCCACCGATGGAAACAAAAAAGCTGATCTTAACCGAGAGTGTGATTGATGCAGCAACATTACTGCAGCAGCAAGAAATAGTGAAGCAGTACCAGGTACTGGCTTTGTACGGGACCAATGGACTGATGGATGAGCACCGTGAGGTAATCAGAGAGTTAGCCCAGCTTGAGGAAATCGTTTTCTTTTTTGACGGGGACGATGCAGGAGAGGTGGCCACAGAGAAATACGCCGGGTTCTTACATACCACGTATCCCAACCTGGTCTTGAGTAAGGTTGAAACCCCTAAAGGGGAAGACGTGAACAGCTTGTTAAACGGACACTCTCCTGAAATCCTCTCTCACCTGATTGAAGAAAGAACATCTCTTTTTCTTTCAACTGAGAAAAAAGTTCAATTGAAAGAAAAGGGACAGGAACAGGAACAGGAACAGGAGAAGGCAGATCCGCCCCGGTGGGGCAAGCTGGATGCGCGGAACATGGAGCTACTGGTGTACACCACAAAGGAGCTTAGCATCACGGTTCTGGGCGGGATCCGTATCAGCGGGCTGGATAGGTTGAAGGTGACCTTAAAGATCCAAAAGCCGGACGCTCCCCAGATCGTGCGCCAGAGCCTGGATCTGTACCACGGGCGCCAGGTGGAGCAGTTACAGGAGATGCTCTGTGCGCAGCTGGAGCTGCCCGGTAGCCAAGCAACAAAGGTACTCGCAGAACTGACCACGGCTTTGGAGGAGTACCGTCAGGGGCGCCTGGAGGCGATCAAACCCACAACTACTGGCACCTACCAGATGAGTGAACAGGAGCGCAAGGCGGCGCTTAAGTACCTGAAAAGGCCGGATCTGATGGAACAGACCCTGCGCGATATCACGGCCAGCGGCATCGTGGGCGAGGAAAACAACGCGATGACGGGCTACATTGTGAACCTTAGCCGAAAGCGTGAGAAGCCCCTGCACGTGATGTACCTGGGGGAAAGCGGATCGGGAAAGACCCACCTGCAGGAAGGCCTTTCTATGCTGGTTCCAGAGGAAGACCGCATCGAGGTCACCGGCCTTAGCGATCAGGCACTGTATTATGAAGGGCTCAAGCTCAAGGGCAAGATCCTGTTTATTGAAGACCTGGACGGGGCCGAGAATGTGATGTATATCATCCGGGAGCTCCAGAGTAAGGGCAGGATCACCAAGCGGGTAGCCTGGCGGGATAACAAAGGAAATACCAAGACGGTGGAAGTGGTGGCCAAAGGGCCGGTTGTGATCAGCAGTTGCACCACCCGCGAGAGGCTCTATGAGGACAATGCCAACCGCTGCATCCTTTTGCATATCGATCAGGGCAAAGTGCAGGATAAACGGGTGATGGATTATATGAAGGCCAGAAGCACGGGTAAGGTGATGGAAAGTGAACAGGAAACCATAAGAAAGCGGCTGCAGAACGCCCAGCGGCTCTTGCGAGAAGTGAAGGTGTATAACCCTTACGCCGAACTGATCGAGCTTCCCGATACTGTGTTCAAACCAAGAAGAAGTCTTCCGCTGCTGCTGGGCTTTATCGAGACGGTGACCTTTTACCACCAATATCAACGGGAAGTAAAAACAAAGTCACGCTCTGGTGAGCTTGTCGAACCATACATCGAGAGCAGCCCGGAGGATATCGCAAAGAGCTTTGCCTTGCTAAAGGATGTGCTTTTTGCCAAGAGCGATGAGCTGAGCAGGGCTACCCGGGAGTTTTTGGAGCGGCTTAAAGCAGAGGTAAAGCCCGGGGAGAGTTTTTACAGTAAACAGATCCGTCAGAAGCTGCGCATCAGTGCTACCAGCCTAAAGCGGTATATGGGAGAATTACAAGCTTATGGTTACGTGAAGATCGGTGGGGGCAATCGCTATCGTGGGTATGAGTACAAGGTCATAGACTATAAGGAGTATGAGAAGCTACGACAAGGCATAGAGCAGCGACTTGATGCTATCTTATTAAAAATCAAAAAGATAAGTGGTCCGGTGGTCCACAGTGGTCCAAATGGGAAAGTGGACCACTTAAAAGTAGCACAATCAGTCAGTTAAGGTGAGTGGTCCAGTGGTCCACCGAAAAGAGATATACCCCTGAAAAAAGTTTAGTGTTATGAGGATGAGTGTAAGAGGTGGATATGATCACTTGCTTGAGTCCTATGGTGGATGGCTGGAGGCTTTGAACTACGAAAAGAGCAATGCCCGCTATTCTTTGACAAGGGTAAAACGCTTTGCCAGCTGGTTGGTTGATCATGGGATACAAGGGATGGAACAGGTAAGCCAGGGGGATGTAAAGCGCTTCTTTGACGATCTTGAAGAAAGGATCAATCCCCGCACGGGTGAGTGCCTGAGTGTGCACAGTCTGAAGGCTTACCAAAAAGAGCTCCGGCGCTTTGGGCGCTACTTGCAGGAAAGCGGCCAGGGCAGCCTTGGGGTGGAGATCAGCTACAGGACCCCGCTTATGATCCAACTAAAGGAAGTGGTGTTTACCCCTGCAGAGATCCAGCTTTTGTACGATAGCTGCCAGGATGATGCTTTTGGCTTAAGGGACCGGGCGATGCTTGCGCTGTGTTATGGATGTGGATTAAGAAGGAATGAGGCTGCAGCGCTTTGCCTTGAGGATGTCTCGCTTAGCCGAGGGCTGTTGTATGTAAAAAAGGGAAAGAACTACCGGGAGCGTTATGTGCCGATGAGCGTGGGGGTAATCAGTGACTTGCGTGAATACCTTCTTGGTGGCCGCACCCAGCTACAAAACCCTTTAAGCGGCAATCACTTTTTTTTGAGCTATGCCGGAAAACCTGTACAGGGCCAAAGCCTGGGGAATCGGTTTAAGCAGTTAAAAAAGCGCTGCAGGATAGAAAAGCCGGGCAGTCTGCATAGTCTTCGCCATAGCATTGCCACGCACTTACTTGAAAGGGGTATGGCCTTAAAACAGATCGCCCGCTTTCTGGGTCACCGCTCCCTGGAGAGCACCCAGATCTATACCCATATCGTAAGGGGATGAAATACCGCTTCTCCATCCAGTTACTGCAAGAGTTAACAGCCTTCCAGGATAGTCTGAAAGAAGAGGGCTATAAGCCGTCCACAGCCCGCCAGCACAGTAACTACGCCGGGATGTTTTTAAGTTGGTTGGGTGGAGAGGGGATACAGGAAGACCAGGCACGTTACCAGGAGGTGATCGCTTTTGTGCAGGAGTTAAAACAGCAGGATCACTCCCCCAGGTTCATCAACAGGGTGCTGCTGGGTATAAGGCAATACTACCGCTACCTGGACTATCCCCATAATCCGGCCTTAGGAGTTCATCTAAAAGGGAGCCACAGAAAGCTCAGGCAGGAGCTGGTTAAGTACAAAGAGCTACAGTGGCTTTATCAGAACTATCCGGCTGAAGATAACAGGGGAAAACGTAACCGGGTGATGTTGGGGCTGATGATCTACCAGGGGCTAACCGTCTGGGAGCTGGAAAAGCTGCAGTTAAAGCACATTAATCTGAAAGAAGTAAAGATCCGTGTACCTGGCAGCAAGCACAGTAATCCAAGGACTTTGGAGATAAAAGCGGTGCAGCTGTTGGATCTTAATGAGTATCTACAGGAGGTTCGCCTTAGGATGTTGAAAGAGATAGAGAAAGAGCGTAGCGGAAGAAAGCCCCAGAAGGTGGATAGAGCGCTACTTGAGGATCAGCTGTTCTTTAGTGAGCAGGGGAGTGAGAAGATCAAAAGTAGTCTGCTACACCTGTTCCGCGGGGTAAAGAAGCTCAATCCTATGATCAGCAGCGCTAAAGTGATCCGCCGGGTGGTGATCACCCATTGGTTGGAGGGCAAGGATGTGAGAGAGGTTCAGTATATGGCCGGACACCGCTATGTGAGTTCCACGGAGCGTTACCAGAGTTACCGGATTGAGGAGTTCGCTGAGCTCTTAAAGAAGTATCATCCTTTGGGGTGAAGAATGCCATACAAAATAAAGAGGGTTTAGCAAAGGACATTTTTGGGGGCTAGTTTTTTTTAATAAGGGAAGCACGATAACTGTAAGCAAAGAGCCTAAAGCACCGCCTATAGCCGCTACTATAATACTTATGAGTATGTCCTGTATGAGTTCCATAATATGAGGCTAAATATAATAAATCAGAGTGGGTAGATGAAAGGACATTTTTTACACTGTTTGATTTAGTGTCTGAATGGACTGTCAATAATGGGCTAACTCTTTGCCAATCATGACAGAATGACTTACACAGACCTGCTGGAATAGTTGTTGAGATACTGCCGTAAACTAAAAACCAGAATATTATGGCTAAGAAAAAGTATCATGTAACAAAAGGAGAAGATGGAAACTGGCGTGGAAAACAAGAAGGAAGTTCCAGGGCTTCCGTAGTGGGAGGTACCAAGAAAGAAACTATGCAGAAAACCATCGAGCTGGCGAAAAAACAAGACGATGCTCAGGTTATTATCCACAAAAAAGATGGCAAGTTCCAGGAGGAGCGCACTTACGGGAAAGATCCCTATCCTCCAAAGGGATAAGGATCTGTTTTATTGCTAATGGGTGGACAATCGCCAACGTTAGCAGGTTAAGCGGTGTTCGGCTTTCCGCCCTCGGCAAGCTGGTGCGCCAGGCCAGCGCGGCCTATTGTGCCAATACGCCGCTGCTGCCCTACGGGTGCTCCGCTAACGCTCCGCAGCCTGTCACGCAGCTTGCGTTCTCGGTTGTCAGCCTCACGCCAGGCTTCTTTGTCCCCGGCAGCGTGCCTGATGCTGACGCGGCACCCTGCCGGGTCCACCGCCTGGCCACGGTTTTGCTCGCCTGCCGTGTCGCTGCGGGCTGCGGGCTGAATTTGTTTATTGGCCTTCGCTGCCGCTACGGCCCATTAAAGCGGTAGCCCTTGTGTAGCTGCGCTTCACTCCGGGTTTTTGTAAAAAGAAAAAGCTACAAAAACCCTTCGTTCAGCTTGCCACATAGCCAGCACCCGCAGCTCGCTAACGCTCACTGCTCCCAGTGCTGGCACCCTTGCTCCGCTCGCAGGGCAGGCTCGCAAAGGCTTACCAGGGTGAAGGGTCAGAGACTTTTATCCACACTTATGTTTTGCCAGTAGAGAAGAAAAGTTCAAAAAACAAAGCCAAAGAAAGGGTGCGGCCACGGCCAAAAGCAAGGCTTCCCTTCGGCTAAAGGCCTTGCTTTTGCCCGGCCCGCACCCTGGGTAGGAGGCTTTCTTTTTTGTCCTTTTTTCTTTTAAAACTTTTGTAAAAAGAGCTTTTTCTTTCAATTGATCCCGGACATCCGGGACAACTGAAAGAAAAGGTGTACTTTAGATCACTTTATGGGATGTCGAAAACTGGACATATCACCCCTGGAAAAAACACCGCTCCAACTGGTCTATAGCGCCGGAAGCTGGCCTGAAAAAACGGGCGTAAGCTACTCGTACTTCGGGGCAAGATACTATGATCCGAATATCTCGATCTGGCTCTCCGTGGATCCGTTGAGTGATAAGTATCCGGGGTTGACATCGTATTCATATTGTGCAGGGAATCCAATTATGTTAATGGATCCGGATGGAAGGGAGGTTATAATTGGTGGTGAAGCAAGAAGAGCTTTTTATAAAGAAGTAAAGAAAGGTGCAGCTGCATTAGGCATTTCTGTGAGAATGAATCGAGATGGAGTTTTAAGCGCAAAATATAAAGGGAAAGGGGATATATCTAAAGATGGTCAAATGTTTTTAGATGCAGTGAGTAGTACTACAGAAAAAGTAAAAATTAATGCAACAAATTCTGACCATGCTGATGGTATGCCCTTTTGTGGTGGCGCATTTATGGGCAATGAAATTACCTCATATAGTTTGGGAAGAGGGAATACGCTTTTTCCTGCTACGATTACTGCTAATCAAATTGTTAATCCAAATGATTTGAGAATTATAGATAATTATTATGGAAAATCTGGTCAGACAAGTATTCATGAAATAACTGAAGCTCACCAAGGTGCATTACTTTCTATGGGTAGAGGCATTTCTTCGGGTAATGCAAATGCCCCAAATTCGGTATATCAACAGGCTCATATTGCAGCAACACCTCAATCTGGAATTATTTATGAAAACAGGTATGATGCACAAGATAATTGGCTCCCCAGAGGAGAATGGCATAAAGCAAAATGGATAGATTATAATGTTGGTAAACCACCTCACGACAATAATGTTAAAACAATAGAATTGAATTAATTTAATCCTATAACTAATGAACCCTTTAATATCAGCATTGGCAATATTAATAATCACATTATTCTCAAATAAAATGCAATCTCAAAATATTGAAATTAAGCAAAAACATGAGGTACTTATTGTTAAAATTGATTCTACTCCTGATTACGTTATTTTTTATGGTATTTCTGATAGCAATAAATATAAGATTGTTACAAGAAAGGTGGATTCAGATTGTAAAAATGTCTATTTATTTGAAAAATACAATTTGTCTTTATTGAGTATGAACGAAAATAGTTATCCGAAAGTAATGAATAGGTGCGATGTTCATTATGGTTGGGGGGGCAATAATATTATCCTTAATGAGCCTGAATGGGGGTGTGATATATATTTAGGGCTTCCTCAAAAAAGCACAGAGTTTATTCGTGACAGTATGTGTAACGGTCTGAATAGGGTTCAAAGATTGTTTCGGGGATAATCGGTTTATACTGCAGCAAAAA
>OFEK01002215.1_pt1 | contig 11041 bp, 11 predicted proteins | sample 1521131 | NCBI WGS metagenome assembly OFEK01 (sample SAMN05720209, study PRJEB24109) | activated sludge metagenome | isolation source: Anaerobic digester | place: China | collected 2015-12-16
AATCGATTTCGAGTCGATCCCGTTACGACCACTTCGGTATCTCTCCGCTTATTTTTATACCGCTTTAATTCCAGCGGTGTTACTTTACCGAAACGGCGGCGGATGTTACTCTTTTTTCCCGAAAAAATCTACTGATAATTTCACTGCATTCTTCTTTTAGAATTCCTTCCGTCACGGCGACCTGATGGTTCAGCCGTTGATCAGCCAAGACCTGATATAAAGAAGCAACAGCACCATATTTCGGATCTCTTGCCCCGAAAACAACGCGCGCCAGCCGCGCCTGAATAATTGCACCCGCGCACATGATGCACGGCTCCAGCGTAACGTAAAGCTCGGCTCCGGTCAGCCTGTAATTGCCTATAGTTTCAGCAGCCTCACGCAGGGCGAGCATCTCCGCATGCGCTGAAGGATCATGAAGCGAAATCGGCATATTGTGCCCCCGTCCAATAATGCAGCCGGAAAGCACCACCACCGCTCCCACCGGCACTTCATCCTTCTTTGCGGCTTTTTGCGCCTCTTCCAGAGCTATTTTCATGTAGTCGTCATCAGTGAGCATTCTCGTTCCTTTTTTTAAAGAATATCCATCCGACTTTAAAATTTGCGGACATCACGGGCCATCACTTCCATTTTTTTGCTGCAAAGAGCCTCGGCGGTTTTGCCTCCGAAGTAGCGGATATGACAAAGAATCATTGACAACGGAACGGCTCCGTGCAATAAATATTATAATAATAACGAAGCAATTCTCAAACCCGGTCCATCAATTTAAGGTTCTGATTTGGGCAGGACTTCGGTCTGTTTCCCATATTTCGGCTTCGATATGTTAGTAAGCGGAATTTGGCAAGACAAAATGTAATAAGTGAAAAATCCTTCCATCTTATATAGAATATCAGGAAACACTTTCCACTTATTGCACTGTTACGGCCACGCCTTCAACGTAGTCTCATTGGGAGATATTATGAAAAATGCAACGATTGTACTAGGCAGCCCAAATGCGAAAGGAAATACCGCTCGCCTTGCAGAGGCCATGCTGTCGGCTATCGACAATGAGAGTATTTCCATTCGAAAAATAGAATTGTCTAAGTTGAAAAGAATAAACCATTGCGTGGGATGCGATTCATGCAAGAAAAATGAGACGCGTAAGTGTGTTTTCGATGATGGATTGAATGATGTTATTGCTGAAGTACGGAAGAGCGACTTATTGGTAATAGCATGTCCAATCTATTTTTTTAATTTTAATTCACTAACCAAGGCTTTTATTGACAGGCTATTCTATTCTTCGGAAATAAATAATAATGAAAACCTCTTGCGAGGGAAAAAAGTTGCTGTACTAATGACATATGGATTAACCAATGTTATCGATTCCGGCGCAAAGAATGCGCTGCAATCCTTCTACGATATATCGAAGTTTGTCAGTCTGGAAATAATAGGAATAGTCTACGGCTCTTTTGGAGACGATCAAGAACAGAATGAATTACTGCTGAATAAGGCAAAGAATTTAGGGAAAACCATTAATAAAGAGATCCTGGCCTAGGTCAGTGAACCGGATGTGCAAAAGCTCCATTTTACCCCTCTTTTTCGCGCCGGTTACTTTTGTATTGGGCATACGGGCGAACGCCCCAAGGATAGCGGACGAGGAGGCTGCAATGTCAAACGAATCGAAGAGAATCTTGAAGGTCTTTGTCGCATCCCCCGGCGATGTGCGCAAGGAACGGGAAGCTCTGGTGAAAGTCATCTCGGAGTTGAACCAGACGCTCACGATTCTCGCACCAGAGAAAGGCTTGGCGCTTGAACTGATTCGGTGGGAAACACACGTCGCACCGGGACTTGGCGAAGACGCACAGGATGTCGTAAACCGACAGCTTCCCGATTATGACATATTCATCGGGATCATGTGGCAGCGGTTTGGGACACCGACAAACCGAGCTGACTCAGGCGCACAAGAAGAGTTCCTGCAAGCATACGAGCGCTGGACGAGGGCCAAGGAGTTTCCAGTTCTCTTCTATTTCTGCCAGAAGCCAATAGCCGTTCCACGTACTGTTGAAGAGGTGAAACAGATCGAGAAAGTTGTCACCTTCCACCAAGAGCTCGCTTCGAAAGGGCTCGTCGGCGAGTACGACGATTCAGACGCTTTCGCCGACATTGTGCGTCCCCATCTTCTCTTGGTCTTGCGGCGATACCTTCTGCCGAAGACTGTTTCAGCCGACAGCGCGGCGCATGCCTTGCCGGCGATCCCCCCGAATGCACTGGAGAATGCGAGGCTGGAACTTGTTGCGCTGGTGCGTGAGTACGAGCAGATTCGTCGGGAAATGCCCTGGGGACGGGAACGCACGCAAAAAATGGCTGCAGTCTTCGCGAGGATGCGGGCAATGGCCGCATCGACACACCCATTGCTACCGTCGCTCGCAGTCAGCTATTCGCCCGGGGAACGTCTCGCGGCCATCGCGATTCTGCACGAAATTCCGCGCCTGGAGTATGTCGACTGGCTGGCGGAGCGCCCGGCGGCGGAAAAGGCTTTCGTGGGCTATCACGCCACGCTTGCTTTATTGCAGGCCGTCCGTGACTTGGGGAGGGAAGCGCCAACGAAGCTTCATGCTGCGCTTCTCGCCGCTCGCAAAGGCGCTGCGTCACAGCCACAGCCCGATCCCAATCAGCTTCGCACACTGGACAACGCCTTGGTTGAGCTCCATCAGCCAGATGGTGACGTGCCACAGTAGCCCAGTAGGGAGGAAGCACCACGGGTATCAGAGCCACCCGGCAGGTAATAACGATTTTATCATCGCAATGGAAGGTTTGACAGGGCGAGTACTGCGACGGGCAAAACCTGGGAGGAAGCAAAAGGGATTCAATTTAACCACTGGCGGCATGGGGGCAAGTCGAGGAAAATCTCCGTTTTCCTCTAGACATTTCTCATCATGGATGTCCCTCGAATAACCCGCAATGGTATTCCGTGGAATGTCAGGCCTTATCGAAGCAACGCAAAGCATGGATGAGCAGCATAAATATCAATAGACAGGTCCGAAAGCATGAATTCAATTGGGATTGAAATATTATTAATCTTTTTTCTGATTATTTTGAACGGCTTACTTGCATTGTCTGAACTTGCTCTTGTCGCAGCCAAAAAGACGAGACTGGAACATCAGGCCAAAGAAGGTAATTTTAGAGCACACATTGCACTTCAACTTGCTAATTCACCGGATAGCTTTTTATCTACCATACAAATCGGCATAACATTCGTCGGTATTTTAGCCGGCGCTTTTGGAGGTGCTACCATCGCGGAATTGCTGGCGCGGTATTTTGCCGTTTTCCCTTTGCTTGCCCCATACAGTGGAACTATCGGTTTTGCAATAGTAGTCATCTGCATAACGTATTTATCCGTAATAATAGGTGAATTAATTCCGAAGCGTCTGGCACTTAATAATCCGGAAAATATTGCTCTCCTTGTAGCACCATCAATACATCGTCTTTCACGACTGGCTCGTCCTTTGGTGTTCCTGCTCAGTGGCTCGACAAATTTGCTGCTTCGTTTTTTTCGTTTTAAACCATCCCCGGAATCAACCGTAACGGAAGAAGAAATAAAACTGTTGATTGACAAAGGAACACAGGATGGGACTTTTGAAGAGTTTGAACAGGATACAATAGAGCGGGTTTTTCGCCTGGCCGATCGTCGTGTATCAATCTTGATGACTCCCAGAGTAGATATTATCTGGCTCGACCTTAATGAAAACGAAGAGGAAACAAAGCACAAAATCGCACAACATAGATACTCAGCGTATCCCGTGGCACGAGATACGCTCGACGATGTTGTTGGAATCATCAGGGGAAAAGAGTTGCTTGCACTCGCCATGGAAGAAAAGTCTTTTGATCTCAAGAAAATTTGCCGCACCCCCCTTTTTGTTTTAGAGACAACACCCGCTGTAAAGGTAATGGAATTATTTAAGAAATCAAAAATGCATATCGCTTTCGTGGTGGATGAGTATGGCACCATCCAGGGACTCGTTACTTTCAGCGATATTTTGCGCTCTGTATTTGAAGATGTCGAAGATGAAGTTGACGGTGAAAAAGATATTGTGAAACGGGAGGATGGATCATTGCTCGTATCTGGAAGTATGCCTCTGGATGAGTTCATCGATTACATGGAAATTACGGGACTGAGTGACAAAGAGCATGCGGGAATTAACACCGTAGGCGGTTTCGTAATGGCGAAACTTGAAGTTGTGCCTTCGGAAGGACTTTATTTCATATGGAAAGGGTTAAGAATCGAAGTTATTGATATGGATGGCAGACGGGTCGACAAGATTTTGGTGTCACGGATAGACGGCAACAAAGAAACAGATGAACTTCACCACGAATAGTACGCTCTAACAATCGCGCATATTCCCCAAATTCCGGGAGCGCCATACTGGTTTTGGTTGACGGGAAGCACGGAATGACCTTTAGGCAGCACATAGTTTATGGAACGCTTGGAAAGCCGGTTGGGTAGAACGCTGACTCCCCCAAAAGGCGGCAGGCCAAAGCAAAGGCAATTAATAGTTTTTTGTCCCCGTATTAAAACTAAGACACTTTCAAGTAAATTGGGAGGTTTACCATGGGAAAACGAATCACAGCGAATGTAACCTGGGTCGGCAAAGTGGATTGGGAATTGAAGAAGTTTCACGGGAATGAATATTCAACGCACAGGGGTTCTACCTACAATTCTTACCTTATAAAAGAGGGAAAGAATGTGCTTATCGATACAGTATGGAATCCCTTTGCCGCTGAGTTTGTCGATAATCTGAAAAAAGAAATCGACCTATCAAAAATCGACTATGTAATCGCCAACCATGCTGAGATCGATCACAGCGGAAGCTTGCCGGAACTGATGAACCACATTCCGGAGACTCCGATCTATTGTACGGAAAACGGCGTAAAGTCGCTCCAAGGGCATTATCATCAGGACTGGAATTTCAGAAGCGTCAAAACCGGGGACACCCTGGACATCGGCAACGGCAAGACTTTGGTGTTCGTGGAAATGCGCATGCTTCACTGGCCGGACAGCATGGCCACCTACATGACCGGGGATAACATCCTGTTCAGCAACGACGCTTTCGGTCATCACTATGCCACTGAGCATCTTTTCAACGATCTGGTCGACCAGGACGAACTGATGTATGAATGCATCAAGTATTACGCCAACATTTTGACCCCGTTCAGCCCGCTGGTGCTCAAGAAAATTCAGGAAATTCTCAGTCTTAATTTGCCGATCGACATGATTGCGCCCAGCCATGGAATCGTCTGGCGGGACAAACCCACCCGGATCGTGGAAAAATATATGGCCTGGGCCGGCAGCTACCGCGAGAACCAGATCACTATTCTTTACGACACTATGTGGAACGGCACCAAAATCATGGCGGAAAACATTGCCAGGGGCATCCTGGAGAAGGATAAGGATGTTACCGTTAAGCTCTTCAACATCGCCAAGTCAGACAAAAATGACATCATCACTGAGATTTTCAAATCCAAAGCCATTCTGGTTGGCTCCCCCACCATCGGGAGGGGTATCAGCAGTGGAACAGCAGGTATTCTCGAGGAAATCGAAGGACTGCGGTTCAGGGGCAAGAAGGCGGCCGCATTTGGATGCTATGGCTGGAGCGGCGAAGGTATTCAAAAAATCACCGACTGGCTCAAGAAATCAGGGTTCGACCTGATGAACGACGGCATCAAGTGCCTCTGGAATCCTGACCGGGAAAGCATCGACCGCTGTGTGGCCTTCGGCAATGATGTCTCCGCACAAGCCTGACAGCTCAGAAAAGAAGAAAAAGGGGCAAAATATGCCGGCCTGGTGTTTCTCAGATGCATGAACAGGCGCATCATCAAAGTACCCGCACACTGCAAGAGGCAGGCATGAAAGAAAGCACGGGGGCAACTCATGCAATACTCAGCGGAGATATTGTTCGACATTCCGAGTTATGTAATCGCTTTGGCTTTATTCGCCGGCATTCTTCTTGTTTATGAAATGGGGTTTAGAATCGGTAATTTCCACCAGAAGAGCACCGACAAAGAAATCAAGAGCCAGACAAACAACATCCAGGGCGGCATGCTGGGCCTGCTCGCCCTCATCCTGGCCTTCACCTTCAATATGTCCCTCCAGCGGTATGACGCCAGGAGCGAAGCGGTCATACAGGAGGCAAACTCCATCGGCACAACAGTCTTAAGAACGAAACTGCTTCCGCCGCCATACGACGCGGCAACGTATGCTCTCTTGCAGGAGTACATCGACATACGCATCGAAAACTCCAAGATCGCCTTGTCCCAATATAAAGAGAGAGACGATATCATCAAAAAAGGTGACGAGCAGCTCAAAAAGATCTGGGCTGCGGGCACCCAGGCCGCCAGAAGCGACCCGAACCCTGTTACTACCGGCCTCTTCATAGCCGCGCTCAACGAACTGATCGACAACAGGTCGGCGCGATTCGAAATACAAAACAGGCACATTCCGGAGGTTATTCTGTTTCTGCTCTTCTTTATATTCATCATGAACGGCGCCATAATCGGTTATACAGAAGGCCTTGGCGGGAAAAGGGCGTACGTTCCCACTGTGCTGCTCACCTTGCTGATCACCCTCGTCGTCTTCCTGATCATCGATCTGGACAGGCCGAGGCGCGGCCTGATTACGGTAAAACAAGACTATATCCTTCAGTTGAAAGAGTGACGTTCCATCAGGAAGTCCATGGCGGGAGGTCTCACTACTTTGGCGGAAGATAAATCGATTCATGATTTTGATTTTAAATTAATCTGCGAATATTTTTCGGGCATGGAACGGCAGGGGCCCGGAAGCCCTGAAGTAACCGTTAAAGCCTTGAGCTTCATTGACAACCTGACAAAAGAATCAAAAATAGTTGATATAGGTTGCGGCACCGGAGGTCAGACGATGGTGCTGGCCAATCATACGCCTGGGTTTATTACAGGCGTTGATTTGTTTGCCGACTTTATAGACATCTTCAACGCCAACAGCCGCAGGCTCAATCTCCAAGGCAGAGTGAAAGGCATTGTCGCCTCCATGGATAATCTTCCTTTTCAGCGAGAAGAGTTCGATTTAATCTGGTCGGAGGGAGCGATCTATAATATCGGATTTGAAAGAGGCCTCAACGAATGGCGGCAATTCCTGAAAACAGGGGGCTTTATTGCCGTTTCCGAGGCGTCCTGGTTCACCGAAAAGCGGCCTGTCGAAATCGACAGGTATTGGAAAGATGCCTATCCGGGAATCGACATTATCTCAAACAAAGTCGAACAGATGCAAAAAGCCGGCTATATCCCGATGGCTGTTTTCGTGCTGCCGGAAGATTGCTGGATTGAACATTTTTATGCGCCGCAGGTTCCTGCACAGGAGAAATTTCTCAAAAAGCATGCAGGCGATAAAACCGCCGAGGCGCTCATAGAAAACCAGCGGCAGGAAGCGGATCTATATTATAAATACAAAGAATTTTACGGATATGTTTTCTATATAGGGAAAAAGATTTAAAGCAAATTAATGAACATCCGTTACGTCATCAAATCTCCAATCACATAAATAGTTTTTCCCTTTGACAATAATTTCGGATGTAGTTAAATTTATATCAGGAAAAGATAATACAGCCGGGAAGCGAATGAAACGGCGCGGCAAACCGGCGAAAAAGTAGAAGTATTGATGGAATAAAAAAGAGAACAGTGTACAATGGTTACCGGTGAAAGAACACCCCCGAAGAAGGGATTGGAAAATAGAATTTCGAAAACAAAAAGAGGAGGCGATGATCATGTATAAAAGGGTTTTGGTTCCACTTGATGGCTCCGAATTAGCGGAATGTGCGTTGTCTCATGTTAAAAGTCTGGTCAAAGATGGTTTAGCGGAAGAAGTGATCATTCTGAATGTTTTTGCGGTTCCTGTGGCGTTGCTCGGCGCGGGAGGGGAAACGTCTGCATATGTGGATGTCAATGCGGTTGAGGACAAAATGAAGCTCGACTCCTTGAAGTATCTGGCGGATGTTAAAGCACGGCTTGATGCCGAAGGTGTGAAAGTAAAAACAGAATCACTGGAAGGCAACAGGGCTGCTGAAGTTATCTGTAATTATGCACAGAAAAAGGATGTGGATCTGATCGTTCTGGGTACTCACGGTTACACGGGGCTGAAAAAACTGATGTTTGGTAGCGTGGCGCTTGAGGTTTTGCATAGTTCTCATGCACCGGTATTACTCATCAGACCGGAGACTTGCTGGATGAAGTAGGTACTGAAGACCGCAGCTTAAAAAACTGAAAAATAAGTCAAGGGACACTTCCCGAATTGTTGAAAATGGGAAGTGTCCCTTTTAATTAATTTTATTGTTTCTCCAAGCAATAACTTCTTTATGGTATTTTCCCTGAAATAAGTAACGGCAGGACATCAAGGAAAATCTATGATCTGCAAAAAACCTTCGGCAAGACGCATTCTCCATATTGATATGGATGCCTTCTTCGCCGCTGTCGAAGAAAAAAGAAATCCCCAGTTGAAAGGTAAACCCGTCGTCATCGGCGGCATGGGTGATCCGTCAAAAAGAGGTGTTGTAGCTACGGCCAATTACGAAGCCAGAAAGTACGGTATTCACTCCGCCATGCCATTGAGAACCGCCTATAAACTCTGTCCCCGGGCTGTCTTTCTTCCCGTGGATTATGAAGCCTATGCGGCCTCCTCCCGCCAGTTCAAGAGCGTGCTGCTGTCGATTGCGGATATTATGGAGGATGTCGGCATCGATGAAGCATATCTGGATGTTTCCGGCAAAACCGAAAGCAATGAGGTTATCGCTGAGCGAATCAAAACCGGCATTTATCAAAAAACAGGGCTGACCTGCTCCATTGGCATCGCACCGAACAAGCTTTTGGCCAAGATCGCTTCCGATATGGAAAAGCCCGACGGTCTGACCATGCTGACGGAAAACGACATTGCAAGCAGAATATGGCCGCTGCCGATCAGGAAATTATACGGCCTTGGACCGAAGACGGAAGAGCGTCTGAAGAAAACCGGCATCGAGACCATCGGACAACTGGCAGCCCTCCCCTTTGAATTTCTGATTCAGTCTTTTGGCCCTTCTTACGGTGAATATCTTTATGAAGCCTCCAGAGGCATTGACGACAGCCCCCTTGTGACGCACTGGGAACCCAAATCCTTCAGCAGGGAGACGACTTTTCAGGTTGATGTGCAGGACTGGCAGGTCATCGCCAGAACCATTGCCGAATTAAGCAAAGAGGTTGTATCCGATCTGCAACACAAAGGCTACTGTGCCCGGACGGTGACCATCAAGATTCGCTTCGACGATTTCCATACCTTCACCAGGGCGTGCTCGCTGGAAAAGGCGACGGCTGCCGAAGAAGTAATCCGGAAGGCGGCGTTTTCCTGTCTGAAAAGGATTGAATTGCACAGGCGCGTCCGGTTGATCGGCGTCAGGGTAACGAATCTGGAAAAAGCCGCCAATGACGCTTCACCGGCATAGATTAAACAGGAAAGAGTTGATATCAGCCGACGAAAATATTTCTATTGTCTGGAGGTGATCCCATTAAAGTTCTCTTCATTTCCGCCAATACCGAACGCATCAACATTACACCTTTGCCGCTGGGATTAAGCAGTGTGTTTTTGGCGACGCAGGACGCGGGTCATAAGGTGAAGCTTGTGGACCTTATGGCCGAAAACGATTACCGCTCATCCATCAGCGAGGCCGTTTCCTCCTTTGCTCCGGAAATTATAGGCATCTCCGTGAGAAACATCGACGATCAGAATATGGAGAAACCGAGATTCCTGCTCGATCAGGTTAAGAAGGTTGTCGCCTGTTGCCGCAACATATCCAGGGTTCCCATTGTGCTGGGCGGGGCCGGTTTCAGCATTTTTCCCGCCGCCGCCCTCAGTTATCTGGAAGCCGATATGGGAATACAGGGTGAAGGCGAGCTGGCATTTCCTCTCCTTTTGAAGCGTCTGGAACGGGGAGAAGATCTTTCCGGCACCCCCGGCCTTTATCTGCCCGCTTCCGGTTTGCAGGGCAAAAGGGTCTTGGAAAGAAACCTGGACAAATTTCCGCTTCCTGACGCCTCTTCTTTTTCTCTGGTCGCTTCCGAAAAAGAGGAACTTTGGATACCCCTGCAGACACGGCGCGGCTGCCCCATGAATTGCAGTTACTGCTCCACCGCAACCATCGAAGGCCGCACAATCAGAAAGAGACGACCGGACTTGATTATTGAGGAGATTAAAAGCTATGCCGCCGCCGGCTTTCGTCTTTTCTATTTTGTCGACAATACTTTTAATCTTCCGGAAAGTTACGCCAAGGAAATCTGCCGGAAAATCATAGAAAGTGAACCGGCGATATCATGGCGATGCATCATCTATCCCAACAGAGTCGACAAAGAACTTGTCGGACTGATGGCCAAGGCGGGCTGCCGGGAGGTCAGCCTGGGGTTCGAAAGCGGCTGCGAACGAATACTGCAGAAAATGAACAAGCGGTACACTCCCGATCAGGTGCGTCAAACTGCGGCCATGTTCAAAGACTGTGGAATCAAACAAATGGGATTCCTGTTGCTGGGGGGACCGGGAGAAACGAGAGGCTCGGTTGAGGAAAGTCTGGAATTTGCCGATTCCCTCAACCTCGATTCAATGAAAATTACGATCGGCATTCGCATCTATCCTTATACGGCTTTGGCCGCAACAGCCGTTGACGAAGGTTTGATCAGGCCCGCAGACAATCTTCTTTTTCCCCGGTTTTATGTCGTTTCCGGGCTTCAAGACTGGTTGTACGGGACCGTTCGCCGCCGGATGACCGGACGGCCAAACTGGATGTTTTAAACCTCTCCCGGCGGCGTCTTTCCCCTGAAGAACAACCCCCTCGCGTCGTTGAGCAGCGGTTCGATGCCGGAAGACTTGAACTTCGCTACGCGGCTTCCAGCCGTTTCCTGATCGCCTGGAATACCTTGCCGATTTCCTCGGTATCGGCAATGAGCTCCATGAATCCCGCCTGCTCCGAGTACACGTCCTGCGGAACGGCTTTTTTCACCTCCGGTTCGAGAATATGAT
>OFEK01002222.1_pt1 | contig 11030 bp, 8 predicted proteins | sample 1521131 | NCBI WGS metagenome assembly OFEK01 (sample SAMN05720209, study PRJEB24109) | activated sludge metagenome | isolation source: Anaerobic digester | place: China | collected 2015-12-16
TTCACCGGCGTCCTTTTCCACTCCCAAAATTTGATAGTAGTCTTTCTGTTCCATAAAAAATAACTTAACTGGTCAACTGTTTTCTGCTGCTTTCTTTTTCCATTTTGAGCTTGTCACGGAGTGTTTTGCGGTCGATTCGCAGGATTTCCGCGGCGCGCGATTTGTTCCCGCCGACGCTTGCCAGAACTCTGCGGATATAAGCGGTTTCCTCCTCGGCCAACGGCCGGAACGGGACGGATCCCGGCATGGCGGAAAAGCGCATGACGGAAGGCAGATCGGGAATCTCAATCTTCTTCCCGTCCGTCATGACGATAAGCCGCTGAATGAGGTTTTCGAGCTCCCGGATATTTCCCGGCCAGGAATACCCCATAAAGGTTTGTAAAACTTCATCGGAAAAGACGGGGGCGCCCTTTCCGATTTCTTCAGCAAACTTTTCGGTAAAATGAGTTATGAGCACGGCGATATCTTCCGGCCGCTCTCTCAGAGGCGGCACTACAATCGTAATGACGTTTAACCGGAAGAAGAGATCCTCACGGAAAAGATTTTTATTGACCAGCCCTCTCAAATCTTTATTGCTCGAAGCAATAATGCGGATATCGATCTTCTGGGTTTTCCTGGCGCCGACCATGCAGACCTGCTTATCCTGCAGCACCCGAAGGAGTTTTACCTGCATGGCGGGGCTCATTTCGTTGATTTCGTCAAGCAGGATGGTGCCGCCGTCGGCTGTCTGAAAGAAGCCGGCGCGCGACTCGTTGGCACCGGTAAAAGCTCCTTTTACATGGCCGAAAAGTTCGCTTTCCAGCAGTTTCTCCGGTATGGCGCCGCAATTAACGGGAACGAAAGGCGCCGACGCCCGTTTGCTGCTGTAGTGGATGGCGCGGGCGACCAGCTCCTTGCCGGTGCCGCTTTCCCCCAGAACGAGCACAGTCGCCGTTGATTTGGAGGCTTTTTCGATCTCCGCGAGCATTTTCCGGACGGGCTTTGATTTGCCGACAATGCCGTGCGTCTCGCCCATTCCACGCGGTTTCCCGCTCTGCACGACCTTGCGCAACTCCTGTTTGTTCAAAACGCGATTGACTGCGTTGAAGAGCTCCTCATCCGTAAAAGGTTTCGGCAGATATTCTTCGGCGCCCGTCTTGACGGCTTCGACGGCGCCCTGCACGGAAGCATAACCGGTCACCATGATTACCTCGGTTTCATGGAAATTCGACCGGATATGGCGGATCAAATCCAGACCGCTGATTCTGGGCATTTTGTAGTCCGTAATGACGAGATCGATGGGGGCGCTCTCCAGAATTTTTAACGCATCCACAACATTAGAAGCGGTAAAGACGCGAAAGCCTTTCGCTTCGAGGTTGCGTTGCAAAATATCCACGGCGGTCGGGGCGTCATCCACAACCAGGATGCTGTTGTTTTTCAAGGCTTTCAAATTGCTTCCCCCTGCAGGACGTTTTCCTGGCGGCGGGGAAAGGTCACAAAAAAACGCGTCCCCTTCCCTGTCTCGCTCTCGACGCGTATCCCGCCTCCGTGCGATGACACGATGCCATGCACCACCGAGAGCCCTAATCCGGTGCCCTGATCGACATCTTTCGTGGTAAAGAAGGGCAAAAAGATGCTCTCCTTGACCTCGTCGCTCATGCCGATTCCGGTATCCTCAACGAGCAGACAAACTGAAGCCTCATCAAAAGAACTTTGCAGCGTGAGATTGCCCCCATCGGGCATAGCCTGCAAAGCATTGACGATCAGATTGGAGATGACCTGCCGGATCTGTGATTTGTTGGCTGTAATTTCGGGTAGATCAGGATCGACGATACGCCTGAGTTTTACCCCGGATTTTCCGCACAGTGAATCGAACAGGTTCAGTTCATCCATGATGATCCGGTTCAGATTAACCCGGGCGTCGCCGGGCTTGCCCTGGCGGGCGAAAATCAACAGTTCTGTAATGATGCTGCGGGCATGCAGCGCAGCGTCCACGATTTTTTCGAGGTCCGTCAGTGTCCCGGCGGGCAGACCGGATGCTTTCCGGGTGAGTTGGGCAAATCCCAGTATCGTGTTTAAAGGTTCGTTGAGCTCGTGGGCTACACCGGCGGCCAACTGACCGATGGCGGCCAGGCGATCGGCCTTGATCAACTGTTTGCGAAGTTCGGCTTTAGCCGTCCGGGCCTCCTGATGTTCAATCAAAAGAGCGATCTGCCCGGCGATATTGTCAATCAGGTTCTTCTCTTCATGAAGAAACGGATTCTTCTGCAGGAGACCGCGGCCGTCACGGTAATGAATCTCCACAATACCGCGGCTCTCGCCGGCGATGCAGATTACGGCGGTTTGGCGATGCGCCCCCTCGCGGAATCCCGGCGTCGGAAAGATCTTTCCATCGATGACGATCCTCGCGCAGGCGCGGCCGGAGTATTGCCAGGCGGCAGGAAGCAGGCAAACGATGTCGGCAAGTTTGTTTTCCAGGGAAAGATCGGGATTCGAGGCGATCTGCGCAATGCCGTACAGGCAGGTCAGTTCTTTGACCCGCTCGCGCAGTTTAACGCGTGAAACTACTGCTTGTGAGTTGGAAACCTTGCGCCCCTTTGCCGTGGTGTTTGTCTTTTTCGGTTTTGACAGCATTAATGATCCACTTTGTTCCGCGTCATAATTCCATTTCGAATTCAAGCGCTACCTTTGTTGGCATCGTCGTCGGCTTCCTCAACGTATGTATAATACGCCTCGTCACCTCCTCCTTGCCGCCGTGGTATCATCATTGAATTGGAAATGGAATAATACCCCCTTTACCGGCGGCGGCACTGCCTGCCTCCCCGACGGTAAAAGTAAAGGGGAATGGTGCGGGAAACCTGTTTTCGTACAATTTTGCAACTGTCCTTTACCAGATTCACCGAAAAAAATGAAATTTTATTAATTTCACATCTGCAGATCCGACACCTGCTGCATGTTCCGGAATTCCATAACCGTCGTCATCGCCAGGTTGTCGACGTCAATGCCTTGTTCATGCGCACAGGCCACCGGATTTAAACCGCCGATGAGAATCATTCCCGCTTTGTTTACCTCAACCAGCGTTTCACAAATGGAATTGCCGACGCCGCCGACGGCCAGGACGCCGCCCAGGCCCATTTCCCGCATACCCTCCATTAAATCCTCCGCGCAGGCCATGCTGACAGCCGGTATTTCCCGGAAATTAGCCAGTATCTTGCCTTCGCCTTTTTCGACGACCTGATTTACGGAGGTCATTTTACCCCGGATAAAGATTTCCGACGGATCCAGGGAAGATGCGGCATAGTGAATGAGTTCCACAAAACGCAGGGGCACACCGTTTTTCATCTGGAGAATCCCCCCGAACTTCGAATTGATCGGTATGCCGCTTTTCAAAAAAATCCCGTTGATCAGGATACTGCAGACCGTCGCCAAACCGACCTTGCCGTCCGGCACGGTTATGTCTCCCAGTTTTTCGCCGCCTTCGGCAACGGCAATACGATCGCTGACGGCCATCTTATCCTGAAAAGCAGGCTTCATCGCCTCCAGGGCGTCCTTGAACCGGTCTTTCGTAAACAAGGAAATGTTGACCGGCACCATTCCCTGCTTATGGGACAAATCGAAGGTTGTTTTGAAGGCCAGCATGTCGATGCGCGAACTGCACAGTCTGACTTTATCCTGCACTCGCGCATTCACCAGTTCTTCCTTGCCGTGATCAGTTATTGTTCGGCCGTCGCGCCGGCCGACGAGCATGGTCAGTCCCTTCTGATCCATAAATTTCAGATGGTAGCGGACGGTGCGCTCACTTAAGTCCAGGCCGCTGTCCTTCATCCGGCGGGCAATCACGCGCGCTCCGAGAGGATCCGGACTTTCGCTCAAAATCCTGAGGATGAGGAGTCCTTTTCTTTCAACGTCTTCGATATTAAACGAATGTTTCATATGGCAATACTCAAGGCTAGATCAACGATAAAGAAGAATTTCGGACTGCCCCTCCGCACCTCCCGACCGGAGCGGAGGGGCATATTTCATGTTTTAGAAATCGAGGATTTTGGCAGCTTCTTCCTTATCCACGTCCATGATGTAATTGATCCCGCTGATACGCGCCGCATCGGGGGTGAGGGCGGCCAGATCATTGCGCGACATATAATCCAGAGAAAACTTTCTGCTTCCGGCCATAAGCTGGCGGAGCCCCTGGGCTAATCTCTCATAGTATGTGTAGAGTCCGATGGCGCCGGTGGGCACTTTTTCAAACTCTTTATCACCCAGTTCCTTGCGCAGCGTGCCGGCAGTCACAAATATTTCATCTTTCGAATTGCCGAAGCGCTCGATATAAACAGGAACCTGGTTAGCGTCAATAGTCTGGCCGATGGTCTTGCCCACCATGGCTGCCGCGATGGGCGCCCTAGCCATACCTACCATTTTCACGTAAGGCGCACCCATAGCAAGAGCTTTAAATATCTGGTCTTCGAACGAAAAACCGCCGTTCACGGCAATCGCCGGCAGATATTTATTCTGATCCGCAAGCTTCTTGGCAAATTGATAAACAAGTGTATGCAATTCCACCGGAGGCACGCCCCACTCATTCATCATCCGCCATGGACTCATGCCCGTGCCGCCGCCGGCGCTGTCCACGGTGAGCAGATCCAGTTTATATTTCGATGCAAAGGCAATGGCCCTGGCCAGATCGGCCGCCCGGTAGGCTCCCGTCTTGAGGAATATATATTTCGCCCCGGCCTTGCGAAGTCCCTTGATGGTTGCAGCGAAGGATTCTTCGGTGACCATGCCGACACGGGAATGTCTTTCAAATTCTTTGAATGAACCCCGCTCAAAAGCCTTGATAACGTCCGGATCATGAGGATTGGGAAGAACGATGTAACCGCGGTCCTGCAGCATCTGGGCTTTCTTGAGTTCCTTAATTTTCACTTCGCCGCCGATGTCTTTGGCACCCTGACCCCATTTAAGCTCCACACATTCAACGCCGAGATTTTCAATGGCATATTCCTGAACCTTTAGACGACTGTCTTCCAGATTGGCCTGCACGATGATCGCCCCGTAGCCGTCCCGTTGATGATCCTTGTACAGCTTGACCCGGCGCTTCAAATCGACGGTATCGACGATTTTACCGTTTTTGAATACCGCTTCGGGGTCCATGCCGACGACATTTTCACCGATGGTGAGCCCAGTTCCCGCCAGGGCGGAACCGATGGCCAATCCTTCCCAGTTATTTTTGGCGATATTGGTGGAACCGATGCCGGAGATCAGCCAGGGCAGGCGAAATTTGATACCCTTGTCACTGCCAATGGCCACTTCGAGATCAACGGCCGGGAAAATGGCCTTGTCGCTGTCGGCCTCAATGCCGCAGGCGCCGACCGCCGTGCCCATAATATTAAAGTGTGAATAATCAACCGGATATTGTTTCTCCGCAGCTGTGGTGATGACGCCGAAGGGCTGAGGATAAATAACTTCGTGGCCGCGGTAAGCCGATTTACCTATTTCACACATGCCTATGCAGCCGTCGATGCAGGTGACACACATGCCCGACGCCGGCGTAATAGACCCTTCGGTCCTGTTTTTTGTGAGAGTTGCGCTTGATGTATTGACTCTTGAAAAAGACATCTATCATGCTCCTTTCTGGATTTGGTCATTTTTTGGCTTCGCATGCCACGCAGGGCGACATGTAACACATCATATCGTGGAACTGTTCCTTCTCAATGCAGGGTGGACTGAGGTTCGCACAGCCTCCGCAGATTGCTCTTTCCGGCTCCGTAAAGGTACAGCGGGCCTGACAGGCGGGGCAGACCTCCATGCAGCCTCCGCAGAGCCGGCAGACGTCGGATCGGACATCAAAGGGTGTTCCGATGCTTCTGTTCTGACCACGGCCGCGAAAACCGATGGCTCCGGCCATCATTTGTTCTTTGCACATGCGCACGCACAGCCCGCAAAGAATACAGTCCTCATGCTCCTGCCGGAAGCGCTGCCGCCGCACATTAAAGCTGGACGCTATGTCCTGAATCTGCTTTGATTGCGGACAGGACGCCAGCAGCAATTCGATGATCATTCTCCGCGCCTTCACCACGCGCTCCGAAGCGGTTCGCACCTGCAGCCCCTCTTCAACGGGATAGGTGCAGGATGAAACAAGTCTGGATCTTGGAGCCTCGCCGATTTCCACCACGCACAGTCTGCATGCTCCATAAGGGGAGAGCCCCTCTTTGTGACAGAGCGTCGGAATGGGAAAACCCAGATACCGTGCGGCTTCCAGGACGGTGGTCCCCTTCTCGACGGACACGGATACGCCGTTAATTATAAGGTTAATCATTTTATGCTCCTTCCATTACAGCTTTCGCCGGCTTATCTGCGGACTTTTCCCGGGTGAACTCCAGGTCGCAGCGCAGACAGCGCCTGCATTCCAGCCGGGCTGAATTTTCCGGCAAAACCATTTCCACTTCCCGGAAATTTTTCACCCTTTCCGGGGGCGTCAGTGATGGGTTCACGGCGCGAGTCCCCGCTTTAGTCTCTGTTTCGGCAACTTCTGCGGGCTCAATGAAAACAGTGGGAAGCTTCGGCGCCGCCGGTTCCAGCAGCGGTTCGTTGCGCAGGTACCGGTCTATGCTTTGCGCCGCCTTCTTTCCGGCCGCAATCGCATCAATAACTGTGTTCGGGCCGGTGACCAGATCGCCGCCGGCGAAAACTCCCCGCAGACTCGTTTCCAGGGTCCTCGCGTCTGCTTTTATCCGGCCGCCGCCATCCAGCTCCAACCCCATGGAGGCGAGAAATTCGCTTTTCGGTTTTTCACCGATGGCCACAATAAGCGTATCGAGTTTTACCTTGAACTCGCTTCCCGGAACAGGTACGGGCCTGCGCCTTCCCGTGGCGTCTACATCACCCAGCCGGTTTCTGATGCATTCAATGTCCACCAGACGGCCTTTTCGGGAATGTATTTTTATGGGTGAAACCAGCGTTTCCAGCTCAACCCCTTCGCGGATCGCCGCTTCGATTTCCTCCTGCCGGACGAGAATCTTCACCGGCGATATAAGGGTCTCAATCCTTACCCCCTCTTCCAGGGCCGCCTCTATTTCTTCTTCATAGGCGGGCATTTCTTCACGGGTACGCCGGTAGAAAAGGGACACGCCGGTGACATCCTTTTGCCTTAAGGCGACACGCGCCGCATCCACCGCCGAATTTCCTCCGCCGATGACTCCCACGTGGCCCCGTGCCAGTTCTTCGTCTCTCATATTGAAGGCTTTGAGAAACTGGATGGAAGGATAGATGCCGCCGACATCTTCATGCGCGAGATCCAGACGCATACTTTCATGCGCGCCGAAGGCCAGAAAGACAGCTTCATATTTATCGACAAACAGATCATGGATGGTGAAATTTTTCCCCAGCGCATGGCCGTATTGGATTTCGATGTTCCTGTTTAAGAGGGTTTTGATTTCCTTTTCGACAATGTCCCGGGGCAGTCTGTAGGCGGGCAGCGAGCAGGACAGCATCCCGCCGGGCCTGTCTTCGGCCTCGAAAATCGTCACGCCGTATCCCAGAAGGGAAAGGCCGTGGGCGGCGGTAATGCCCGCCGGTCCGGCGCCGACGACGGCGACCTTCTGTTTCTTCTTTCTTGCCAGAGCGGGCTTGTAGACCGACGGCTGAACCCTGTCGGTGACAAACCGTTTGAGGGCGCGAATGGCGACGGCCTCACCGCCGCTTGTTCCCAGACTGCAGCGGCTTTCGCACTTGCGGTCACAGACGCGGGAGCTGACGGCTGGAAATGGATTGGCCGACCGGATGACCCGATAAGCCTCCTCATAATCGCCCTTTTCTATCATGGCAACGTACCGCCATGGCTCCGTGTCCACGGGGCATGCGGCCTGACACGGGGCGCCGGTCAACTGTTTACAGGTAAAGGCATCGCATCGTTTGTCGTTGATATGCCGTTCATATTCATCACGGAAATATTTCAAAGTGCTCAATACGGGATTGGATGCGGTCTGACCGAGACCGCACATGGTGGTGTCCTTAACGGTCTGCGCCAGCTCCTCCAGGAGAACCAGGTGCTCCGGCGTCCCCTTACCGAGCGTGATGTCTTCCAAAATTTCATACATTCGCTGTGTTCCCTTGCGGCAGGTGAAACATTTTCCGCAGGACTCGTCTTTCAGAAAATTCATGAAGTATTTGGCGACATCCACCATGCAGGTGTTCTGGTCCATGACGATCATGCCGCCCGATCCCATGATCGACCCCACTTTCGCCAGGCTGTCATAGTCTATATGCAGATCAAACATGGAGGAGGGAATGCATCCGCCGGATGGTCCTCCCGTCTGGATGGCTTTGATCTTGGCGGCGCCGACAGGCCCGCCGCCGATTTCGTAGACCACCTTGCTGATCGTGGTTCCCAGGGGAACCTCGACAAGTCCGGTATTCTTGATCTTCCCGACCAGAGAGAATATTTTTGTTCCGCAGTTGTTTTCCGCACCGATTTGCGCATAGGCGGCGGCGCCGCGGCTGATGATGTAGGGAACATTCGCCAGCGTTTCAACGTTGTTGATGCAGGTGGGATAGCCGAAAAGGCCTTTATCAATCGGATACGGCGGACGCTGACGCGGCTCGCCCATCATCCCCTCGATCGACTTTATGAGCGCCGTCTCCTCTCCGCAGACGAATGCACCGGCCCCGTGAAAGATCTCAATATCGAAATCGAAGCCCTGCCCCAGAATATTTCCGCCCAGGAGACCCAGGCGTCCGGCTTCCTTGATGGCGATGGTCGCGTGCTTGATGGCCAGGGGATATTCCGTACGCACGTAAATGATTCCATGGCTGGCTTTCATGGCAAAGGCGGCGATGATCATCCCTTCAATGATGGCGTGCGGGTTGCCTTCCAGCATACTCCGGTCCATATATGCTCCGGGATCTCCCTCGTCGGCATTACAGATAACATACTTCCGGCCGGAGCCGTTGTTTACGTTGCGCGCAAGCTCCCATTTTCTGCCCGTCAGGAATCCCGCTCCGCCGCGTCCCCGCAGGTTGGATTGCAGAATTTCATCGATAATCCATTGCCCGTCGGGCTTTTCCAAAACCTTTTCCAGCGCCGCATACCCGCCCATTTTCAGATAATCATCGATCCGTATCGGGTCGAGATTCTGGTTCTGTCCCAGAATGATTCGGGTTTGCCCCTGGAAAAACGGGATTTCCTGTTCCGAAAAGCGCTTGACCGTGGAACCAGGTTCCCGGTACAGGAGCTCTTCAACGACCTCGCCTTTGACGGCCGCGGTAATAATCTTAGGTACGTCCTCCATCTTCAGTTTCGGATAAAGATTATATCCCGGTTCGACGATGATGAACGGGTCCATTTCACAAAACCCCAGACACCCCGTGATCCGGAGGGACAATTTGTCGTGCAGGTTCTGCTCCAATATCGAGCGTTTAATTATGCGGATCAAATCGTTCGAGCCACTGGCCTGGCCGCCGGTTCCCCCGCAGATAACAATGCATGGTTTATTATTTGTTCTACTGGCCAGAATTGATTTCCGATACGCCTTGAATTCGGCGATAGTCTGAAAAGTCTTCATCTTGTTTCCCTTCGTCGGTCTTATGACATATTTATTTGATCCAGATTCAGCATGTGGCCGGGACACCCCCGGCGCGTGCAGACCTCGCAGGCACAGCCCTCACGGATAAACAGGGCAGCCATGGGGGAGCCGCATTCCGTGCAGTTGGAAAAGCTCGGCAGTTCATTGAGACAGTGCGGGCAATAAAACCGGGATAACTCGTTTACCGGAATCTGATATTCCGAGGCGACGGCGTGGCTGCCGTAAAGGGAAGATAAACGGAGCCAGCTCTTTGCACCGTTAAAAGAAACATTGCATTTGATGGACGGATGACCATCGATGCGGTAATCGTAATCCATGAGGCTTTTTTTACATGTGGGGCAGGCTACATGAAGGGGAAATATTCTGCGGTCGGTTGCCATATCAATTTCCCCTCTGCCTTCCCTGGTTTCAGCGATGATTTCTTGCACCTGGTTTTTGGTCACGTGCGGGTAATATTGTCCATCCACCACTACCGTCGGTCCCAAGGCGCAGGCCCCGAGGCAGTTTACCGTTTCAAAAGTAATTTCATTGTCAGTGGTGGTCTCACCCGGTGCTATATTGAGCAGCTGCTGAAATTCTTCAGCAATGCCCTGGGCTCCCCGGACATGGCAGGCGGTTCCCAGACAAACGGAAATCAAATGTTTCCCGCGCGGCTTAAGGCTGAAAGCCTTATAGAAAGTCGCCACCCCGTAAATGTCCACAAGGCTCCGTCCGGTGCACCGGGCGACGATGCGCAGAGCTTCTTCCGACAGATACCGGCATTGCTTCTGGATGTCTTCCAGTATTGCGATAATCGATCCCTGTTTCTCCACATGAGCCGCAACAATTTTTTCAATCTCTTCAGGGGTCATTCCTGTTCCTTTCCCGGCAAAGCTATCCTTCCATCAATCTCTGCCGTTTTCCTCTTTAATTAGTCTACAGATAGTCTTCACAGTGCCACACGCCCCCCTCCGGTTTGGGAAAACTGCAGCCCGGATAGTGGGCGCAGTTGCTGCAAAGGCCCAAAGTTTTGGAAGAAGTCTGCCGGCTGTGCATTATCGGCATTTGTACGCATAAGGGTACGGTGGTAAGAAAATGAGCGGGTTCATACTCCTCACAAAACTGAGTGCCGTTGAAGGCACTTTCCGCGGATGTCAGTGCGCAATTCGAGACATGCGCGCAGGCAAAACATATACCCTGGTTTTTTTCAGTCATGATATCCTCCCTGCTCTGTGATGCCGATCTGAAGGGCAAGTATTATGCCAGTGGGGCGATCCCGAGATTCACTGTGCTCAACGGGCGTGAACAGCTTGAATATTCTGGGCTATCAGGAAAATGATTACGCCCCGGAGAAAGGAAGGCGGCCAGGGCTGCGGAAAATAAAAGTGGGGAAGATCCACCCAACTGGTGAGATATTCCTCGAAATGCGGAGTTTTTCCTGGTTACCTGTTTTCCGTTGACATACCTTACCCATCTTCTTATAGTTTCCTCTGGAAA
>OFEK01002227.1_pt1 | contig 11006 bp, 11 predicted proteins | sample 1521131 | NCBI WGS metagenome assembly OFEK01 (sample SAMN05720209, study PRJEB24109) | activated sludge metagenome | isolation source: Anaerobic digester | place: China | collected 2015-12-16
TCAGTGCGATATTGACACTTAGATCGTTTTCCAGCTGGATAGTTCTGACCTCAGGTCGATACCCAATATATGAGAAGATGACCTGATAAAGGCCTGGAGGTAATGTAATGGAATAAAAACCATAACGGTTGGTTGTTGTACCCTTCGATATTTCCGGAAAGTATACATTGACGCCAATCAGCAGTTCCCGGCTGCCTTCTTCAGTAACATAGCCGCTCAGGGTCCGGTTTTTTGATTGGGCACCCAGGTAATAGGGCAGGAGCAACATACATAAAATAATGGGCAACAGGAGGCTTCGTGGCATATAGTAAGGAGTTTAAATAAACAAATATACATGTGTTTGGCAGCATTCCGCACGGCCTTTTGTGATGTAAGGCCGCACAGAAAAACGTATCTTTGGCCTTTGTATCCAAAAATCATTCCAATTATGAAACCTACCAGTAACTTGTTGTTCGGCATTTTATTGCTTGCCTTTATGGGTTCAGGGCAGATAGTGGCTCAGGACTGCAATGCCTATTTCCCTTATAAGGAGGGATATACAATCGAAATGATGCATTATGACAAGAAGGATAAGCTCTCCGGATCTTCGGTTCAGAAGGTGAAATCCATCCGGCAGATAGACAGGGGAATGGCGTATGTGATGTCCCAGTTATTCAGGGATGATAAAGGTGTAGAGCAGTTCAGCGGCGATTTTGAGATCAGTTGCCAGGATGGATTGATTCGGGTGGATATGAAAAAACTACTGGGACCTGCCATGATGGGTGCATACGAGGGAATGGAGGTACAGATTGATGGCGACCAGCTCGAGTTTCCGTCCAGGCTTCAGGTTGGACAGGTTCTCAAAGGCGGTGTGATGAATATTACCATTATGAACCAGGGGATGAAGGTGATGAGCATGCAAGTTGTTGTTTCAGACCGGGTTGTGGAAGCAAAAGAAAATCTCACCACTCCGGCGGGCACCTTCGAATGCTATAAGATTGCCTACGATACCGAAACCAAACTCCTGATGAAGGTCAAGTCAAAGTCTGAAGAATGGATTGCGGAAGGAGTCGGGGTTGTGAAAATGGCTTCCTACGGGAGCAACGGCAAACTGGAGAATTACAGCGTGTTGACTTCTTTCTCACGCTAAACTTAAAGTAATTTAAACATAGCAAAGTGCGGATTATCACGGCATACCCGGCCTGGTTTATCGTATTCTGTCTCCTTGCAGGATTGACGATAGCCGGCATTTTATACTTCAGAGAGAAAAGGGGTCCTTACCCGTTCTGGGCCCGCTGGGTGATGGCAACAGCCCGCTTCCTCGCTGTCAGCATCTTGTCATTTCTTCTGCTGTCTCCCATGATCCGGAGCATTTTCCGCTATACCGAGAAGCCCATCGTCGTCTTTGCCCTGGATAACAGTGCGTCTATGATAGCCGGTCGTGACTCGAATGAGGTGCGGTCTGCCTTCCTGGAAGGTTGGAAAGATCTCATCCGCGATTTATCCGGCAATTATGAAGTACGGCCAGTGTTGTTTGGTGACCGGCTCCGCGACGGGACTGATGCAGATTTTGGCGACAAATACTCCGATTTCAGCCGTGTTTTTGATGAGGTCGATGCGCGATACCTTAACAGGAATATTGGTGCTGTAATAGTTGCGTCGGATGGAATCCTGAATCGCGGTTATAACCCGGTCTTCAGTGGGATGAGCTACCCCTTTCCAGTGTATACCATCGCCCTGGGCGACACAAATGTCCAGAAAGATGCCATCCTTGTCCGCGCCCATTTCAACCGCATTACCTACCTCAACAACCGCTTTCCCGTCGAAGTCATCCTGCGAGCGACAGACTGCGAAAACGAAACTCTTCGCCTCACCGTCAGCCGTGATGGTCAGGTAATGGATAGCCATACCTTAAAAGCTTCCTCCCGTGATTTTAGCTATGCCCATACATTTATCATGGAAGCCGACCGGAGTGGGGTTATGCGCCTGTCATTGGCGCTGCAGGTATTGAATAATGAAGTGAATGCGCAGAATAACACCCTGGATGTGTTCGTTGAAGTCCTGGATGCCAGGCAGAAGGTTCTCATCCTGGCCGCTGCGCCTCACCCTGATATTGGCGCTATCAAGCAAAGCCTGGAAGACAACGAGAATTATGAGATTACGTTGCGTATGGCAGGCGATCCGGTTGCAAGCATCAATGAGTACAATCTCGTCATCCTGCACCAGTTGCCTTCTCTGAAGTATCCCGTAAAATCTGTGTTAACCGCGGCGAAAGAGGAAAAAGTGCCATTGCTCGTGTTCACCGGCCAACAGACCGACTTACGGGCTTTCAATGAGATGAACCTTGGCGTGCGGATTATCCAGGCAAAGAAGGGTATCAATGAAGCTCAGCCTGCCTTATCTGAAGCATTTGCATTGTTTACCATTTCTTCTGGAATGAGGGAATCTCTGCGCAAGTTTCCGCCCCTGGTTTCGCCTTTTGCTGAATACCGGATTACTACGTCAACAGATGTATTGTTGTTTCAGAAATTGGGTACTGTGGTATCTGATTATCCCCTGATAGCTTTTAACAAAGATCCGGAGAGACGATCCGGTATTGTCTGCGGTGAGGGCATATGGAAATGGCGTATTCAGAATTATATGGATGCGGGCAACCATCAGGCATTTGATGAGTGGATCAATAAAACTGTTCAGTTCCTTTCGGTTCGTGAGGACCGTAGTAGGTTCAGGGTGATTGCCAGATATGATTATCCTGAAAATGAGGAGATTGTAATTGAGGCAGAATTATATAATGATGCCTACGAGCTGGTCAATACGCCCGATGCTCAGATACAGATTGCCGATGAAGACGGTAAACGTTACCCATTTCAGTTTTCAAGAAGGGGCAATGCATACTATCTTAATGCAGGCTCACTGGCGCCCGGTTCTTATGTCTACGAGGCCAATACCAGTCTGGGAGGCAGTATGTATAAAAAGAATGGCAGCTTCACAATAAGTCCCGTCAAGGCAGAACTGACTTCATCCCGGGCTGACCATGCGTTTTTGTATGCCCTGGCATCGGGCAGTGGCGGAGAAATGCTGACACCTGACAGGATGGACGACATCGGGAAGCTGATCAGGACCCGTGATGAAGTTAAGCCGGTGGAGTATGCCCAAAAGAAGTTCAATGACCTGGTTAACCTGAAATGGGTCTTTGCCATCATTCTCCTGATGCTTAGTCTTGAATGGTTTATGCGAAAGTGGTTCGGCGGTTACTGATACCCGTCCTATGTTCTACTGGATATCCAAAATATTACATTACTTTCTGGCGCCCTCTGCCTGGATCCTGGCCGCGATACTTTGGATTTGGCTGGGAAAGTCGCGGGAGCGCATCCGGCGCAGGGCATTGATTGCATTCGGATTAATTTATCTGCTGATGAATTCATTTCTGGTTGATGAGGTAATGCGCAGATGGGAGCTTCCGTTAAAATCTGTAAATGAAATTGATACGGTATATGCGGCAGCAGTCGTACTGGGAGGGCATATGGTTACCATGGACCATTCGACGGATAGGCGGATATTCAGAGCGCCGGCGGACCGGGTAATACAGGCCCTGGAGCTTTATAAGCAGGATAGGGTGTTATCTATAATACTATCCGGGGGCCCAAGTCATCCGCTGCATCAAAGTGAGTTCGAAGCCGCGTGGCTGCGTGATTTTCTGCTGGTAGCCGGGGTGCCCCATGATGACATCCTCGTTGATTCGACTAGTCGTAATACATACGAAAATGCAAAGAATGTAGCCATGATACTGCAGCAGGCAGGCATTCAGGATACGGTTTTACTCATCACTTCGGCCAGCCATATGCGCCGTGCAGCCGCTAGCTTCCGGGAAGCAGGAATAGCGATTCATACCTATCCTGCCGATAAATGGGTTGGCTCACGGAGGTATGATCTTGAGCATCTGCTTGTTCCGGATACCGATGCCTTATTGAAATGGCGTATCCTGGTACATGAGATGATAGGGTGGGTGGCTTATAAACTGGCTGGTTATGCTTGATGTGGTTTATTCCCGTGGGCTGCCTGGTGGTTTCATCCAGATATTCTGCTGCGGGTCTTCTTCAGACCTTCGATTGGCAGGTATATATATCTCGCGGGGATAACGCCACCCCCAAAAAAAACCGGTGCCATAGGTGATCCATCCCAGCAGAAAAGTTGTTCCGGTAAAATGACGTTTGATCTCCACTTCTCCAGTCTGACGTCCTTTCATGAAGGTGCTGACTGTAGCTTTCACCGGTATACCTGTGCGGGGTATATAGGCTGTCCCCATACCCTGGAACCTGCCATCCACATAGATTTCAGCACGTTGGTTGTCAGCTATCAGCCTCGTAGAACCACAGGATGTCAGCAACAGCATCAATAACGCACCGGCAATGATCAAATACTTCATTTTCTTCCGAATAATATGGTGAGATTGACCATCAGACCAGGCATGAAGCGGTCGTCAACGCTGAAGGTAGGCACAAACAGCCGGCCACCGGCCCTGAGGTGAACATCGCTGGTTCTGTTCAGAATGTATCCGGCTCCCAGGAACAGCATCAGGCCGCTGTTGGTCTCATAATCTTCGTACTCATATACATTTCCAAACCAATCAATGTCTTTTTTCATTCTTAAGACATCCATCCCGGCAAGGCCGAGGCCGCCCTGAAGGAAGGGCGTGGCAGACGCAGCAGTAAGGGGCCAAAGCACATCCAGACTCATGTTGTAAACATCTGCTTCGCTCCAATAGTACTCACCTTTGATATCAAATATAAGGTTTCGGGAATCGTAGGAGAAGATGATCCCTGTCCCGGCACCAAAAGGTTTATCCACATTGGCATTGAAGGGCAGGGCGCCACCTACCGTTACACCGAAATTATACCGTGAACGCTGCTGGCGGAGTTCCATGGCATCGTAGCTGGTGACACTGTATATGTCTGATTTCTTGGAGGCTTTATCAGCTGTTCCCATCGACAGGGCCAGGCGTGACAGAATGGGGTCAATGTCATCGGGGGTGAGCGCCCGCATCATGTCTGACCAGAACTTCGTGCCGGATTCAGTTTCATACATCGTGAAACTGGCGATGACAACATCTGAAATCTGGTTGAACTCTGCCATAAGATAATACTTTGCTCCAAGTTCTTTCGCTTTGACCCTTGCGTTTTCGGGACTGATGGGAGGGGCATAACCTTGCCCTGCCTCGGGCGTGATCAATTCGTACCGGCCTTCCTGCACGACATAGGTCCTGAACAGGCGGGTCAGGGAATATTGATAATCGGGATGCATATTGATGACTTCAGGATAGGGCATGAACACCTTGTCCTGGGAAAACAGGCCCAGCGGAAATATGATAACCAGGGTGATTTGCAGTATTTTACGCATAATGGGGTGATTTAAGTTGATGACAAAATTATACAAAGATTATGCCATAACCCAAGTCTTTTTAGATTTACTGTTTGCACCCCCGCCCAAGTTTGACTACCTTGCACGCCGTAAAGCCGCTAGGGCTGACCTTTAACCTATAAACCGAATCTGAGATGGAAATTGGTAAGCATGCCGTTGTCTCCCTCGCCTACACGCTTCATGTGGATGATCAGGATGGAGAGATTGTAGAAAAAGTTGAGAAGGATAATCCTTCCGTGTTCTTGTTTGGAGCAGGTGTACTGCTGGAGAAGTTCGAGCAAAACCTGAGCGGCCTGAAAGCCGGTGATGTGTTCTCATTTGGAATGACAGAAGATGAGGCTTATGGTCCAACAGATGAAGAGGCCATCGTCGATATCCCATTGCAGGCATTTGAAGTTGAGGGTAAATTGGAGGAAGACCTGCTGGTGGAGGGAACCTTTCTTCCGATGCGCGACATGGATGGCAACCTGATGCACGGCCGCGTAGTAGAGGTTGGGGAAGAATATGTTACGATGGATTTCAACCATCCTTTGTCCGGTCAGAACCTGTATTTCACGGGTGAGGTTGTGGAAGTGAGGGCCGCTACGCCGGAGGAAATTGACCATGGACATGTGCATGGCCATGGTGGCCATCATCACTGAGGATAAGCCGCTAACAGAAAGACAGCATTGCGCTTGTGAAGGTCAACCGGGGATTTCTTCCAGGAAGCGATGGCATCTGCCCGTATCCATTCCTGGGGAGTCGTGAGTTCCGATGCCACACAAAGCCAGGTTTCGGGTGAACATAACCGCAACAGCTCAGCCAACATCTGGTTGTTGCGGTAGGGTGCTTCGATGAAAATCTGGGTTCCTCTTCCCTGGCGGGCATTCCGCTCCAGTTCGCGAATGGTCTGCGCCCTGACTGACTTGTCAATGGGTAGGTAACCATGAAATGTAAAGTGCTGTCCATCAAACCCGGAAGCCATCAGGGCCAGGAAAAGGGAAGATGGTCCACTCAATGGCCTGATGTGTATGCCGGCAGCCCGGGCAAGTTGAACAAGCCTGGCTCCCGGATCAGCGATACAGGGTAATCCCGATTCAGACAATAATCCGCACACTCCACGGTCCTGGATCCAGGAAACCAGATCAAAGAAATCATTTTCCCTGGTATGCTCATTCAGTGTCTGAAACTTATGCGGATCCAGGTCGCCATGATAGCCGGCACTGCGTAAAAACCGCCTTGCAGATCTCAGGTCCTCAGCAATGAAATATTCCAAAGAGCGAATGACATCCAGGTTGTATGATGGTAGTACGGTTTCGACGGGCGTATCTCCGAGTGTGACGGGCAAGAGCCACAGGGTTGCCTTATGCTGCGCTGCTTTCTTCATTTCATTGCCAGGGTAAATGGTCAAGGTCGAGGTTGCCACCTGATAAAACCACGCCAGTCCGCCGGCCCTTGAATAATTCCGGGTACTGCAACACAACACCCAATCCGACGGCGGCTGATGGTTCGACGATGATTTTCATCCGCTCCCAAATGGTACGCATGGCCAGGATGATGTTCTCCTCGCTAACGGTGTGGATGGCTTTGACATGCTGATGAATGATGGGAAATGTCAAGGTTCCCAAGGATGTCAATAACCCATCGGCAATAGTTTTGGGTTGTTCGGAGGGTATTATGTGGCCGGCCTTTAAAGAACGACAGGCATCATCTGCGCCTGCCGGCTCGGCACCGTAAATCAGGCAGGATGGTCGTAAGATAGCAGTGGAGAGCGCTGTTCCGCTTAACAAGCCACCACCGCCGACTGGTGTCATGATGATATCCAGATCTACAATCTGATGATGAAACTCCCATGCTGCTGTTGCCTGCCCGGTAATGGTGCGGTAATCATTGTATGGGTGAATCTCAGTGGCATCCGTCATGGCTTTGACCTGGGCCAGTGTGCGTTCCCGGTCCGCAAGGGTTGGTGGACAAAAAGTAATCTGACCTCCATATCCTTGTACTGCAGCTACTTTGGCTTTCGGGGAATTATCGGGCATGACAATATACGATGGAATGCCACGTAGCGAGGCTGCCCTGGCAAGTGCCTGTGCATGGTTGCCACTTGAATGGGTGCAGACACCAGCCTTTTTGTCCGCTTCATCAAGGCTGAATACGGCATTCACGGCACCCCTGGATTTAAATGCCCCGGCTTTCTGAAAATTCTCACATTTAAAAAATAGCGTCGCTCCGGTATACCTGTTAATCCACTCACTGGTTAGTACAGGCGTATGATGCACATAAGGCTGAATGCGGCGGATGGCCGCCTGGATTTGATCCTGTGTTACCGGCATATTGGCTGATAATCAGAGGCTGCCATCTTTAATCCGATTGATGATAACGTCGCAGGCCCTGGACAATACGCCGAAGACTTCTTCGCAGGCTTCGATGCGGCGGTAGTACGGATCTGGTACCGCACTGTTTCTGCCGGGCTCCAGCAGGTTCATGACAAAATCGACCTTGGCCTTGTCCTCATCATTTCTGATAAAGAAAGAAATATCACGGAAATTTTTCTCATCCATGACATAAATACGGTCGAAGCGGTCAAAATCCTCACTGGAGAAGAGCTTCGCACGTTTGGCACGGATATCGATCCCGTGGGCTTTGGCTGTCTCAATGGCACGGTCGTCAGGGGGTTCGTTGATATGATACGACTCAAAACCGGCACTTTCAACCAGACCGGCAATTCCGTTATCTCTGAATTTCTGTTTTAGAATGCCCTCCGCCATGGGGGAGCGGCAAATATTGCCCAGACAAACGAATAGTATATTCATACCTCCATGTTTTTTTCATTGGGGAAGATACAGATAATCAAGAAAGTTGTCAAGTAAGTGCTGAATCAGATACGGATCTTCTTCTCCAGTTCTTCAACATAGATCCTGAACTGCTTATCAGTCTCAATCAGGTTGTTAACCGTACGGCAGGCATGGAGAACCGTAGCATGGTCCTTATTCCCGCAATTGAGCCCGATGGTAGCCAGGGAGGACTTGGTGTGTTTTTTTGCAAAATACATCGCCAGTTGCCTTGCCTGCACAATCTCGCGTTTGCGGGTCTTGGAGTTCATCATCTCCAGCGGCAGGTTGAAGTAGTCGCACACCATCTTCTGGATATAGTCGATGGAAATCTCACGGGACGTATTCTTGACGAATTTATCGATCATCTGCTTGGCCAGTTCCAGGGTGATCTCCTTTTTGTTGAGGCTGGATTGGGCCAGGATACTGATCAGGGCACCTTCAAGCTCGCGGATGTTGGTGGAAATGCTGTAAGCTAGGTATTCCACAACATCCCGAGGCATAGTGATGCCATTGGTATATAGTTTCTTATCAAGGATGGCAATACGGGTTTCAATGTCTGGAACCTGCATATCAGCGGCAAGGCCCCATTTGAAGCGCGACAATAACCTGGTTTCCATGCCTTTCAGCTCCACCGGTGGTTTGTCGGATGTGATAACCAGTTGTTTGCCGTTCTGGTGCAGGTGGTTGAATATGTGGAAGAAGACATTCTGTGTCTTCTCTTTGCCTGAAAGCCAGTGGATATCATCGATGATCAGTACATCGATCATCTGGTAAAAATGTACGAAATCGTTCTGGGTATTATTGCGTACTGATTCGACGAACTGCTGGATGAACTGTTCGGTGGCCAGGTAAAGCACGGTCTTATCCGGGAAATTACTTTTGACCTGCAACCCGATAGCATGGGCCAGGTGCGTCTTTCCCAGGCCTGTCGGACTATAGATAAATAGAGGGTTGAAAGCTGTTTTGCCAGGATTGTTGGCAACGGCGTAGCCGGCAGACCTCGCCAGGCGGTTGCATTCACCCTCAATGAAATTATCAAAAGACAAGGTATCGATCAGTTGTGAATGGACCTTGAGCTTCTTCAGCCCGGGGATGATGAAGGGATTGGGGATATCTTTGGAACGGCCTTTATTAATATCAATGGGCATACTGACGGGTTCATTGCTCACCGACGGCTTGTCGCTGGTGGGCATTTTGATGGTGAAAGGGTCTTTGCTGGAATAGGAGCCATCCATGACGATGCTATATTCCAACCTGCCATCTTGTCCAAGCTCCTGGCGGATGGTCTTCTTTAATAGGTTGATATAATGTTCTTCCAGCCATTCATAAAAGAACTGGCTGGGAACCTGTATCGTCAGCACATTTTCTTCGAGCTTTATTGGTTTGATAGGTTCGAACCACGTTTTGAACTTCTGGTGGCTGATGTTGTCCCTGATAATGTTGAGACAATTATCCCATACGCCAATAAAATCCTTTTCCATCACAGTCTTTTACCCTTTTGGATCTACAAATGAAAACATTTCAGGACCCTAACGATCCTTGCTTTGTGCCAGGAATACGAACCGGTGAATCTGATGCGCGGGTTCGGAAGACAAATATCACAGCAAATAGGTTGAAAAAAAAGCCTGGTCAATATTGATTTTATAGAAAAATTGTCCTATAAGCAAGGATGACTTCGCTGTAATATGCTGTTATTCAGGGTATTTCGGTTTTGTCATGAGGTAAAGCGCTGGTTAGGTATAACTTAGTGTTTCGGACTTGGAACGGGGCCAATCGCCCTTGGTTGACAATTTTTTGGAGCGTTCTGATCATGGTTGACTGATTATCAGTCAATTCTTCTGCAAGTCCGAATTATCAGGGATTATGGCTCAATTCAGGGGTGAAAAATAGAGAAATTTTCTCAGGAATTCAAGCCTCAGAGTACGAAACTTAAGATTTTTTTTCCGGAAGAAAGAAGTATTACTTTAGCCAGGTCTAAACCAACATGATATGCTCACCTCCATTACCCGGCGCAGGGTCATTTATGCCGAAACTGACCGGATGGGATACATGTATTATGGGAATTACCCCATGTATTATGAGGTAGGAAGGGTCGAAGCCCTCCGGGAATTGGGAACATCCTACCGGATTCTGGAAGATTCGGGCATTTTGATGCCTGTTGCCAACCTCTCGATAAAATACCTGTGGCCGGCTTATTATGATGACTTGCTCACAATAAAGACCATCATCCCGGCACTTCCTGGCGTCCGGATGTTGTTCCGGTACGAAATATTTAATGAATCAGATACAATGATCAATCAGGGTGAAACAACGCTTGTCTTCACAGATCTGCTGCACCGCAAACCGGTGAGACCTCCGAAGTGGTTCCTGGATCTCTTCCAACCGTATTTTTGATAACAGGCTCTTATTCTACTCCGATCTCAACCAGAACATCATACAACAGATCCAGCCTGGATTTTAAGGTTGCAAGGTCTCTGCGTCGTATTTCCACCTCTACAAGGCAGTCGTTAGCATACTGGCTGCTCCCGATACGCACTTCCATCTCCTTGAGTATGCGCATGACTTCGCTCGTACGGGCGAACGGATATCTGATCCGCATCATGGATGTGATGATGCAGGTTTTTAGCTTGGCCTGCTCCAGGGCGTCACGTGCTGCTGTCTTATATGCTGTAATCAGGCCCCCTGTTCCCAGCTTTACGCCGCCAAAGTATCGTATGACCACCACCAATACCTGTGTCAGATTGAAGGACAACAGCTGTCCATGAATGGGTTTTCCGGCGGTTCCCGATGGCTCTC
>OFEK01002232.1_pt1 | contig 10962 bp, 9 predicted proteins | sample 1521131 | NCBI WGS metagenome assembly OFEK01 (sample SAMN05720209, study PRJEB24109) | activated sludge metagenome | isolation source: Anaerobic digester | place: China | collected 2015-12-16
TATGTTTAACGATTCGAGTGGTTATTTCAATACATCATATGTATCGGTTCTACGCCTAACAGGATTATTAAGGAGAGCATTTGTACGAGATTTCAATACATCATATGTATCGGTTCTACGCGAAGAGGCTATTAAAGGTGACGGAGCGCAGGACAAATTTCAATACATCATATGTATCGGTTCTACGTATAAGAAGGATCACGCCCTTCAAATGTGTATCGATTTCAATACATCATATGTATCGGTTCTACGTCCGGCATTTTTTATTATGCCATCAGCGTACATTTATTTCAATACATCATATGTATCGGTTCTACCTTGACCGCTAATCCATAACCATGATCCTATTATTTATTTCAATACATCATATGTATCGGTTCTACAGATAAGAAAATAAAATTATAAAGGAGATTTTAAAAATTTCAATACATCATATGTATCGGTTCTACTAAAGCTCCCTTTTATATTATTTTTACATACTCCCTAATTTCAATACATCATATGTATCGGTTCTACTGTATCTCCTGCGATAATATGATCTATTAAAGCTATATTTCAATACATCATATGTATCGGTTCTACCATTGAAAAATGTGGTTTTTATAATATTAATTATCACGTTTTCTGGCATTACATCTGGATTTGCCAGGACTTCTTCCAAGTGAACGCTAAAGGTAACTAGAACCATTAATCTTTTTCTGTTTTTACCTCTAGCCAAGCTAATTTCAAGCCCCTTTTTATTAAAGATTTTATACCTGTACTTGGAAAAAGTCAAACAAATTCACTTTTTAATTCGCATAGTAATTCTCGTTTCCATTTCTTTTTCTGTCATATTTTGAAGATTTATCTGTTAATAGAGTAAATATATCAGTTCAGCTGCAATGATACTGTAGCTGAATTTCAAGCTTATATATACCAAATTTATTCACTCAGATATCTGCAGAAATTATAATCATTCAAATTAATTTATTAAAATACATCATATGTATCGGTTTAGTATCCTTGTTTTTATCATTCCTATAAGGAAATGAAAATTTCAATACACCATATGTATTAGTTAACTATTATGCCTAAGATAATTATTAAGTTTTTCATCAGCAAATATAATAACATCTACCCTCCATTATATGGCTACAATTATTTACACATTTAAGGGGTTTTTGATTAAAGTTAGTTTAACTAATTTGCATTTTGTTATAACTTGATTACTTATATTGTAATGGTAAAATCAGATTACTTCTACTTTAGTAAAAACTCCAATATATTTTGTACCTGAAACACTAAATAAAAATATCCTCGGAATTTTTACCACCATTACCTAATGTCTCTTCCTTAAAATCTGCTTGACTAATCATTTGTATTATTGTAATAAAATCATACTCCTTATTAATTTTTTTTGATACCTCCGCTTTAAATGCTATAAGGTTTGCAGGAGTTATGTGACCTCTAAAGACAGACTTTTGATGATGTTTGAAATACTTTTTGCATATTTTAAATACCTTCTGCACCCTATCTTCTCCGATATCATAAAATACAATGGCATAATTATAATTTATTTCTTTGCTCATGATCTTTTCTCCATATCAAAGACTGTAAAGTCTTTCCCTTCCATGATAAATTTAATCAGCTTATAAGCATCTAAACGAATAGCCTGTTTGTACGTTATTCTTCTTTTTAGCCTCGGATGCTCAAATGTTTGGTTAATACGTTCTTCAAATTCATTGATAAAAACCTTCCTGCCATCCTCATTCAAAAGTGCGTAATTAAGCTTTTTTTCGAAGTGTTTTTCAACACTAATCTTTCTATTATTAACACAATCAAATATGGTTTTGAAAACAATTACAGGCTTAAAAGCTTCTGCTAAATCCAGGCTTAGGGAAAACCGTCTTTCTGAAGGTTCATGCAAAAAAGATATTGTTTGGTTTAAATGTGTATGATAAAGCTGTGTTATAGTTTTTGTATACAGAAGAGAGTTTCCAAAAGAAACTAATGCATTTATAGGATTATCAGGCGGCCTTTTACACGTTTATTCATAGAAAAGTCTTCAGGAAGAATAGTTTTAAAAGTATTGTAGAATTGGCCCCATATCTCTCCTTCCACACTTAATAAACGTTTTATATCAGAACTCTTACTTATATATGAGTGCACATCTTTTCTTAGCCAATCTAAATAAGATTTTAGTTCTGTTTTCCCATGTCTATAATAATGATATAGTACAAAATAAATATTGTTTGCTATACCGGTTACGATTGCTTTAGCAATTTCCATGCGTTTTTCAGTATAAGCTAAAGCTTGTTCAACTGTAAGTCTTCCGCTTAACAAATACTCCTTTGGATAAAAAGTTCCAATATAGTTTTCATAATATCCAAAAAAGTGAACAATTATTCCAGACTTTGATAATATCTCAAGAAGTTTGGTACTCATTGATAATTCATTAAAACAATAGAGCTCCTTTGTGTCTTTAATTGGTAAATAAACATTTCCCTTTTCATTTTTAAATTGTATCGAAAAGTCTTTACGGGTAAGGTTTCCTTTAGAAAAAATGTATCTGGTTTCTTCTTTCAAATTCAACACCTCCTGTACCTATTTTCTTCTACTAATTTATATGAAACAGTATTCATAATACGCACACCGTTTACACTTTGATGTATAGATAGCCTGGGGCGGGATCAAGCTTTCTAAAAACTCTTCTATCTCTTTATATTTAGCTTTCAATTCTTCTTGTCTTATATTATCAAGAACAATATAATGCATTTTTTTGTTTTGCTTGTTTTTTTCAATAACCTCCAGTCTACCTTTTCTAATAATTCCTTTTTCCAGCAAAAGCATTAGGTAGAATTCAAGTTGAGCAGTTGCTGCTTTAATGTCAGCATCAGACTTCTTAATTTCAATAACATATTCGGAAGTAATTTTATCAAGTTTAATATTTTCGAATGATATCTCATTTTTCCCGTCATTTTTTAATTCGTGTAGAATCCTTCCTATCCGTACATCCTCAGAATTGTCTTCTAAATTTATTTTGTTATAAAATAACCAGCATTGCCTTTTGCAATGAAAAAAGTAATTTATGATTGTTCCCGTTAGCACTACAAAAACATCCCCTTCATAGCACGTGAGAATTCTTCCCTATCAAATTTCCCATCTTTTATGAAGCATTCTCCGTTTTCTATATAATAATAGCCTGCAAATTCTTCATCGCATCTTATTTGCATATTATTAATGTTATAAATATTAAATGAAAAATAAGACATTTTTTCTGATAATAAAGATATGTTCACTTTTTTTTCGGCATATTCCATGTCATCGTTTTCACAAAGATCCTTAAATTCTTTCCATACCTGTCTGCCATCAATAATTTCATTACCAACTACCATTTTATGAGCAACAAACAACTGTATATTTGAGTCAATAAGGCGCATTGCTTTTTCAATTTCATTAAACTTCATTTCAAGGCATGCTTTAAAAATATTTTTTATATTATCACGATTAAGTTGATCTGTTTTATTTTTCAAATCTGTAAGCACTTTTGCATAAATACCTTCAAAATCTTTACACTGAAACATTTTAGCAATCTCTTCATTAGTTATTGGATAACTGATACGCAAATCACCTTTATAAATCTTTGAAGCATCATCATAATTGAAAAAATACACTTTGCTTCCTATTTTCAAACATGAACGATTTATTCTTCCTAAAAACTGTTCATCTGCATCTGGAATAGATATATCCTTAAAACCAATATCCATATCGATGTCAACCCCAGCTTCAATAACTTGTGTTGCGACTACTATTATGTTATCAGAGTTACCAATCCTCTCAATAATATTCTTTCTCCCCCTGGTATTATCATCTCCAGTAAGCTCAACTACGTTCAAGTCCTGCTGTTCTTTTAAAATATTATAGAAATTTCTTGCAGTTATCTTGCTGATAAATTCAACCAGAACTTTTTTATCCTTATATTGAACAACCTTATCTGCTAAAACATCCAAATCAGTTTTTTCATATTCTAACAATGATAAATCAATATCTACTCTGTCTTTAAATAATGGATTCTGATAATACCTATCCGGATTCTTAATTAAATCTATAAATTCTACCCTCTCCGTATCAAGCATTTTATCAAGTTTTGGCAATGTTGCAGACATTATAATAATTTTTATATTTAGTAATTTCGAATACATGCTTAAAAATGAAATAATGTGACGCCATATATTGTTTTTATAACTCTGTATCTCATCTATAATAACTATACTATTGCATAACTTAATTAGTGGAAATACTTGCTCTCGGCCACATCCAAAAAGAGCATTAAAGAAATTTACATGAGAAGTAATAACGATGGGGTAATTATTAAAAATTCGTCCTAAATATGAATAATTATAATCAGGTTCTTCAGAGTCTTTATCATTTTTTATTACTATTGGAGTTACAGAGTTTATCACTGCCATATCAATATCCTTAGTGAAGTATTTGCTTAATGTATCATAAGTCTGTTCAACTAATGTGTTAAATGGGAAAATATAAAATGCATTGTTTATTTTGGGGTGCAATTTCATCATATTTAGCATCAAGTTTATTGAAATATTTGTTTTACCAGCTCCAGTCGGAGCCTCAAGATAATATATGTTACCATTCAGATTTTCTTTAAGTTGACTTTCAGCTTCTAAGAACATATCGCTCCTAAGTGCATTTATTGGAGTCTCATTAAAATATTCTTTATCTTCCTTATATCTCATAATCCCTTTATAAATATTGCTATTTACATATTTGCTTTTAAATTTATCAATATTTTCTATTATACTTATTTCAAATTTGGTACCGTTTTTATACTCTGACGTAGCACAATAATCACAAGCAGTTATTACTGAAAATAATAACCTGCATAATATATTAAAGGCTAATTCGCTAGATATATACTTTTTTAGTTTATCATAACCTTTATCCGTTGTTATAATGCTATTCTTCTTGAGATTCAATATTTTGTTATAGTAACTTTCTACCTGACAGTACATTACATCATCACAAAAGCCATCAGTATTTTTTAAGTATCCATGATGTTTTGCTATACAATACGCAAAAGAAAACAGAAAAAGAGAAAGCTTCCTTTTTCTCTCTCCTTCAATAAGTTGCATAAATTCACACATATAAATGTAAGCTGAAGGCAATGCATGATTTGAATTACCCTCATATTCAGTACTCTGGTTTTTATATTCAGGATTATTCAAACGTCTGTTTTGAAAATATGGGTTTATTTTCCCTATGTCATGCAGGTAAATAGCATTTACAAACATATCATAAACTATTTTACTCTCTATTTCATTACAGCCACATTCGGATATGATCTTTAACACTATTGAATCTATTCCTTTTGCAACGCAATATTTATTATAATAATCCAGGCACAACCTGCTATGCTCCTTCAGCGTTTCAGCAGGCTGTCCTTTCTTGGTATGAGCCCATATCTTAACAGAATTAATTATGTTATCAACATTTAGCAAATTATACATTGTATCACACCTCACAAAAGCATAAAATCTTCAATTTTATTCGCAAGTGTTTGTTTCCAATTATTTCTTACTGATCAAGCCTGTAAGTTATTTAGGATATATCTTTTGATGAAACTTTGTATAAAACATTATATTATTCATAACTATTTCAAATTGACTTAGCAGATTGTATAACAGGGCGATTCAACAATAATCATATTGACCGCCCCATTATCTTTCCTGATAGAATTCTTTCTAATAGAAGCTCAAGATTCTATCCTTGCACTTGTATGTATGTCGAGGAGAATTTTTTACTTTACAGTTTGTATATATCATACGTTCAAATTTATAGAAATTTATTCCCTTTTCTAGTGCCGCAGGTGCATATTCCGTAAAAATAAAGGCATTATCATCATCAATCGTTTCATCATCGTCCAAAGCATCTAATTCCCCAATAAAAAGTGAGTGTATAAACTTTGCTGTACATGGTTCAAGGTCTACATTTTCGGCATCAGAAATATTTGCAGGGAAATCATTCTTCCCAAGGTAAGGGATATATACACTTTTGCCAGTTATCAAATAATCGTAAAGCTTGTCCCATAAATATTTCTCCACTCCTCCAGCATCATTTAAGAGGTATATAGACCAGGAAGGATTCTCTAGCCATTGTTCAAAGATCATAAGATTTCCGCCTTCTTCATTGGAAGCATATCCAACACTATTATTAAAATATTGAATTTTTTTAGTGAAGTAACCTCTTTCACTATTTGGTACTATTGATACCTTCAATGCATGCAGCTTTTCATAAAATTCAGGATAGTCTGCCTCTTTTTCTCCAAATATTTCGTTATTTCTGTATCCCTTTAGACCTATTACAGCTCCTAGCATCCCTAACAATGCTACCTTGTGAATATTATTATAAGTAAAGTAGATTTTAGCATTTACATCCGGCTTTTTATAAAAGGCCGCATTACCCGAAAGATTAAATTTCAATGCGTTATTATCCATATTAGCCACCATTAATATAAATTATTTACATTATAAGGTAATCCGCAGGTGTCAACATCTGCTTCCAGTTTATTGCAATATATTTCTATTGTTTCAATTTCATCTAGTCTATCTTTAAGCACTTCCTTAAGTTTAAGAAGACTAATTTTACATCTGTTTTCTACTTTTCTAAAATCTATATACCTATCTGTATTTGCCAAATAAAGATCACTATTTTCTTTACAAACAATAAACAAAGCAAACTCATTTTCACACCCTATTTTACTGTTTGTATTGAATGCTGTTGCTGCAATCAAACAACCTTTTTTAAACTTTTCATAAGCTTCTAAAGTATATCCACTAAATCCTTCAATACCTAATTCAACGTAATCAACATAATTCGAAGGGTTTACTGAAAATGGATAAAAATAATGTGCCTCATCTGTAACTGTTTTGCTTCCAAGTGAAGATGCCAGGGACCCTTCTTTTTTTTCTGTTGGATTTCTAAAAGGAGAAAGGATATCCTGTGTTTCTATATTAGTGTCATCATATTTATTGAACCCCTGACCAACTTGTACTGCACCTGTAATGCTGATACTTTGCTTTTTTTCTGCAAATGTTGCTCCAAAATTCATAACATCAATTGCTGAAAACAAGTTTGCAAGAACTTCCTTTGATGGAGTCTTTTCTCCTAGTTGCATACCAAAAATCTGTTCATATCTTTCATTTAAATCCCTCGGCTGCAGTTTTTCCGCTTCATCTTCTTTTCCTGTCTTGCTTATTTTGTACGATTTTATATATAAGACTTTCTCTCCCTGCATCTGCCACATTCGTTTTATTGGGTATTTAAAAGCTTTATCACTCCCAAAAATATCACCGGTTGATATTTTTTTTGGACTTCCACTAAAATCAGCATTCCAATTTGACATAATACTTTTAATGCCTACAACACCATACACTCGATTATTCATTGTTTTTTTCATTTTTTGACTCCTCCTTTTCTTTATAATAAATTAAATTTTTAGATGCAAAACCAGCTAGAAAAATATCGTGAAGAACTTTATCAGGACTTTCCGGCTCATAACCCATAACCATCGAAATTAAGTTGTTTAATCGTGATGATTTTGTACTTAATGCATGGCTGTATTTATCTATCAGCTTCATAACTTCATTTTTTATTTTACGAGAATCCCTGGCATTCAATATTGGATCTATTATGTTATAATTTACCCTTTCTGCCTGGCTGCAAGATATGAGATAGCGGGTTAATTGCCCCGAGCTGAAATAGAACTCACTATCACTGTCACATTGCTTATACTCATCAGTTTTATTATCAATGATTTTTTCCTTCATAATTTGGGATAGACCCCTTACTATATCTCCCATTCCTTCCTTACCTCCTATTCTAAAATATTTGAGCATTGATAACCTTAAATTTATTGCACTTGCCACACTGCTTTTTTCAAGAATTTTATAGCTACATATAAAAAGCGATTCTTTTATTAGTGCCAGTGATATCCTGTCAATACAACTCCGTATTGAAGAATCATCACATTTGCAAAAATAATTGTGCATAGCAATTTTTGACATATTTAGCAAATCTACATGTCGTGAAGAAAAATCTGCCCTTATCTTAGGTTTATCAATATTGTAATTCTTTATAAGGTTCTTATTGTAAAGCAAATCATCAACCTTTGACTCTAGTGTTTTTCTACTAGTAATGTATTCTTCGTTAAAGTCAGGTAAACAAAGATAATTATTTAATTGAAATGGTTCGATTTTGTCTGTAATTCCAGGCAGAAAATCATAGTCATCCACTATAGACTTGATCCCTTTTTCAAGATGGATATAATGACTATTTGTCTCATCAGTAATTTTGCTGGAAAATGAGAATTGGTCTTCAGAGCTAATAGGAATATAACCATAATGGACTGGCTTGTTATTTTCGCTCTGGCTTTCCAGCCATTCAAAAAGGCTTTTAACCTCTAACGCATCATCTAATGTAATTCTAAAAGGCACTTTGTAATTTGTTGTTTTATGTTCCAAGTATGGCTTTTTGGCATTTAAACCCATATTATTGTTTGAAAGCCCGTATATTGTACCGTTAGTCTCAATATTATAATTGTTATTATTAAATATCTTTGGGATTAAATAACGTATGCTTTCATTTTTATACTCTTCTATACTTGCATTAAAGAATATTTTAATATAAATATTAGTTTTGAAATTATAAGATAAAACTCTATCAACCAGCCAGTCAATTTTAGAAAGCACATATTGCTTGTTTCTTTGAATTGTTTCCTTGTTATTTTCCGGCAGATAATATTTAGCAAGGAGATTGTCACTTTTCTCATCGCTTTTAGGATTTTCAAGAGTATAAAAGTATCTATCTATACTTTCTATAAATTTAGGAGAAACTGTGCCATCTAAAATGAGTGTATCGTGCTTTATAAAGATTGAGTAAATATTATTGCTATGTATCTGCTTCTTAGAGTCTACAGGTTTGTTCATTTCAATTAACCGACTGTAATATTCAGCTTTTCTGAACCAGTTATATAGCTTACCATCCCTTAAAACATCCTTGTTGAGTAAAAGCTCGTCTACTTCATTATTACTGGTATCCAACCTGAAATATAATCCATCTTTGAGCGAATAACTTTCAATTGCCATCCTATCACCGTCATCATTTTTTCTGTATGTATCCAGCAGGTCATAAATCATTTTTCACCTACCTCCTATCTGGCGGAACAATAACCCATACCAATAGAGCCTTTTTCAAGTAATCCTGCTCCAAGTGCTGTAAAAGCAAGTTTTTGACTAACCTCATCATCCTTAACACTAATAACAAGTTTATTCCCAAGCAAAGACACATTCTTGTAAGGAATCTTTATGGGCTTTATGTTTGTCTGCTGTATGTATTCTATAAAGTTATCTTTCGGTTCTGGTATATCACCAAAATAAGCCCGGTATTTCTTGAATGCGTTTATATGGGCGCGTTCCCTGAGTAAAAGTAAACCATCCTCCTTAGTCCAACACTTGTCAAATACAGTTGCAATTACTGGTGTAACAGTTATAAGTTGAGTAATTGGCTTGTACTCAAACTTATGTATTTCTTTAGCAACAATTTTAACTGGATAATCGATTTGAGGTAGTAATTTTTTAAGTGCTAGAAGATAATTTGAAGATAGAGCTCGAATGATTGTAATATATATTCTTCCTTTACGATAGATCTTATCCGGTTCTAGTGGTTGGAAAGCACAAAATGTATAAAACTTAAAGTTATTTGTACTATGTAACGCTTTAAGCATTCCATCATTTAACATAGCTCTTGATATCATATTTCCAATAAACTCGTAGCTATTTAAAAAAGGTAAGTCATCCTCTAAGATAACCGCAACTGTCATTTCATAATAATTAGTCATAATAATCACCTCCCTTTTTCATTGGATATTATTTTATATTGTATATATAATATCATAATATTACCATATATTATTTTATTTGTAAAGCGTTTTTAAGAAATTTTCTTAACATTTTTTATAATCCATTTTTTATAATTCTATATTTCCACACAGAACAGATTATATTTGCCTTTCAAATACTCATAATATATACTTATAGAAGAACCCATACGTACAACGTATTGAAATTTGGACATTATTTTATACTATGTACTTTAACCGATACATATGATGTATTAATTTGCTTTAATATTTATTTAAAGCTTCTTACCAACATGCAATAACGCATATAAAAATAGATGCACTAAATTAAGTGCATCTATTTTTATATTTATATGTATTTTAGTATAAAGCTATAACAACCCTGCCCTAAGCCCCTTTTCTCACTCTCTTGTCACATTATGTATCCACTTGTCCCCTCTCAACCTCAAGAAGGCGATAAGCCACTTCAGCAATTGATCAATTCTTATGAACAGGAACACCATTGGCAGCGGCAGCTTCCACACGAAAGCAGCTAAATAAGATAAAGGAAGTACCACCAGCCAGCCGAATATTAAATCAACTTTAAAGACAAAGTGGCTGTCCCCGCCGCCTCTGTTTATTCCAACGAAACAAGCGGCATGATAGCTGGTACCAACAAGGGTTACCGCTCCTATAGCTATTAATTGAAGTGCCAGTGACCTGGTATCCGGTCCTATATTATAAAATGAGACTATTATATGCCGTGTAATAAACACTAAAAAAGCCATTGAGACACCTACTATTACAAACAGTATCTGAATCCTGTTGGAATATCTGCGTGTTCTTTCATAGTCCTTTTCTCCGATTGTCTTACCTATAACAACACAAGCAGCATTGGCCAGGCCGGTGGTAAATATAGAGCCAAGCGACAAGACCACCTCTGTTATACTATTTGCTGCGACCATTGAGACACCAAGGCGGCCAATAATTGTAGCTTTAAAAACGCCAACCAGTCCCCATTGTACATCCCCTGCTATTATAGGCATTCCATATCTGCAGAAATCTTT
>OFEK01002233.1_pt1 | contig 10959 bp, 8 predicted proteins | sample 1521131 | NCBI WGS metagenome assembly OFEK01 (sample SAMN05720209, study PRJEB24109) | activated sludge metagenome | isolation source: Anaerobic digester | place: China | collected 2015-12-16
ATCATGCCCGCCAGATGGTTAATTGCAGGGATTTTTCTTTTTTTCAGTCTTTTGGTCAGCGTTGACGGATTCGCACAGAAAAAGTCTTCCCCTCAGTCAGCCGACAGCCTGAAATCCGGTAGTTTCAGCGGATTAAAATTCAGGTCGATCGGACCGGCCTTTAGTTCGGGACGTATCGGCGATTTCGCGGTAAATCCGAAAAATTCTGCCGAATACTATGTAGCGGTTTCATCGGGTCACATCTGGAAGACGGTGAATGCCGGAACAACCTGGGAGCCTGTATTCGATAATTACTGTTCCTACTCCATTGGCTGCCTGACCATGGATCCGGAAAATCCGAACGTAGTTTGGGCCGGAACCGGGGAAAACAATCATCAGCGGGCACTTGGCTACGGCGATGGCGTATATAAAACTACCGACGGAGGCAAATCATGGAAAAACATGGGACTTAAAGAGTCGCGCCAGATAGGTATGATTGTCATCGACCCGCGCAACACCGATGTGGTGTATGTTGCAGCTGAAGGATCGGTCTGGGGCCCCGGCGGCGAACGCGGACTTTACAAAACCACCGATGGCGGCAAAACATGGAATAAGGTACTGAATATCAGTGAACATACCGGAGTCAATAACGTAATCATGGACCCACGGAATCCCGACGTGCTTTACGCTACCTCCGAACAGCGGCGCAGACACGTGTTTACCAAAATCGGCGGGGGACCTGAATCGGCCATCTGGAAATCAACGGATGCAGGAGCTAACTGGGAAAAACTGACCTCCGGACTTCCTTCGGGCGATGTTGGTGGTATAGGTATTGCAATATCTCCCGTAAATCCCGATTATATCTTTGCCATCATTGAAGCTGCCGGAGAATCGGGAGGCTTCTTCCGCTCCACCGACCGCGGCGCCTCCTGGACAAAAATGAGCAGCTACCACGCCAGCGGACAGTATTACAACGAGATATATTGCGATCCGAAAAATGTGGATATCATCTATTCCATGGATACCTATTCCAAAGTCAGTCCCGACGGAGGCAAAACCTGGAACAACCTGAGTCTGAAATACCGCCATGTAGACGATCACGCATTATGGATAGATCCGGCAAACACCAGCCATTTCCTGATCGGAGGCGACGGAGGTATTTATGAAACCTGGGACGGAGGCAACGAGTACCACTTTAAAAATAATCTGCCGGTTACGCAGTTTTACCGGGTCAACGTCGACAACACCGAACCGTTCTACTATGTTTACGGAGGTACGCAGGACAACAACAGCATGGGTGGTCCTTCGCGCAACACCAGCAGCTACGGGGTTGTAAACGACGAATGGTTTGTTACCAACGGGGGCGATGGTTTCTGGACGGCTTCCGATCCTACCAATCCCGATATCGTATACGCAGAAGCCCAGTACGGCAATATGGTCCGGTACGACCGCAGGAGCGGGGAAGCCATCGACATACGTCCGGAGCCACGCAAGGGTGAGGATACGTATAAATGGAACTGGAATACTCCGCTGATGATCAGCCGCCATTCTCCCACCCGGCTTTATACGGCTGCCAATAAGGTCTTCCGCAGCGACGACCGCGGCGACACCTGGAAGGTGATTTCGGAAGATCTCACCACCGGTACCGACCGCAACACCTGGCCTGTTATGGACAAATACTGGAGCATTGATGCCGTTGCCAAAGACGTGTCCACTTCCCTGTTCGGTACCATTGTATCGTTCGACGAATCCCCGGTAAAGGAAAACCTGCTGTATGCCGGTACCGACGATGGCCTGATACAGATCAGCGAAGATGCACAAAACTGGCGCAAAGCCGGAAACTTTCCGGGAATACCGGAATACACCTACGTTTCCGATATTCTCGCTTCCCGCTTCGACGAGAACATCGTGTTTGCAGCCTTCAGCAACCTGAAGCGCGACGATTTCAAACCATACCTTCTGCGTAGTACCGACAAAGGCCGTACCTGGATATCCATCGCTTCAAACCTTCCGGCAAACGGCTCAGTGCATACCATTGCACAGGATGCGGTAAATCCGGATCTTTTGTTTGCAGGAACCGAGTTCGGGGTATTTTTCACCATCGACGGAGGCAAACAATGGGTACAGCTGAAAAACGGAATTCCTACCATTGCCGTGTACGACATAGCCATTCAGGAAAAGGAATGCGATCTGGTATTGGCAACCTTCGGACGCGGGTTTTACATCCTCGACAACTATTCGCCCCTGCGCACCATCAACAAATCGGTTATGGAAAGCGAAGCCCATCTGTTCCCGGTAAAGGATGCTCTTATGTATGTGGAAGTTGGCGGTAAATATGGGCAGGGGTCCTCTTATTATGCAGCTAAAAATCCAGACTTTGGGGCAACTTTTACTTACTGGCTGAAAGACACTCCGAAAACGAAGAAAGATACCCGCAGGGAGAAAGAAAAGGAACTTTTTAAAAAAGGCGAACGTATTCCCCAGCCCACTGAAGCCGAGCTGAGGGCTGAAGAACTTGAAATAGCACCTTACCTGAAGTTTACCGTTACCGATGAAGAGGGCAATGTAATCCGCCGCTTGTATTCGCGGCCTTCGAAGGGGATGAACCGCCTTACCTGGGACCTCAGGTATGCAAGTACCTCTCCTGTGCGGAAGAGCGACGGCAAATTCGACCCGTTCAGCAGCGGGGGCTCCGGTTTATTTGTAATGCCCGGTAATTACAGGGTTTCTTTGTCGATGGTTGCCGGGGGCGAAACCCGTGAACTTGCCGGTCCGGTTGAATTCAAAGCCGTTCCGCTTAACAACACCACCTTGCCGGCTCCCGACCGCGGGGCACTGGTAGCCTTCCAGCGCGAGGTGGCAAGCCTTACCCGCGTGGTTCAGGGTACACAGCGCTACATGAACGAGCTGTCCGACAAACTCGCAATCATGATGCAGGCTGTACACCAAACGCCCGAAGCCTCACCGGAACTGAAGTCACACATGTATCAGCTTTCCCTGCAAATGGACGATATCCGCTACAGCTTCTACGGCAAAACACCCAAGGCAAGCCGGGAAGAGAATCCTCCTGCTCCGGTTTCCATCAACGAGCGCATGGGCAACCTCATCTATGCCTTCTACGGAACAACCTCAGCACCAACCACCACTATGCGCAGGAGTTATGAGATCATCCGCGAGGAGTTTCCACCTCTGCACGCAAAACTGAAACAAATCGGAACCGTCGATATTCCTGCACTGGAAACCGAAATGGAGAAAGCCGGCGTTCCATGGACCCCGGGCAGATTGCCGGAATGGGAATAATTGCGAATTAAACCGGTATAATAAAAAACCACGGCCCGGGAGACAAACAAGCCGGGCTGTGGTTTGATAACTGAGACACCGAATCCTTTTTCATCATGCTGAACCAGAACCTTCCAACGCAAGCCGGCGAACTTATTCTTTCCATGCCGTTTTCCATTACTTCGGCCGAAACCGATATGTACGGCAGGGCGAAACTGAGCGCACTAATCAACCTGCTGATACAGTCATCCATACAATCGGCCGACCGGCTTGGATTTGGCTACATCGATTTCCGTCCGCAAAAACTCTTCTGGGTATTAAGCCGCTTCTCGGTTGAAATCGCCGGCCCGCTGCGATGGATGCAAACAGGAGAGGTGGAGACATGGCCAAAGGACATAGATAAACTGCTCTATATCCGTGATTTTATCGTTCGCGACAATCGTGAACACACCCTTGCGAAGGCAACATCGGGCTGGCTGACGGTGGATATGGAGACAAAACGCAGCAAACTGATCGATCTGGAGGATCCTTCGCTGTTTTTCCGGCTGAAAGACCGGCATGCACTAACGGACAGGCCGGAGAAACTGGGTCCGGTAATGGGTGAAGCTGTATCTGTGCTAAAGGTTTCCTACTTCGACCTAGACATCAACCAGCATGTAACTACTACCAGGTATTTTGACTGGATGATGGACACATTTTCACATGAATTTCACCGAAGTCGATATCCGAAAACGGCCTCTATAAATTTCCTGAAGGAGATCAGACCCGGAGAAACGATAGAAATATTCCGTTGCGAAACATCGGAAAATAATTTTGCGTTTGAGGGGTTAAGCAAGAGCCGGAACCTGACCGCATTCCGTGGCCGGATAACCTTCTGAAGGAAAAAAAAGGATAAAATTACAAAGCCGATTTGTTTGAGGCGGCAATACGTTTCTTGCGCCTTCCCGAATAGATCAGATATCCTACGAAAATTATCCCAAGTCCCAGCATGGCATAGGAAAGCTCGTGGTAATAAAGTTCCAGCGTTTCCTTCTGGGAATAGAGGAAATAGCCCATTGCAGCAAGTACCACGTTCCAGATTCCGGCACCGAGGAAGGTATAGAGGATAAAATCGCGGATCGGCATACGTGCTAGTCCGGCAGGGATAGAGATCAGCTGACGCACACCCGGAACAAGCCGGCCAATAAATGTGGAGCTTTTCCCGTGTTTAACAAAATAACTCTCGGCATGCTGAATTTTTTCCGGTGTGATGAGGAGCAGTCGGGCCAGACGCGTATCGGCAAAAGCATAAACAAGTTTACGGCCAAGGGAAAGGGAGATATAATAATTAACCAGTGATCCGATAAGTGCCCCAACAGTACCTGTGATTACAACCATAAAAATATTCAGATCGCCCTGAGCAGCTTTCCAGGCTGCAGGCGGAATAACGACTTCCGAAGGAAAAGGAATGAACGAGCCCTCGATAGCCATAAGCAGCATAATGGTCAGATAGTTGATGTTGGCCATGTACCAGTCGATGACCGAATGCAGTGATTCAAGCATATCTACAGTTTTTTGAGCAGCAAAGGTACAGCAATTCGGGATATGTCCGGCACAAAGCCCGTCGGAAGCAATACTCCGGGTGAAAAGAAAAAGGAATTCCTCCAGTCCCGGCGTAACGGACAGAAATCTTCATAAAAAAATCGCTGAGAACATGCTATAAAACGATCAAGCGGTCCGGATATGAGTGCATGTTGCACTCACCTCTTTAACAAACTCTCTGGAAATCAGTCGTTGCTGTACTGATACCGGAAGAATCATCCGCAGAAAAAGTAATAAATGGCTGGCGAACCCGGGGATGATGTAAAAGCGGTTTTTAAGCATTCCGTCTACCGCACACCGTGCAACTTTATCTGCACTGATTTGAGTCCAGCGGCCAATCCGGCCGTGTGACTTTATTCGCAAGCCCGTACTACTGTTTGTCTGGACTCCGTTGGGAAATACGACAGAAATCCGCACTCCCCTGTGTTTAACCTCGCCGGATAGCGAACGGCTGAAACTGAGCACAAATGCCTTGCTTGCCGAATAAACACTCTTATATGGAATGAAAAAGAAAGCGGCCAGGCTGCTGACGTTGAGGATGTGAGAGGTCTCGTGTTTACAAAGCACCGGAAGGTAAAGTCGTGTTAAAACAACCAGGGCTCTGATATTCAACTGAATTCGTTCGTCGATATACTCTATCGACGACTCATCAAAATAGGAGGCTCCTGCAACTCCGGCATTATTGATCAGAATATTTACATCAAGTCCTGCTGACTGAGTTTCATTAAACAAGTGTATTGGGGAGTCCGGTTTGGTGAGGTCGGTTTCAAAGTATCTGGTTTTAATCCCATATCGCACTTCCAGATCCCTGGCGACGGCTTCCAGCTCCTGTCCGGGCAAAGAAACCAGAATCAGGTTCATACCCCGTTTGGCACATTCCCAGGCGATGGCCTTCCCTATTCCGGAGCTGGCTCCGGTAATCAGCGTATGGTTCATAGCTGTCAGGATTTAAATCTGCTTTTTAACCAATCAACCGTTACCGCTGCTCCCGTTTTAAAATCGACGGGATGATAGTTCAGCTTTGAAGCTGCTTTTTCACTCGAAACGCACCAATGGTGGTTGTATTTCCGGACGAGAGCAGGTGTGATAAGCGGTGGTTTCCCTGTAATGGCCGTTATCAGCATCATTCCATATGCGGCCATTTCCGCAATTGGTACCGGAACATGAAACATTGTATACTTCAACCCGGCCACATCAGCAATCTGACGAAAAAACTCATCGTAGGTAAGATTTGATCCTCCAAGAATGTAGTGTTCTCCCGGAAGGCCATTCTCCATAGCACGGATATGACCGTCAACAACATCGTCTACAAAAACGTAGTTTCCAATGCTGCCGCCATTGCCGGGAATAACTCTCCATTTTCCGGCAATGTACTTTTGCATGATTCGGGTTATCCCATTGCTGTCGCTCAGCACCCCCGGGCCGTAAACACGTGTGGGAGAAACCGTTATCGCCTGAACTCCGGTCGCTGTAATTGCCTTGATGGAACTTTCCATAATAGCCTTTGAGCATTCATAATCAATGAAAAATTTCTCCGGGCGGGGGGTTTGTTCATCGCAGCAGCCAACATGATCCGATACTCCCAGTGCGCCGGCAGTAGAAGTAATTACAAACCGCTGAACACCGGCATAAATTCCGGCTCGGAAAACATTCATCGTACCTTCCATATTCAAGCGGTAGATCTGCATTCTATCCCTGTGCCAGACATTGGCGAATGCCGCTGTATGAAAAACGTTTGTACATCCGTTTACTGCTTTGGCCACGCTCCCGTAATCCAGAATATCTCCTTTGAATAAACGGATATCCGGATGCCTGAGAACTTTTGCTTTGGCATCATCCCTGTAAAGAGCATGAACCTCATATCCGCTTCGCGCAAGCTTCAGCGCAAGATGACTTCCGATAAAACCGGTTGCTCCGGTAACAAAAACCTTCATTTCCAAACGTTTTTAATAACCATTTCCGGATGTTTCCGAATTGAAAACCACTCATTGGATAAGGCCAGAATTACATGCGTAAAAACTGCAACCCAGATATTTCCGGTAAGAAAGGTCAGATAGCAAAGTACGATGCCCAGGGGAATGGCGCCGAGCATCTCGGTATGCCCTTTCGGATAATGTACCAGGGAATAAATCGCCGTGTTAAGCAAAACAGCAGGCCACAAACCCATAATGCCGAGTGAGGCAAAAAATAAAAACCCCCGGAAAAGAAATTCGTACGCCGTCAGATAGATGATCCAGCTGACGGCACTTTGAATCAGCAGACGAACGGACCAGTTCCATTCCCTGATCTGAGGATAGAATTTAAGGTTTGATGCTTTGGATGAATTAAAATAATTAATCGGGACAACCACTGCAGCGAGCAGCATTGTCCAGTAAAATGTCGCACTTCCCGGAAAATTCCATCCAAAATCGCCAATACTCTCCGCATCTATAAGACGAATAATCAGAAGTGGCAGAATCCCGAAAATCAATGCCCCCGTTAAACGCTGCATGAATATTTGCCGGGGCTTCCCCATTTCGAGTCCGAGAACTCTTGCAGAAAAACCCGGTGAAACAATCGCGAAATACGCAACCGATCCGAAGGCTGTAACTGCGAAAGCGAAAAAAAACAGAGCCAATTCCATGCTTTCAGAAAAAGGTTTGATGGCGGAAAATCAGCACAGGTAAGCGTATTAATATATAAATATACAAAAAAATACGATGTATTGAAACGCTACTCCTCAAATTGTAGAAAGCACTGAAAAGACCCAATAAGAAATGCTTACAATACTTAACTTATTTATTAAAAGGGATTTGATTTCCGGGAATTCCTGCAAAAAAAATCAATCAAATATTGACTTTGCAGAAAAAAGTCGTATATTTGTCAAAATTTGTCATGACATCTATGGACAATAAATTAGAATTGGGTACTTTATTTCGTTCGAGAAGAGAAGAGAAAGGGCTGCTGGTCCGTCAGGTTGCCGCGGTCACGGAAGTTGACCAGGCAATAATAAGCCGGATTGAGAACGGGGATCGTCTTCCGACCAGGGATCAGGCGCAAAAGCTTGCCGCATTGTACGATCTGGACATCAAAGAAATTCTCACGTTCTGGCTGGCTGAAAAAATAATAAGAGAATACGGCGATGAGCCCTTCTCTCCCGATGCCTTCCGGCAGGCATCCAACGAACTGCAATTCCGGATAACGAAGAAAGATTCCGATAATTCATAAATCCATCCTTTATACTAATTAACCCTTAATTCTAAAACGTTATGGCTAAAGACAAAGTTTACAATCTGATCATTCTGGATGAAAGCGGTTCCATGGAATCAATCAAAAACACCACCATCAGTGGCTTTAATGAACTGGTTCAAACCATTCAGGGTATTGAAAAGCAGTATCCGGAGCAGAAACACTTCATCTCCTTTGTTACCTTCAACGGGTTTGGGATAAAAACCCATCTGGACAAACAGTCTGTTTCCACCCTTGCACCAATGGACAAAAACTCCTACAATCCAAATTCCTCGACACCGCTATACGATGCCATTGGAATGAGTGTTCTTAAGCTGAAGGTTGACCTTGGCGGGATGGAAAACACCAGCGTACTGGTAACGATTTTAACGGACGGGGAAGAGAATGCCTCCAAAGAGTTTAACGGCTCTCAGATTAAAAAGATCATTGACGAACAAAAACGTGCCGGCTGGACCTTTACATACATTGGTGCCAATCAGGATGTGGAACAGGAAGCAATGAAAATTTCGATCACGAACACCATGAAATTTGAAGCAAACGATTCAGATATGCATGCGATGTTTTCAAAAGAACAAGCGGCCCGGCATAAGTTCAGCGAAAAAATCAGGTCCAATCAGGACCGGAGGGAGGATTTTTACAAGTAATACTGCAACAATCCCCATGTAAAAATGCCGGATGAAATTCAGATTGTAAAAACGAATCCCCGGCCAGCGACAGGCCGGGGATTTTATAACAATGCGAATGAAAAAATCTGTAAACGGGTACAAATTTGGTGCATATAAAAAATAGAACGCCTGTAATATATTGTCTTACAGGCGTTTATTCAGATGATTTGTAGCCCCGACAGGAATCGAACCTGTATTTAAAGTTTAGGAAACTTCCGTTCTATCCGTTGAACTACAGGGCCATGGGAAACGGGCTGCAAAAATAAACAATATTTGGAATCCATGCAAGCACTTACTTTCCGAATCGATTTTAAAATTAGGACAGTAAAATTGGTTTTTCCACCCGCTTTGTGCAACAATCCCTATTTTTGCCGGTACGTTTTTAGCCATCATCGTTATGAAAAAGGTTTTGACCCTATTATTGATCCTGTTAGCTGCCGGCGCTCAGGCACAGTTCGAAAAGTACTTCTACAACAAAACCCTGCGCATCGACTACATGCATGCCGGTACTGCGGACACCGATGTATATGCCCTGGAAGAACTCATGGAAGAACCTTACTGGGGAGGATCAAAAACGACGCTGATTTGTCCGTTCGACTACGGGAACTATAAATTTACCGTAACCAGCCGTGAAGACGGAACTTTAATCTTCTCCAAAGGCTATTCGAGCCTCTTCTCGGAATGGCAGACTACGGCAGAGGCCCGCACAACGCGCAAAGCCTTCCCCGAAAATGTAATCATGCCGTATCCGCGTAAACCGGTGACGGTAGATTTTTTTAAACGCCTCCGCGACGGCAACTGGGAAAAACAGTTTACTCTCGACATAGATCCTGCCAGCTATTTCATCCGCAAAGAACGAAAACTCGAATTTCCCTCTTTCGACGTTCACGCTTCCGGCAAACCCGATAAATGCCTTGACATCGTAATGATTCCCGAAGGCTTTACAAGTGCTGAAATGGGCAAATTCCGCGAGGACTGCAACCGCCTGGCTGCCTTTCTGCTCAAATGTGAACCCTTCAGCGAATATGCCGGCAATATCAATATCCGCGGAGTAGAAGCCGTTTCAGCGGAAAGCGGAGCCGACATACCCGGAAAGGATATCTGGAAGAAAACGGTATTAAACAGCAATTTCTACACCTTCGATATCGAACGTTACCTAACCACCACCGACATGCGCAGCGTGCGCGATGCAGCTGCCAACGTACCGTACGACCACATCTGCATCATTGTCAATTCACAGGTCTACGGAGGCGGTGGAATTTACAACCACTACGCCTTGTTTACCAGCGACAACCCGTTCGCCGATTACGTGTTTGTTCACGAATTCGGGCACAGCTTTGCCGGGTTGGGCGATGAGTACTACAACTCTTCCGTGGCCTATGAAGATTTCTACAACCTGAACATCGAACCCTGGGAGCCCAACCTCACCACACTCGTTGATTTTAACCGGAAGTGGAAGGATATGGTTCCGGAAGGTACTCCCATCCCAACGCCCGAAAAGGATAAAAACAGACATCCGCTGGGAGCCTTTGAAGGAGGCGGATATATGACCCACGGCATTTACCGACCTTCCCACGACTGCACGATGAAGTCACTGACATACAACAACTTTTGTCCGGTATGCAAAAAGGCCTTACTCGAAATGCTGGAGGCCCACATCCGGTAACTTCTGTCAACAGCGTCGTCTGCAAACGCAGATAGTTTTTCCGCATCAACCAATAAATCCATGAACCAATCCGACAACACGACTTCAGACTCCCCCATAAAATCAATCTGTGTATTTTGCGGATCCTCCACCGGGTCGGATCCGGAATACACCCATGCCGCCCGCGCACTGGGAGCGCTGATGGGGAAAAAAGGAATTACGCTGGTTTACGGTGGAAGCAACATCGGTCTGATGCGCTCCATCGCCGATGCTTGTCTGCAGGAAGGTGGCCGGGTGATCGGAGTCATGCCTAAAGGATTAATTGAAAAAGAAGTCGCTTATACTGTCCTGAAAGAATTTCACGTGGTTGACACAATGAGCATCCGGAAGGAAAAAATGGCTCAGCTTGCAGATGCTTTCATCGCTATGCCCGGGGGAATCGGCACCCTGGATGAAATTTTTGAAGTGATGTCGTGGAATCAGCTCGAAATCATCGATAAACCCATTGCACTGCTGAATACCAAAGGTTACTACACCCATCTTGTACAGTTCCTCGACTATACGGTTTCGCAAAAATTCGTC
>OFEK01002240.1_pt1 | contig 10929 bp, 10 predicted proteins | sample 1521131 | NCBI WGS metagenome assembly OFEK01 (sample SAMN05720209, study PRJEB24109) | activated sludge metagenome | isolation source: Anaerobic digester | place: China | collected 2015-12-16
CTGATTGCTTCGGATCGCTGCGTGAACCCCAGCTCACACCCTTGGATTATCAGATTTTGTTTTTCGAAGAGGACGCGTTGGGGGCAACAGCTGAGCACCTGTAATTTATAGTTAATCTAAACAAAAATATATGCATTTGTAAATCAAATAGATACATAACTACCAAGATAACTACCAAACACCACTATCTAATTATATATCTGATAAACATTACGTTACATACACAGCACATCAAACCATCATATAAAAGAAAAAATCAGGATGTTCTTACTTTTGTCTGGCCGCTGAAACGCTTAGTTTTCCGGCTTGTAGATGGTGCTTTCTAAAACGATGCTGACGTGAATGAAGTAGTTCTGTATGCTGTCATTTCGCTGGGGGCCATAGGTACGGTGGCTGCCGTCATTTTATTTTTTGTTGCCCAGCGTTTCAGGGTCATTGAAGACCCCAAGATAGATATCGTTGCGGATCTTCTGCCCGGCGCCAATTGCGGAGGCTGCGGCTTCGCCGGTTGCCGCAACTTCGCGGAAGGGCTGGTCAAGGCCGGCAGCATGGATGGCATGTCCTGTCCTCCCGGAGGCAACGATGTCATGAAGAAGATCGCGGAAGTGCTGGGCCTGACCGTAGAAGAACAAGATCCGGTGATCGCGGTGGTTCGTTGCAACGGAAGTCGCACCCATGCCCCTGCCAAAGTCAAATATGAAGGTGCCTCTACCTGCTTCTTCTCACATAACCTGTATGCCGGCGAGAGCGGATGCCCCTTTGGCTGTCTGGGTCAGGGCGATTGTGTGGTTTCATGTCAGTTTGACGCCATGTATATGGATGAGGAAACGGGACTGCCTGTGGTGATTACCGAGAAATGTGTGGCCTGCGGCGCCTGTGTCAAGGCCTGCCCGCGCGCCATCATCGAGCTGCGACCCCGTGGAAAAAAAGACCGTCGCATCTATGTCAACTGTATCAACCTGGAAAAAGGCGGACCGGCCCGGAAGAACTGCGCTGTGGCCTGCATCGGTTGCGGGAAATGTGTCAAGGTTTGTCCGCATGACGCCATCACCATGGAAAACAACCTGGCTTATATCCATGCGGATAAATGCAAACTCTGCCGCAAATGTGTGCCTGAATGCCCCACGGAGGCTATTCTGGAGTTGAATTTCCCACCCCGCAAAGAAAAAGCACCCGAAGAGGCAGCCGGAGACAAACCGGCTCCCACGCCAGTGACTGAACCTGTAACAACATAAATGCCTGATATTTACCTTTAGTTATTCACGACATCAATATATCAGACCTTGAAAACATTTGCATTGGGCGGGGTTCACCCCGAGGAAAATAAGCTCTCTGCCGGCAAAGCGATCGAGACCTTGCCGTTGCCGGAGAAAGTCAACATTCCCCTGGCCCAGAACCTGGGCGCACCTGCCAAGGCAGTGGTGGCCAAGGGCGACAAGGTGAAAGCAGGGCAGCTCATCGCCAAAGGCGAAGCCTTTATTTCGGCCCATATTCATGCTCCTGTCTCAGGAACCGTGGTGCGCATCGACGAGGTGACGGACACCACAGGATACAAACGGCCGGCCATCCTGATACAAACTGAAGGAGATGAATGGATGGAAGGCATAGACCTGAGCCGTGACATTGTGAAGGAGATCCGTGCAAGCAGGGAAGAGATCATGGAAGGCATCAAATCCATGGGCATCGTAGGCCTGGGCGGCGCTACATTCCCTACCCATATCAAGCTCATGGTCCCTGAAGGAAAGCGCATCGAAACACTGATCATCAATGGTGTAGAGTGTGAGCCCTACCTGACGGCTGACCACCGCCTGATGCTGGAACACGGAGAAGAGATACTGATCGGCACACAGATCCTCATGAAAGGACTCGGTGTCAGCAAGGCCATGATCGGTATTGAAGCCAATAAAAAGGATGCCATTGCGCACCTTACCAACCTCTCTATGCGGTTCAGCGGTATAACCGTGCATGGCCTGAAGGTCAAATACCCCCAAGGAGGCGAAAAGCAGTTGATCAAAGCCTTAACGGGGCGCGAGGTTCCTTCAGGAAAATTGCCGCTGGATGTAGGCTGTGTTGTCAACAACGTTGGCACTGCTTTCGCTGTCTATGAAGCCATCCAGAAAAACAAACCACTGGTTGACCGTATCGTCACTGTAACTGGAAAAAACCTGTCCAATCCGGGCAATTTCCGCGTCCGCATCGGCACAACGGTGCAAGCGCTGGTGGAACAGGCAGGCGGGTTGCCTGAAGATAGCGGCAAGATCATCAACGGGGGCCCGATGATGGGCAAAGCCCTTACCAGCCTTGATATTCCGGTTGTTAAGGGGACCTCTGGGATACTGATCATGCGCGGGCAGGAAAGCACGCGGCCTGAGTTGCTACCCTGTATCCGTTGCAGCAAATGTGTCTCAGTCTGCCCGATGGGACTTGAGCCTTATCTGCTTGGAGTTTTAAGCGACAAAGCATTCTGGGACAAATGTGAATCAGGACGTGTCATGGATTGCATCGAATGCGGGTCCTGCCAGTTTACCTGTCCTTCAGGCCGGCCCTTGCTGGATCAGATCCGTGTCGGCAAACTCAGGGTAGGCCATATTATTCGTAACCGCCGTAAATAGCATAATATGAAGATGTTAACCGTTTCCGGTTCCCCACATGTGCATGACCATGAGTCGGTGAGCAAACTGATGTATGGTGTGATTTACGCCCTGATACCCGCCATGCTGGTATCGGTTTACTTCTTCGGGCTGGATGCGATACGGGTGATGCTGATCTCCGTATTGAGCTGCCTTGTGGTGGAGTACCTCATACAGAAATACCTGATCAAGGGCCCGGTCACCATCATGGACGGGTCGGGGATCATTACGGGTATCCTGCTGGCGTTCAATGTGCCCAGCAACCTTCCCTGGTGGATTCTGGTCATCGGCGCCATTGTCGCCATCGGGGTTGGCAAAATGTCGTTCGGGGGCCTGGGCAAGAATGTCTTCAACCCTGCCTTGGTTGGCCGTGTGTTCTTGCTGATCTCGTTTCCGGTCCAGATGACTTCCTGGCCTGTTCCCAAGCCAATCTTCGCCGAAGGACTGACTGATGCCATCACAGGGCCCACGCCCCTGGGCATCCTGAAAGAAGGCTTGCGCGCCGGTCAGACCATTCCGCAGATGCAGGATCAGCTACCTGATTATATCACAGCGCTGCTGGGCAACCAGGGAGGCTGTATCGGAGAAGTCTCCGCACTGGCCCTGCTGATCGGCGCTGCATACATGCTCCTTCGCCGCATCATCACCTGGCATATCCCGGGCAGTTATATCGGTTCTGTTGTGCTGTTCTCGGGCATCCTCTGGCTGATCGATCCCAGCGTCAATGCTGATCCGCTCTTCCACCTGATTACGGGTGGTATGATGCTGGGCGTGTTCTACATGGCTACGGATTACACCAGCTCACCGATGTCGCCCAGAGCGCAGTTGGTGTTCGGGGCCGGGGCCGGTATTCTGACCATGCTCATCCGCATCTGGGGCGCCTATCCGGAGGGTGTCTCCTTCGCGATCCTGATCATGAATGCCTTCGTTCCTCTGCTGGACCGCAGCCTGAAGCCCAAACGTTTCGGAGAAGTTGTAAAAGCCTGACATTAAAGAAAAACGGACATGGCCAAACGAGAGTCATCCTTTATCAATATGGTGGTCACCCTGCTGACCGTAACAGCGGTGGCCGCCGTCGCACTCGGAGGGGTTTACAACCTCACCAAGGAACCCATCGAGGCATCCAAGAAAGCGAAGCTGCAGAAAGCCATCGCCCAGGTACTCCCTCCCTTCAGCGAGATCGCTGAAAAGGAAGTCATGCCGGCCGAAGGCAAAGATCCGCTGGTGTTTTATGAAGCCAGCCAGGATGGGGAAGTGGTCGGAACAGCCATCAAGACCTATACAGATCAGGGGTTCAGCGGCCGTATCGTCATCATGGCAGGGTTCCTGAAAGATGGCACCATATTCAATACCGCCGTCCTGGAACATAAAGAAACACCCGGACTGGGCGACAAGATGGACATCAGCAAATCGGAATGGTGCCTGCAGTTCAAGGACAAAAACCCGGCAGCATTTAACATCAAAGTAACCAAGGACGGTGGAGAGGTGGATGCCATCACAGCAGCCACCATATCCTCCCGCGCCTTCAGCGATGCCCTTGATCGTGCCTATCAGACTTTAAAGAAAGAAGGAGGAATCACACCATGAGTCAACTCGCCAATTTCACCAAGGGGTTTATCCGGGAGAACCCGGTCTTCATGCTCCTGCTGGGCTTATGCCCGGTACTGGGGGTAACCACTTCTGCCATCAACGGGCTGGGAATGGGCCTGGCAACGACTTTCGTGCTAGTTAGCAGTAACGTGGTGGTTTCCAGTATAAAAAACCTGATTCCTGACAAGGTACGCATCCCTTCTTTCATCGTGATCATCGCCTCGTTTGTGACCATCGTAGAATTGGTCATGCAAGGTTTTGTACCTGCATTATTTGAGCAGCTGGGACTATTCATTCCGTTGATCGTCGTGAACTGCATCGTGTTGGGCCGTGCCGAGGCTTTTGCTTCCAAGAATGGCATCCTGAGCAGTCTCATCGATGGACTGGGCATGGGTCTGGGTTTTGCTTTTGCGCTTACCCTCCTGGGTGCGGTACGCGAGATCCTTGGTAGCGGGGCCGTGTTCGGCATCCCGATCTACAAGGGCGATGGCATGCTCGTCTTCGTGCTGGCCCCGGGCGCCTTCATTGCGCTGGGATACCTCATCGCCATTATTCGGAAATTCAAGACAACCTGAAGCAAAGGAAAGGCCTAGCATATGGAATATTTCATCATTATCATCGGTGCGGTTTTTGTCAACAACATCGTTCTGGCTCAGTTCCTCGGGATCTGTCCTTTCCTGGGCGTTTCCGGAAAAGTAAGCACAGCCGCCGGCATGGGAGGCGCTGTCATGTTCGTCATGACCCTGGCCACCATCGTTACCTGGCTGATCATGACCTTCGTTTTGCTGCCCCTGAGCCTTGGATTTCTGCAAACGATCACCTTTATCCTCGTCATTGCGTCCCTGGTTCAAATGGTGGAGATCATCCTGAAAAAGGTGAGTCCTTCTCTCTATCAGGCATTGGGCATCTTCCTCCCCCTGATTACCACAAACTGCGCGGTGCTTGGGGTGGCCATTCTCACCATCCAGAAAGACTTCAACCTGATGGAAGGGGTGGTCTATGCCATCGCGAATGCCATCGGTTTCAGCCTCGCCCTGATTATCTTCTCAGGTATCCGTGAGCACCTCGAGCTGATGGATGTGCCCAAAGGCATGCGGGGAGTACCCATCGCACTGCTTACAGCCGGGATTCTGGCCCTTGCCTTCATGGGATTTGCAGGCCTGGTATAATTGCTTGCTGATCAATTCTTCCGCTGAGCTAACCGGCTTTCACATCCTGCGCCGGCAGTAGCTTGTTTTTCTTACCTTTGAAGGGGTAACCCCCTTACACCCGGGCATGCAACCTCGTACCAAAAACAAGTCGAAGACCATCTCCCCGTGGGCAACCATGATACCGGCCACCGTGGTATGGTTGCTGCTCCTACTGGTATCACCGCTCATGTATACCACAGACCTGATGGATGCAGCCCTCCTGCCCCGACAAATGGCGTTGGCCATTAGCCTCCTGCTAGGTAGCATGCTGTGGTTTGGTCTTCCCACGAAGATGCGGGAACGCACTTTTGGCTTGGCTCCGCTAAACCCCATTTTGATCAGCCTGGGATTATTGGCAAGCTGGGTCATGGCATCGGTCTTCTATGCTGTAAATACTGCCGAGGCACTGAATGAAGGGATCAAACAATTCATGCTGCTTGCAGCCCTGGTGCTGATGCTGACGCTCCTGGAAGGCAGGCGTGAGGGGATCATCATCATGGTTAAAATCATCCTGGTCACTGCATTGCTCTCGGCCCTGAGCGGTGTAGTTCAGTATTTCCTCTATCTTCCTGACCTGGAACTTACTGCTGATAATCTATATAGGATTACAGGCTTATTTGCACACCGTAACCTATATTCTGAATTCCTTTTCCTCTGCCTGCCTTTTTGCATATACGGTGCCCTTTTTCTACCCGGAGGATGGCAGCGCCTTGCCTTGTTTACAACTGTGTTTATATTGATCTTGAACATTCTGCTGATGGCGAGGTCTGTCTGGGTTGCACTGTTTGCGGGTTTCTTGGCTGCCTTGCTGCTGGTATTGATGAACCGCAGCCAATTCATGATGTACCGGCAGTTGCTCAACCGCATTATCCGGCTGGTCTGGATGGGTCTTGGAGCAGCTCTAATCGCTGCTGTACTTTATGGCAGCCTGTTTTCATTTGATGCATTCCGTGAACGGTTCCAGGAGATGACCCAACGTCAGTATGGCACAACGCATTCGCGTATGATCCTTTGGGAGGGTTCGATGGACCTGGTACGTTCCCATCCCATTGCCGGCATCGGGAGTGGTAACTGGAAAGTGTGGATCCCATCCACAGGAATCCACGATGAACTGGAGGCCAGGTCGAACACCCGGATACAGCGGCCTCATAATGACTTCCTCTGGATTTGGACAGAAAATGGGAGTATAGGATTGTTGTTGTTTCTGTTGTTCGTGGTGCTGCTATTCCGGCAGGGTCTCGAAAGCTTGCGGCATGCCGCTCACCCTCACGATAAATGGCTGATAGTATTGCTGTTAGCGGGCATCACGGGTTACCTTACGATTTCGGTCTTCTCCTTCCCGCGGGAGCGGATCGAGCATAGTTTGTTGTTCATGGCCATGACGGCGGTGATCATGCAGCACCCAACAACCCCGGGCCAGCGAACTTCCCGGAATCTGCTCCTTTCCAACCGCATTGGTATGCCACTGATACTATTGTCCGGTCTAATTGGTATCGTTATCACACTGCAGCGTATCAGGGGAGAAAGGGAGATGAAAGCTGCTTATACGTATATTCAGAACGCTGATCATGCAGGGGTGATCCGTACGGTGGACAAAGCAGTCTCATCCTTTTATACGCTCGACCTGTTCAGCACCCCCCTGGAATGGTATAAGGGTGTGGCCAATTACCAGACGGGAAATACCGGCGAGGCCGAGAGAAGTTTTCGCAACGCCCTTGCTGATAATCCTTACCATGGACATCTTATTACCAGCATGGCCATTCTCGATGAGGAACGGGGGGATACATTATCAGCGATTGAAAAATACAAGGAAGCACTTACTTACAATGCGCGTTACCGCACGGCACGGTTGAGATTGATCTACCTTTACCTCAACAAAGGCGAGTATGCCGGGGCATTGCATCAGCTTACTTACCTGAAACCTATTAAAACAGACAGGTATTATGACACCTATGTCTTCAGAGCGATGAAAGGACGTATGAATCAGATACTGCAGGCCCTGAATGAGCCGGATTTGCTGGTTGCCCCATATCCCGCCGACAGCGCCTGGCTCAGGGGAATGTATTCAGCGGCTCGGTGGGCCGGAAAGCCACCTGAACTCATTGCCCTGGATGATATGTTGCTAAAAATGGGTATTGATACTACCGGAACCCATCAACAATGGAGGATGCAGCTGATGCAAAAAGCTAATCAATTCCTTCAAGGAGAAGAAAGCATACTACGGGAGGAGAACCGATGAGAATTGGTATTGTAGGAACCCGCGGTATTCCAAACAGGTATGGGGGGTTTGAACAGTTCGCCACCCGTTTAGCGCCTTTCCTCGCCCGAAACGGGCATGATGTCCTGGTATATAATACCCATGATCATCCCTGGAAAGAAATTGAATATGAGCATGTTAGCATTATTCACAAGTACAATCCAGAGCGCATCCTGGGCCCTGCCGGGCAGTTCATCTATGACCTGTTGTGCATCATCGACAGCCGCAAACGGAGATTTGATGTCATTTTGCAGTTGGGATATACCAGCAGTGCGGTCTGGGGCTGGCTCATCCCGAAAAGTGCCAGGCTCGTGACCAATATGGATGGCATTGAATATCACAGGGCCAAATACTCAAACCTGGTGAAACGGTTTCTAAAATTCAGTGAAAGACTGGTCGTGAAGCGCAGCGATCACCTCATTGCGGACGCTCCTGAGATTGCCCGGCATCTCAAGAGACGTTACCAGGTCCGTGCTACCTATATCCCTTATGGTGCTGACATTCCGCAAGACATAACAGACACGCTCCCTAAAAGCCTGAATATTAGGAAGTATGAATACTTCCTCCTCATCGCCAGAATGCAAGCTGATAATCATATCGAAACCATACTTAAGGCTTATACGGATGCACAGCATGATTATCCCCTGGTGGTCATCGGAAATATGGATAACGCCTATGGCCGGCAGATGAAACTGAAATACAACCATCAGGGAATCAGGTACCTGGGAGCCATATTTGACCAGCCGTTCCTGAACCAGCTTCGGCAGTATTGCGCATTGTATTTTCATGGCCATTCTGCCGGCGGAACAAACCCTTCGCTCCTCGAAGCCATGGCTTGCGGTGCTCCTGTATGTGCCCACAACAATCCGTATAACCGGCATGTATTGGACGAACAGGGCCTTTACTTCAACCAGGCAGATGACCTGGCAGGCATTATTCAAACATTACCAGGCCGGGAATCTCTGCAGGAAATGGGAAGACGTGGCCAGGACAGAATACGTTCAGATTTTTCACAGGAGAAGATTTTGAAGGCCTACGAAGATCTATTGTTGCAAATGGCAACCCAAACCAGGTCCATCCAACCTCAGACCGATTTCCCGACATGAAGACATCAGGAAAAACACCAACCAGGATGTCCGATCCCGAAGTGAGCATCATCATGCCTGCATATAATGCCGGCAAATTCATACGGGCAAGCATACAAAGCATTCTGGACCAATCCTATACGAACTTTGAGCTGATCATAAGCGATGATAATTCCACGGATGACACCCTGGAGATTGCAGAGAGTTTCGGAGACAGTCGCATCAGGATTATCAGAAACAGTTCACTGGGAGGAATCGTTATAAACCGCAACCGTGCCCTTGAACATGCCCATGGCGACTTCATTGCTCCTTTTGATGCAGACGACATCGCTCATCCTGAAAAGTTCAGCAGGCAGATAGCGTTCATGCACAAAAACCCCCATATTGGGTTGCTCGGGACCTGGGCCAGGCTGATAGACCAGGACGGGCAGCCGATGAGGACCCGGTGGAAACTCAATGCAACCTCGAAACGGATTCCACCGATCCTGCTATTTCGGAATTACTTTGTACATTCATCTTTGCTGATCCGCAGGAATGCATGGCCCTCAGGACGTTATAGAGAAGACCATGAACTCGTCGAGGATTACGATATGGTTCTGGACGTGGCAGAACACCATGCTGTCTGGAATTATCCGTCCTACCTCACCCATTACCGGATCCACAGCGGGAGCGCGACACAGCAAATTCACGCTCCCCTGCAGCAATATGATAAATTGATTTTCAACAGGTTAATGAATCAATTACAGATAGATACCAGTGAAGAGGACTTCCTGCTGTGGTATGGATTGAAAAGGAATGAACAGCCCCTTGTCGAGGAGCCATTGCACAAAACAGCGGCCTTTCTGGATAGAATTTATCAACAAAACCGGGAAATCAATCGATACCAGACCATGATACTGGCCCGGGAGTTATTCAACCGGTGGTTGAAAAGTGTGTATCTCTTCCGGCATCTCAGCAGGCGCGAATCTATTACTTTTATCAGCCAGGTAACCGCCAAATTCTGGAGCCGCACCTTTTGAGTCAGGATAAGCCTACATATGACCTGAGTATCATCAGCGCCAACTATAATAATGGTCGCTATCTTTCCACCTTTATCAGGAGTATCATCGACTCACCGGTTTGGCCCGCAGAGCTCATCCTGGTTAACGATGGTTCCACGGACCAGTCGATCGAAATCCTTGCCGGTTTCAAAGACGTCACTTTTCTTCATGTGATCGACCTGAAGCAGAATATTGGATTGTCGGCGGCACTGAATCTGGCATTAGAGGCAGCGACAGGCAAGTATATCATGCGGGCGGATCCGGATGATATCTTCCTTCCACAGCGTATCCCCCTGCAGATTGCATACCTTGAAGCCCACCCTGACATTGACATCCTGGGTAGCAATGTTGAGTATTTCAGCGACCTGGATGGCAGGATTCTGAACACCTCTCATTTTCCGCTGGATCATGATGCCATCGTCGACCGGTACCGTCGGGGTGAACATGGATTACAACACCCCACAGTCTGCATCAAAGGAGATGTTTACAGGCAATTCCGCTACACACCCGGACTGGCACCCACCGAGGACTATGATCTCTTTTCCAGGATGGCCCTGGCCGGATATCGCTTCGCGAATCTGCGTCAGCCTCTGTATCGCATGCGTGTCCATACGGGAAGCTCAACCAGTAACATTACCTTTCATCAAATCAGCCAAACCTTCGATTACCGTGACCTTTTGTGGGGAACACATACTTCCCGGCTTCAACGGTGGCGCTACTTCAAGCACATTCAGCACTACCGGAAGTTTCAACTTGCGACAGACTATCCTGCAAGGATACTGCATCTCCTGCTGGCCACTGCATTCTATCCTTCTAAACTGATCAACAGGTTAAATCTATGGTAAAGAAGGCTTTGGATATCCGCTATTATAACAAACCTTCGGTCATACTCTGGTTATCGGTTATACTCTTTTCCGCCGATTCTGCCATCAATGCCTTTTATCCTCTGCCCTTGTTTGTGTCTTCCAGCCCGGTATTGATCGGTCTGATGCTGACCAGGATGGAATGGAAGTCCAGGCAACCTCTTACCCCTTTCCTGTTGATGGCGCTGACCATCCTATCCGCTTTTATCAACCTGATGCGTTCGGGCTTTGAGCTCAGTAACCTCACCGACCTGGTGTTTATCGTGCTGTTTGC
>OFEK01002244.1_pt1 | contig 10918 bp, 10 predicted proteins | sample 1521131 | NCBI WGS metagenome assembly OFEK01 (sample SAMN05720209, study PRJEB24109) | activated sludge metagenome | isolation source: Anaerobic digester | place: China | collected 2015-12-16
GCTCAAAGTGGTTACTTCATTTATCAAAGAACAGAAATATAGTTAATTTTATGCACAACAAACCCGGAAGAACCATTTTTGTGAACCGTTTTATTGCTCTGACATCAACCCCCAAATTAAATTGCTTTTTGGAAGGGAGTAATATAATAAGTCCTGAATACGGGGGTGCCGGGAAGGCTGAGATTATACCCTTTGAACCTGATCCGGATAATGCCGGCGTTAGGGATTGGCAGTTGAAAAAATAATTTAAGCCATATCCTTAAGTAATGGTCAGAGGGTGTGGCTTTTTTTTCGGAAAGCCGAGCTCTCCGGCATTTAATGGATTTGAAGGAATTACAAAAAGATATGTCAAAAAAAGTTATCATAATAAGCAACGGATGGCTGGGCGATCCCGCTTTTTTCCGGGAGCGGGCGGCGGCGATGGGCAGTTTTCTTACAATCTGCTGTGACGGTGCTATTCGCTATCTGGACAGGTTGAATATTCAACCCGATATGATTATGGGAGATATGGACTCGGCTGATGCCGCCGGATTGAAGAAGTTTTCGACCGGTGGAGTTAAAATATTAAAATACCGTCGGGATAAAGACGCCACCGATACTCAGCTTGCCCTGGAATGTGCGCTGGGGGTCAAACCGGAAGCAATTGAAATATGGGGCGCTCTGGGCGGCAGGATTGATCATGCCCTGGCCAATTTGTTTTTGCTCAACCTGGGTGAACAAGCGGGAATCAAAACGAGTCTGGTGGACGAATACTGCGAAATTTTCACCGTTGCCAAAGAAGCATCTTTTGAAGAGTCTCCGGGGCAGACGGTATCTCTGTTTGCTTTGAGTTCCAAAGCGGAAGGCGTCTCCCTGAGCGGTTTTAAATACTCGCTGGACAACGAAGTACTGGAAATGAGCAGCTCCCGCGGCATCAGTAATGTTATCGTCGACTCTCCGGCTACGATTCGCGTCAATGACGGCAGCCTGCTGGTTGTCAGATACTGGCGGCAAGATTTTTTCCCGGAGGCCGGATAAATATGCAGCCTGTTAAAGTAATGTGTGTCGGCGGTTCGGATTCCAGCGCCGGGGCCGGCATTCAGGCTGATCTGAAGGCTGTGAGCGCCTGCGGCTGCTACGCGTTGAGTGTTATTACCGCGGTAACGGCGCAAAATACTTTCGGCGTGCAGGGCATATTTGAAATCAGCAGGGAATTTGTCGGCAAACAAATGGAAGTCGTATTGAGCGATATCAGGGTAGATGCGACAAAGACCGGCATGCTGCTTACGGCGGGGATTGTCGGAGCCGTGGCCGCAATGATCAAGGCCTATAATATTGAAAAACTCGTTGTCGATCCGGTGATGCTGGCCAAAGGCGGGCGGAATCTTATGCTTACGGCAGCCAGGCAGGCTTTGGTGAAAAAACTGCTTCCGCTGGCCATGGTTGTCACGCCCAATGTTCCCGAGGCGGAAAAACTGGCCGGAATGGAAATCAAGTCTGTGGCCGCGATGAAAAAAGCGGCAAGAGTCATTCATAAGTTCGGGATGCAAAATGTTCTGATTAAAGGCGGCCATCTTCAGGGGAAAAAGCGGGAGGAAGTTGTAGACATTCTCTTTGACGGGAAAAATTATTCGGAATATTCTTCGCCGCGTATTGATTTGCCGGAATCCCACGGCACCGGTTGCACCTATGCTGCAGCGTTGGCGGCAAATCTTGCTCTGGGAAAAGATGTGGCGGCTGCAGCCGGGGAGGCGAAGGCCGTGGTTGCCCTGGCGATAAGAAATTCGGTGAGTCTGGGAGCGGGATATGTATCAGTCGATGTTCTGGCGGATAAATTGAAAAAAAATAAAAAGCATATAAACTGTTAGTGCAAAAAACGGAAAATAACTAAACGTCTCAGGATCTTTAACCCGAAAGTTATCACGTATTACGCACAGACCCTGAATGAAGACGATGTATATTGGAGGAAAAATGACTCAACTGGAAACAGCCCGGGCAGGGCGGATCTCGGAAGAAATGAAAGCTTGCGCCGAGGCGGAAGGTGTAACCCCGGAGTTTATCCGGGAAGGAGTAGAAAAAGGCATCATAGTCATCTGCCGTAATGTCAATCATCCGGGAATTGTGCCTTTGGCTATCGGTGAAGGCTTGCGTACAAAGATAAATGCTAATATCGGAACGTCCAAAGATCATACCGATGTGGAGCTGGAGTTAACCAAACTCAAAATTGCGACTGATGCGGGCGCCGACGCCGTTATGGATCTTTCCACCGGCGGCGATCTGGCGGCGATCAGGAAATCTATTATGGAAGCGGCGAAAGTGGCTATCGGGACGGTGCCGATTTATCAGGCTGCCTGCAAAATTATTGCCCAACAGAAAGCTATTGCAGAGATGACGGCCGATGACATGTTTGCCGTGATTGAAGAAAACGGGCGCGACGGTGTTGATTTCATCACGGTTCACTGCGGGGTAACTCGGCAGAGCGTCGCTGCGATTGAAGAACAGGGCCGCGTTCTGGGTATTGTCAGCCGGGGTGGATCAATGACAGCCAACTGGATGGCCTGCAATGATCAGGAAAATCCTTTATATGAGCAGTATGACCGTTTGCTGGAGATTGCGAAGCGATACGATATGGTTTTAAGTCTCGGAGACGGATTACGTCCGGGGGCGATTAACGATGCCACCGATCGGGGGCAATTGCAGGAACTGATTATTTTAGGAAAACTGGCCCGGCGTGCACGCGAGGCCGGAGTGCAGGTTATGATTGAAGGACCGGGCCATGTTCCCATCAGGGACATTGAAGCGAATATCAGGCTGCAGAAGAAAATTTGCGAGGGTGCTCCGTTTTATGTTCTGGGGCCGCTGCCCACGGATATTGCGCCGGGCTATGACCATATTACATCGGCTATCGGCGGGGCGATTGCCGGATCAGCCGGCGCTGACTTCCTCTGCTATGTCACTCCCGCAGAGCATCTGCGTTTACCGACGCTGAATGACGTCCGGGACGGCGTGATTGCCGCGCGCATAGCCGCGCATATAGCCGACATAGCCAAGGGCATAACGGGAGCGCAGGAACGGGATCGAAAAATGTCCGAATATCGTAAGAACTTTGATTGGCAGGGCCAGGTGGATTTGTCCATCGATCCCCCAAAGGCGGAAGCGCTTTTGGAAAAAAGTAAAAGCGCCGCGGACGAAGGATGTACGATGTGCGGTGAGTTTTGCGCCATCAGGTTAGGCCGGAAATAATGTCCTTGCAAAAAGCGGCGGGAGGGGAATTAAAACTTAGAAGTATGTTTTAAGGAAAAGTTCTTTGCTGAAGCCGGAGATTAGAAACAACAACGAAGCCATCCGCCGGCAGGCGGTGGAAATTGTCCGCAGGCTCAGGCGGGAGGGCTTTGACGCTTATTTCGTCGGCGGCTGCGTGCGCGATTTTATCCGCAAAAGTGTTCCCGACGACTATGATATTGTCACTTCCGCTCTTCCCGAGCAGGTGATGGCGCTCTTTCCCCGCACAGTCGCTGTGGGCGCGAAATTTGGCATTGTGACTGTTATAGTCCATGGTTATCCCTACGAAGTGGCGACCTTTCGCAGCGACGACGTCTATGTTGACGGGCGGAGGCCTTCCAGTGTTCATTTCTCCGATTCCCGTGAAGATGTGCTCCGGCGTGATTTTACCGTCAACGGTCTTTTGATGGATCCGGAAACGGGAGAGATTATTGATTATGTCGGAGGCCGGGAAGACGTCGAGAAAAGAATAATCCGGACCATCGGCGATCCCGACAAACGCTTTAATGAAGATTATCTGCGAATGCTGCGGGCTGTTCGTTTTGCCGCCAATCTCAATTATTACCTTGATCCCGCGACCGGGGAAGCCATAGAAAGACATTCGGCAAAAATAACCCGGATCAGCGCTGAACGTCTGCAGGAAGAACTCAATAAAATACTCACCCGTTCCGGAAGCCGTCGTGGTTTGGAGCTTCTGGCCCGGACAAAGCTGCTGCCGGAAATTTTGCCGGAAGTGGACCGCTTGCAGGGAGTAAAGCAACCGCCGCTTTTCCATCCGGAGGGTGATGTCTGGCAGCACACACTGCTGATGCTGGATATGCTGCCGCAGGAAAGGGAACCGGCCGAAAAGCGACGGTTGGCCTGGGGTGTTCTTTTGCATGACGTCGGCAAGGCTGTGACGCGTACGGAGGATGAAAAGGGAATTCACTTTTACGGTCATGTTCAGGCGGGGGAAGAAATTGCCTCCGGGATCATGCAAAGGTTGAAATTTTCACGTCTTGACCGGGAGGTGGTGACAGACCTGATTCGCTGCCATATGCTCTTTATGAATGTGCAAAAGATGCGCAAAGGCAGGCTGAAACGGTTTTTGCGCATGCCTCATTTTAACTTGCACCTGGAGTTGCACAGGCTGGATTGCCTGGCAAGCCACAGCATGCTGGATAATTATGAATTCTGTAAAGATCAACTGCAGCTTCTGGCGGAGGCGGATCTGCATCCGCCGCGTCTGCTCACCGGCGATGATCTGATTGCCCTGGGCTATCCTCCGGGAAAGCTTATGGGAGAAATACTGTGTGCTCTGGAAAACACGCAATTAGAAGGTCGTATTGCAACTCGTGAAGAAGCGGAAAAATTTGTCCACGACCAATGGAGCAAAAAGGTGGCTTCCGAGTAGCGGGTTTTCGTGTATTAGGGTATAGGTGATGAAAAAAATTTGCCTGAAGACAGTTCTTTTGTTGTTGGTTTTTCTGCTGGTTGTTGCCTGTCAAAGTAAACCGCAGCGCCTCAAGCCGGTACCGCCGCGAGCTAAGGCGAAATCACTGCAAATGATGGGTTATACAATTCAGGCCGGCGCCTTTGCCAATGTCCAAAACGCCGTCCGTCTGTCGGAGACACTTCGGGATCAGGGGCTGGATGCCACCTATTTTTTGGCGCGGGACGGACTTTTCAAAGTTCGCTTCGGCAATTTTCCGACAAAGGAAGCGGCCAGGCAAAGTGCCCAGCGGTTAAGGGATTCAGGAGTCATCGAAGAGTTTTATATAGTTCAACCTGAGGATTATGCAGCAGCCAAACGAAAACGGTACGGGACTTATTATTTAAGAAATGCGTTAGTCCAGACAGCCCGAGAATTTATCGGAGTTCCTTATCTCTGGGGCGGTACGTCGCCTGAAACAGGATTTGATTGCAGCGGATTGGCCATGACGGTTTATCAGTTAAATGGTTTGGATCTGCCGCGGCATTCCGCCACACAGTATGATGCGGGCAATCCCATCGACAAGAAAAATCTCCAGAAGGGTGATTTAGTGTTTTTTGCCACCAATGGCGACGGCAAAGTATCGCATGTCGGTATATACATAGGAAACGGCCGGTTCATCCATGCACCGTCCAGAGGGAAGAATATTCGTATCGAGTCGATGTCCTGCAATTTTTTTGCCCGGCGGTTTATCGGCGCGAGAACATATCTGTGATCGTCCTCACCGATAATAATAAAAATTATATGGTAAAGCTGAAAAAAATAAAAAAATTGAGTTTATGTTGCAGTTTTTATTGACCGAAGGTAAAAAATAGAGTAAAAACGCAGTCTAATAACACATAAGAACATCGCAGCAATAAATATCAGAATGTAATTTATCAAAGGAGGCTTTACCTGATGACAGCGACAGCAAAGAAAGTGGCGAAGAAGGCTGCTAAACCGGCAGCAAAGAAGACGGCAGCTAAAAAGGTTGCCAAAAAAGCGGCAGCAAAGAAAGTTGCCAAGAAGGTTGCCAAAAAAGTAGCTAAAAAAGTTGCCAAAAAAGCAACAGCTAAAAAAGTTGCTAAAAAAGCGGTAGCCAAAAAAGTAGCTAAGAAGACCGCTGTCAAAACAGCCAAAAAGTCGGCAGTTAAAAAATAACGGAGAAGGAATAAATTTTTTGTTTATTAATACGCCCGAGGATGCACAAAGCATCCAAGGGCGTTTTTCTTTAAGACGGCCTGACGATCGTGCCTGTTTTTTTATCCGCTTTCAACCGAACTAAACAACCTGAACAGTGATAATATCTTTATTGACATCTAAAAATTTCCGGCATATAGAAAAAAATTAAGGATTAATAATTATAAAAAATCATCGGCAAATCAGGTGGCGGTAAGATCCATTCAGATATTAAAGAAAGCAGGTATGTCTAATGCTGGAGTTAAAAGATTTATATTTTACTGTGCCGGACAACAATAATGGCAATTCCACTGAACGGAATATTATTGACGGTCTTACCTTCAATTTCGAGAAAGGTAAATTTTATGCCATTACCGGACCCAACGGCAGTGGAAAAACAACCCTGGCCAAATTAATCATGGGAATTAATCCCGTCTCCCGGGGGGCCGTTCTTTTTGAAGGCGAAGATATCTCTAATTTCTCGATTACCGATCGGGCGAAGCTGGGTATTGCTTACAGTTTCCAGCAGCCGGCGCGTTTTAAAGGAATTACTTTTCGCGATCTGCTTTCCATCGCCACCGGTCTCGAAGATGAGAAGAAACTTTTGGAAATTGTCTCCCACGTTGGTATTTGCCCCCTGTCTTTTCTGGACAAGGAAGTTGACGCCAAGCTTTCCGGCGGTGAGATTAAAAAGATTGAACTGGCTGTTACCATCGCAGCCAAACCCAAGCTGGCGATTTACGATGAGCCGGATACAGGCATTGATTTATGGACCATCGGTCCGATGGTTCAGTTGCTGAAGAAAGAACTTGCCGAACATTTTACGACGACTATCATTGTCAGCCATAATCGCGTGTTTCTGGAAGCGGCCGATGTTATTTTGATTCTTGATAAGGGGCGCCTGGTTTATACCGGAAATTTAGCGGATGCTCTGCCGCTGTTGAGCGATCTCAGTGTTTGCACTTACCATGACAGCTGTGAAGGAGAAGAGAATGCTGGATGCTTTAGATAAAACGTTATTAAAAACTGTAGCCGATCTGGAAGACCTGCCTAAAGGAGCCTACAATATAAGAAAAAACGGCAAACTTCTGCAACGACAGCAGTCGGCCAATATAGAGATAGAAACAAATGAGGATGGGACGGGAATTATTGTCACCATCAAGCCGGGGACAAAAAATGAGTCCGTGCACATCCCGGTTATTTTAAGTCAGGCCGGCCTTTATGATGTTGTATATAATGCATTTATTATCGGTGAAGAAGCGGAAGTGACCATAGTTGCTGGCTGCGGCATTCACTGCGGTACTTCGGCTCCCGAAGGCCATGCCGGCATTCACGAATTCCGGGTAGGCAGAAACGCTAAGGTGACTTATGTGGAGAAGCATTTTGCCATGGGAGAGGGAATTGGGAAGCGGACTCTCAATCCCACAACGAAAGTCTTTTTGGAACAGGGTGCATCGGCGGAGATGGAGCTTACCCAGATCGGCGGTGTTGATGAGGCCAACCGGATTAATGAGGCTGAGCTCGGACCGGACAGCCTGCTATTGGTCACCGAAAGAGTTTTGACGGACGGCAAGCAGACGGCTGTATCCAACAACAACATCATTTTACAAGGCGCCGGCAGCCGTGCGAATATGATTTCCCGGTCGGTAATGAAAGGAAATTCCAACCAGACGTTTTATGCTACAATAGAAGCACTGAATAAATCATTCGGTCATATTGAATGCGATGCCATCATTATGGATAACGGTACCAACGAGACAATGCCCTCGCTGAAGGCCAAACATCCCGACGCCGAACTGACTCACGAAGCATCCATCGGCAAAATCGCCAATGATCAATTGACCAAGCTGATGAGTCTGGGGTTAACATACGATCAGGCGGTAAACAGAATAATTCAGGGCTTCTTAAGATAGAAAGCTGTTTTGCATAAATTCATTTCTAAGACAACCCAAAGGCGCAAATCTCGTCTCCGGTCGGTAGATTTTTTATATTTTCTTAATCTCTGGAAAATACTTTATAAAACATATGGAAAGGCTGTTAACTGAAAATGAAGGAAGGAAAAAAAAGCAGAACCAGCTTTAAAAATTTGCTGGTAACCGGAGGCTGCGGTTTTATCGGCAGTAATTTCATTCGTTATCTTATTGGTAATCCCGACTTCGGCGGCAGAATTATCAACGTGGACAAATTAACGTATGCGGGAAATCCGGGAAATCTTGCCGACATCGCCGCGAATTTTCCGCAAAGATATATTTTCCGCAAAATTGATGTCTGTGATGCCGCCGAATTGGAAAAGGTGTTTCTTCAATATGACGTGGATGCCGTTTGCCATTTTGCCGCCGAATCGCATGTAGATCGTTCCATAAAAGATCCCGGGAGTTTCATTCAGACAAATATTGTCGGCACATTTAATCTCCTGGAAACAGCCAAGTCCCTCGGGGATAAATTTCTGCTTTTTCATCATGTCAGCACCGATGAAGTCTACGGCAGTCTCGGCGCCGAAGGTCTTTTCCGGGAGGATACGCCTTACCGTCCCAACAGTCCTTATTCTGCATCGAAGGCCGCTTCCGATCACCTGGTGCGCGCTTATTTCAAGACGTTCGGACTGCCGGCGACAATTTCCAATTGTTCCAATAATTACGGTCCCTATCAGTTTCCGGAAAAACTTATTCCTCTGGTAATTTTAAATGCAACGGAAGAAAAGCCGCTGCCGGTATACGGCGACGGGAAAAATGTTCGCGACTGGCTTTATGTGGGGGATCATTGTCAAGCCATTTGGACGATCATGAAATACGGAGAAACAGGCGAAACTTACAACATCGGCGGTAATGCGGAAATCGAGAATATTGTAATTGTACAGATGATCTGTGATATTCTCGACGAAGTTGCTCCGCGGGCTTCGGGAAAAGCCTGCCGCGAGCTGATTACGTTTGTTAAAGACCGACCCGGGCATGACCGCCGCTACGCCATTGACTTCACCAAACTTAAGACCGACCTGGGCTGGTCGCCGCAGGAATCGTTTGATTCCGGTTTAAGGAAAACAGTGAACTGGTATCTGACGCAAAAGAAATGGATTGATGATATCAAAACCGGCGCCTATCAGGCGTGGATAAAAGAACAATACGGTTCCTAACATGAAATACGCGGGAGTAATAAATCATGCAGAAAGACTTCAAACCTGATCTGGACATTTCTCAGGACAGTTTTATGGAAAGCGAAGAGGAAGTGCTTCGTCTTGACGTTAAGACAGATCCGTCGGCCATGCGCCGGCAGGCCCTCTGGTGCGGTGTAAAGCCGGGAATGCGTGTTCTTGACGCGGGATGCGGATCAGGCAAAACAACCATGTTGATCCATGAATTAATTCAACCGGGCGGTCAAGTGGTCGGCGTGGATTATTCGCCGGGCCAGATCGCCTTCGCTGAAAAAAATTACGGCGGCAAATCCGGACTCGAATTTCACCTGCAGGATATAAAATCTCCCCTGGAATGGCTGGGACAATTTGACTTGATTCTGGTGAGGTTTGTCCTGGAATATTACCGCGTGGGAGCGCAGGAGATAGTCAGAAATCTGGTGAAAAGCGTCAAGCCGGGGGGCTTCCTCTGTCTGATGGATCTGGATTACAATTCTCTTATTTATTACGATATGCCTGAACTGATGCAGTCGACCCTGGCGAAAGTAATCGATATTTTGGAGGATAAATATAATTTTGACACCCTTATGGGACGCAAGCTTTATTCTTTCCTTTATGATGCCGGATTGGAAAATATCGAAGTGGAATTAATGGCGCATAACTTAATTTACGGTGAGATACGAGATAAGGACCGGTTTAACTTAACAACAAAAATTGAGACTGTACTGAAAAAACTGGGAGCCGTATTAAAAGCTTATCCGGGCGGTTACAACCAGTTTAAAAGTGATTTCATGAAGTTTCTTCTTGATCCCAGGCGCTTTACTTATACGCCGCTGCTGCTTTGCAAAGGTGTGAAACCCAAAACCGCTTGAATTAATTCTTATCAATAGTTTTGCGAACGGTGAGCAGCAGGTCTTCCGGATGATATGGCTTGCTGATGAATCCTGCTGCTCCTATTTTCATCAATTCGTCGATCTGCTGAGATGTGGAATAGCCGCTGGACATTAATACCCTGACTTGAGGATTGATGGAGATCAGATCTTCCAGACATTTTTTCCCTCCCCTGCCGGGCATAATCAAATCTAAAATGACCAGTTGAATTTTATTCTTTTCGGTTTGATAAATTTTGACGGCCTGCTCGCCATTTTCCGCCTTCATTATTTTATAGCCGTATAAAGTTAAAACGTCTTCGCAGATGTCTAAAATACTTCTTTCATCATCGACGAGCAGAATGGTTTCCTTGCCTGTGGGCAATTGCTTTCGTTGCGGCGGTGCTATTACCTTTTGAGCCTTTTTGTCTTCCAGGGCGGGGAAAAGAATATGGAACGTTGTTCCTTTTTTCATTTCGCTTTCGCAATAGATAATGCCGTTATGGCTCTTCACCACGCCGTAAACTACGGCAAGGCCCAATCCGGTGCCTTTGCCGGGGCCTTTTGTAGAAAAGAAGGGCTCGAAAATATGCTGGATAACATTCTCCTCCATGCCGCAGCCGGTATCGTTGACGGAAAGTTGAGTGTAGCTGCCGGGAGGAATATTAATGCCGTTGATGTAGCTGTCTTCCCCCAAAACAACATTTTTTGTTGTTATGGTTATAACGCCGGTGTTGTCTATGGCGTCGCGGGCATTAATAATCAGATTCATGATAACCTGACCGATTTGGCTGGGATCGGCGTTTATCGGGAAAATATCCTCAGCGAGATTCGTTTTGATTTCAATCATGCGGGGAATTGACTTTATCAGCAGATAGTGCATGCTTTTAATTTCATCATTGATGTTGATGATTTTAGAGTGGGGCTCTACTTTTTTGCTGAACAGCAGCAACTGCCGCACCAGCTGAATGGCGCGCTGAGTCAGTTCTTCGATGTTGTTTGAATAAAGTTTTCTTGTGGCCTCATCCAGCT
>OFEK01002246.1_pt1 | contig 10914 bp, 13 predicted proteins | sample 1521131 | NCBI WGS metagenome assembly OFEK01 (sample SAMN05720209, study PRJEB24109) | activated sludge metagenome | isolation source: Anaerobic digester | place: China | collected 2015-12-16
CCAAATAAACGTAAATGTTGCCGGTTTTCGTCTGGAGGATGACCGGGTTATTTTTAATGACCTGGAAAAGATCAGGCTTGACCAAAAGTTATAGTTATGGAAAGAAAACAATATACAGGTAAAATTGTCCGGGTTCATCTACGAGGGGGCGGAATCATGACGGAAGAAAGAAGAAAGCGCACAAGAGTTCCCGTGGCTTTTGATGTCAATATCCTTTTTCAAAACGATAAGATTAAAGTGCAGACGACCAATCTCAGTCTGACGGGCATATGCTGTACAAGCGACCCGCGTTTTCGCGCCAACGTACTTTGCGACGTAATTCTGACCTTGAATGAAGACGCTACCCTGGCCATAGCCGGTAAATTTCTCCGGGTGGACGAAAAGGAAGCAATTGTGGCGTTTCTTTCCATGGATGAAGACACTTTTTCCCACTTAAAAAGAATAATCGAGTATAATGCCCTCGATGCGGATAAAATTGTTCAGGAATTGAAAAACCCGGCGTTTACAAAGCAGTAAATCTTTCTACCGCACGCCGCCGTAAAGCGAAGTGCTGAAAGTGTTTATATAATAAATATCAAGGAGATAAAGAGATGCCGAGAATTCCGGTGGACAAACTTACACCCGGAATGAAGCTGGCCAAACCGGTGACCGCCAAAAACGGTATGGTTATGCTGGGTGAGGGCACGGAACTTTCCGAAACCTGGATTGAACGAATCCGCAATATGGATGTAACCAGTATCTTTGTGGATGGTCCGCCGGTTCAAACTCTTTCCAAAGAAGAAGCACTGGCCAGTCTGGAAGCCAGATTTGCCCGGGTAGAAGAGAAACCCTACATGAGCTTGATCAAGAAGATCGTAAAAGAGCATATCGAAGGATTGTATGAGTAGCATCGACCCCAAGGTCTTACGCCGCAAAGTAGAAAACATCAGTACATTGCCCACAGTACCGGCCGTCCTGAAGAAGTTGTCCGCCATCATTGAAAAGCCGCGTATCACTCTGGTGGAAATAAGCTCTTTTATCTCCAACGATCCCGCTTTAACTACCAAAGTATTAAAAATGGTCAATTCCGCCATTTATGGATTTCCCGGCAGAATAGCGTCCGTTTCCCACGCCACGATGCTTTTGGGGCTTAACGTCATCAAAGGACTTTTGCTGGGAGTCTCGGTGTTCGAATTAATGCAGAAAGCAATGAACGGTCTTTACGAACATTCTCTGGGGTGCGCCATCGTTTCCCGGGTAATTGCCCAGAAAAAGGGGCTTAAGGAACCGGAGGAAGTTTCCGTCGCCGGCCTGCTGCACGATATCGGGAAAGTTATTTTAATGCTCGAATTCCAAAAAGAATACGAGGCGGCGATGAATGAAGCGGAAGCGAAAAAGATCGCCATATTTGAAGCGGAAAAAGCGCGGTTCACTGCAACCCATGCCAATGTGGGAAGCTGGCTCGCGGAAAAATGGTGCTTTCCGCGTAACCTGATTGAAGTCATAGAGTTTCATCATCGTCCCCATCTTGCTAAGAATGTCCCGCTCGAAACAGCGATAGTACATATGGCGGATGTTTTAGTACGCGCCCGTGGTTTTGGTTTTGCCGGAGAAAATCTGGTGCCCGAAGTGCACCCGGCGGCTTTTGAACTTCTGCAGCTGTCTGCGGCGGATATCAGGGACGTATTAAAGGTGCTGGAAGATAATATGGAATCCTCCGAAATAAATCCCTGACGATGTGCGGCATGAAGAGATAAATTTTGCCTCTCAAGGCGTGCGGTAATATCCATGAAAACAATTGTCGTCGTTTGCAAAGATATCGTTCTGACCAATGCTATCGACCAAAGTCTGAAAAACACTTATCAGAGCGTTGTTTTCGGCAGCATGTCCTCCGCTCTTGATTACATTTATAATTCCATTCCGGATTTAATCGTCATCAACGTTCTTAAAGATGATGAATTAACCATCAATATCTTAAAAGACTTGAAAACCGATCCCATGTTTCATCAATTGCCCGTATTGGCCATTCTGCCCGATCACTTCAATCTTTCCCATTGGCACGACTTGATAATTGAAGATTTTATCTGGAAAAAAGATTTTGCCAATGATTTTCTTCTGCGGGTCAATTTATGCATCACCCGCTCACAACGCATCGTGGAAATAAATCCGCTGACCCGGCTGCCCGGCAACATTTCCATTAACCGGGAACTGCAGGAGAGAATCGCCAGAAAACTTGATTTCTCCTTCGGATACTCCGACCTCGATTTCTTTAAACCTTTCAACGACCGTTACGGTTTCAGCCGCGGCGATGAAGTCATTAAGATAACCGGCAGACTTATTCTGAATATAGTCAAGAACAAGCAGCCGCAAGGCAGTTTTGTGGGGCACGTCGGCGGCGATGATTTTGTTTTTATTATTGATTCGGAGCTGGCGGAAGAAGCCGCAGCGGAAATTATCAAGGCTTTTGACAGTATCATTCCGACTTTCTATGATCCGGAAGATTCCGCCCAGGGATTTATCAAATCATTTGATCGCCAAGGCAAGGCATCCAAATTTCCGATTATGGGTATATCCATCGGCATTACCGAAACGCGCGCCCGCTCATTTACGCACTACGGAGAAATAACACAGCTGGCCGCCGAAATGAAAAAATTTGCCAAGCAATCTCCGGGCAGTTGTTTCCAGTCCGACCGGAGAGAAGAAGACGGCAGTAAGAAAAGCGTAAAAAAGAAGAAAAGCCCGGCGAAAAAATTATAATCACAACGGCAATATACGCAACTTGGTATTAAAACATCACCACAGTTTCCATTCCTGCAGTCCGCTGTAATTGAATATCAAAACATATAGATGCGTAACATGGTACTCCATTCCATTATATGGATCGCGATATGCGTAAGAATGTATTTTATATTTGGGACTTTTTTCCCATTTGTACGGCGAGTAAGTCGTGATAATGGCGCCCGTATTTTTATCATAATAAGTGGTTGTAAAGTCAGCAGGATTTCCTCTTGTGTATTTTTTGTAAATCCTGTCCAGCGCCCCGCTTTCGCTTACCGGTCCGATTATGTTTTCCACCTCGTTTATGGATAAACCCCTGCGAAGATTCGACCAATTTTTCCTGACGTTATCTTCCCATATTTTTAAACCTTCCGGCGCCGCCGACCCCATGCTGGGCCGGATTCCCGCTACCGGCCTCGCGGCAAGGTGTCCCTGCGATGTGTCCGCCAGAACCCGCAAACCATTTTGAATCATATCCTTCAGCGCCGCAAACAGACTGTGCGTCCGCGGCGCTGACACCATCGTGTTGATCAAACCGTGGCCGTCGACAAATTCACAGACGAGCACCTTGCCATCGCGGACTCTCGTCAACCGCCAGATCGAGAAAAAACTGGCTCCGTATTCCCCCATACCCGACCAAGGTGCGTAATTTTCTTCATCGTCAATCCAGACATCCAGAACATAGTCTGCGTTCCTTTGCTCCACTCGTGTAAAAAGGGTGCTGTTGGCGACTGATTCTTTCAATGCCTTTTCGAAAAGGGCATTATCCACATAAGCTTTTAACGGTAATGAGTAATCTCTGTCGCTGGAAAATGACATCCATTCCGGCTTAAGAACGGAATGAATCTCCACTGTGCCGTTAAATCGCGGATTGGCGCGGGGTAGGCTGGCGCTCTGCTGCGGCATCAGGTCTTTGTACGTCAGAGGAGAACACCCCGCCACCAGCATAACAATGGTCAGCATTACATAAAGACTTGCGCCCCGTAATCTCCCCATAAAAATCCCCTCCGACTGGTCGATTTGCGATTCATAAAACTTATTTCAAAATAACACATGTCCTGATCTTAATAAAATAAAATGACCCGGCGCAGAGGGCGGTCTATCGCGCTGGCATATCGTAAAAAATCAGGTCGCTATAAATCGAAGTTGCCCGCCGCTTCCGGCTGGTAGAGTATTTTTGTAATCTTGAGCGCCCTTTTACCGGAAGGGAAATCCCATTCAATGACATCGCCGACGCGGTAGCCGATGATGGCTGTTCCGATCGCCGTGAGGATGGATATTCTTCCTTTTTCCAGGTTGCTTTTCTCCGGGTACACGAGTGTAAAAGTCTCTTCTTTCTCCGTCGACAAATCAATCATGGAAATGGTCGAATTCATGGTTACCACATCGGCCGGAACATCTTTCGGCGCCACAATGACCGCCCGTTCCAGTTCGTCCTGCAGTTTAGCAAGATGCGTCTGGCCGCGGTGACTGCCTCTTTTGACAGCTTCCAGAAGATCCGTCAGGCGTTCAAGATCATAGTCGGTTATATAGATAGGTTTTGGGGCCATAAATACTCCTTACCCGCACATGAAATACTACGGGGGTTGCTTTTGTTTATTGTTGAGAAGAGACCTTCAGGCTAAATCATAACAAACAAGCCGCTACCCGACTTGCATCAGCTGGCGGCCTGATATTTAGATTCCATTGTTTATTGCAACTTTAAAATATCATTGATAAAACTTTATGTCAATTCAATAGATTGACTTTTAACCGCCCATGATTTAAAAGCCAAGCGATATTAATATTAACAGGAGAGTGATAATGCAGATAAAAAAGAAAGATTTGCTGACCAAAAAAGTTGATCATATCGATATAAAGAAGATTAATTCCGTGGATATTATCGAGGCCATGAAAAAGATGTCTTTTTCCGCCCGCGATCTGGCCAATGCCTCCGACATTTACAACCGGATGCTCAAAGAAAAGAACTGTGCGGTAATATTGACTCTGGCCGGTTCCACATCCGCCGCCGGTTGCATGCAGGTTTACGTGGATATGGTAAAAAACAACATGGTGGATGTTATTGTCGCTACCGGAGCTTCGATAGTCGATATGGACTTTTTCGAAGCTTTAGGATTTCGGCATTATCAGGGCACTCCCTTCGTGGACGACAAACTTCTGCGCAGTTTTTACATCGACCGGATTTACGATACCTACATTGATGAAGAACAACTGCAGGCCTGCGATAAAACAATAAAAATTATCGCTGATCAGCTTCCTCGCCGTGCTTATTCTTCACGCGAATTTATCCGGGAAATGGGAAAATATTTAAAGAAGCATTCCAAGAAGAAGGACTCGCTGGTGCAGGCCGCCTACGAGCATGATGTGCCTATCTTTTGTCCGGCCTTTTCCGACAGCTCCGCGGGCTTTGGTCTGGTCCTCCACCAGCAGCAATATCCGGAAAACCATGCTTCCATAGATTCCGTAAAAGATTTTAGAGAATTGACGATGGTGAAAATCAAAGCGGGGCAGACCGGATTGTTGATGATCGGCGGAGGTGTCCCGAAGAATTTTGCCCAGGACACGGTGGTTTGTGCGGAGATATTGGGGTATGAAGTACCCATGCATAAATATGCGGTGCAAATAACCGTCGCCGATGTACGCGACGGCGCCTGTTCCAGCTCTACACTCAAAGAAGCAAATTCCTGGGGTAAAGTGGATTCTTCCTGTGAGCAGATGGTTTACGCGGAAGCCACTACAGTTCTACCGCTTTTGGCAAGTTATGCATATCACAAGGGATACTGGAAAACACGCAAGAAATGGCAGTTGTCCAGGCTTTTCGATGTTCCGGAAAAAAATACACTAAAAAAAATGAAGAAATCTGACGTATGAGACGATAATCAAGGTAGCCGAAGATTTCAATGGTGGAGATGAGGGGGATCGAACCCCTGGCCTCGGCGTTGCGAACGCCGCGCTCTCCCAGCTGAGCTACATCCCCAATCTGGTAACAAGCAACAGAAAAACTTGGGAGAGGATATATATTATTGTCCGTGTCAGTGTCAAGGAATTCTCTTCCTGCTTGACAAAATCATGATAATTTCCCTCTGTTCGCCGCCTGTTTTCGGAGTTTGTATTAATGTTTTTTGTAATGAAATCTATATAAGCAATATAATTTCAATGACTTAACATTAAGGGAGAATAATCATGGCGAAAATTGATGCTTTTTTCCAGCTCTTGAATGAACAGGGGGCGTCCGACCTTCATCTGGTGACCGGGCAGCAGCCGGCGATGAGAGTTCGAGGGGAAATTGAGCGGATCAAGTATGATGTTCTGGACAACAATGAACTCAAAGCAATACTCTACGAAATTGCTCCGGAATACAAGGTCAAACAATTTGAAGAAACAGGCGATATCGACTTCGCTTATGAAATACCGGGTCTGGCCCGCTACCGTGCCAATTATTTCCAGCAAAAATGGGGCATTGCGGCTGTGTTTCGTGAAATTCCCAGTGATATTCTTACCTGCCAGCAATTGTCTCTGCCTAATGTAATTGCCAAGCTGGCCCTGCTGCCCAGGGGGCTTGTGCTGGTGACAGGACCTACGGGCAGTGGTAAATCCACAACCCTGGCGGCCATTATTAATGAAGCAAATAAACTGCGCAAAGATCACATCATTACTATTGAAGACCCCATCGAATTTGTCCATAAGAGTCAGGGTTGTATTGTTAATCACCGAGAAGTCGGCATGCACACAAAAACCTTTTCAGCGGCGCTGCGCGGCGCCCTGCGTGAAGACCCGGATATCATTCTGGTCGGTGAAATGCGCGATCTGGAAACAATTTCTCTGGCTATAGAGGCGGCGTCCACAGGCCATCTTGTTTTTGGTACACTGCACACAACCAGCGCCGCCAAAACAGTGGACAGAGTGATTGAAGTTTTTCCGGCTAACCAGCAGGCACAGATTCGTTCGACCCTGGCTGACGGCATCCGCGCCGTTATCTGTCAGACTCTCTTTAAACGCATCGACAAAAAGGGGCGCTGCGCCGCCATGGAAATACTGATAGCGACGGCGGCTGTCCGTAATCTCATTCGTGAATCCAAAACCTTCCAGATTCCCTCAATGATTCAAACCGGTAAAAAATACGGCATGCAGCTTCTTGATGACGCCATCTTCGATCTGCTCAATAAAGGCTGGATCAGTGGAGATGACGCTTATGCCAAATGCAATGATAAGAGTCGTTTCCGGCAGTTCCTTAAAAGCGCACCGGCCGATTTTACCGAAGTATAATCCAGACGAAGACAGAACATTCAGGAGGGCGATGCTTTGCCCTCCCTTTATTTCTATAACGGAGAGAATGCTATGAGAAAACAGGAAATTGATTATATTCTGGGGAAGATGCTGGATTCTCACAAAAATGTTTCCGATTTGAACATCACGGTGGGGAAGACTTTCCAGGTGGAAAGTTCGGGACAGTTGCTGAGCGTCGACATTGAACCGCCCTTTGATAACCTGACGCCTTTTCAGACGGAAGTGTTCGCTTTAAACCTGATTAATTACGACCGGCGGCTTACCGAAATGCTCCTTACCCAGGGGTCCTGTGATTTATCCTACGAACTGCCCGGTAAAGCGCGGTTCCGTGTCAACATTTTTTCACAGCGCGGCAATTATTCCATTGTTTTAAGAAAACTGGAAACAAAGATACCGACAATAGAAGGTCTGGGCCTGCCGGAACCCTTCAAAAGATTGGCGGAGGAGAAAAACGGGATTATTCTGGTTACCGGCGCCACCGGCAGCGGTAAATCCACCTCACTGGCTGCCGTTCTTGATGCAATCAATGAAGTGAAAGCCTGCCATATCATTACTCTGGAAGACCCGGTGGAATTTGGGCATCCTCATAAAAAAGCGACTTTTAATCAGAGGGAAATGGGGCAGGATTTTGATACCTTTGCCAACGGCTTGCGCGCCGCACTGCGCCAGGCGCCAAAGGTTATCCTGGTCGGCGAAATGCGCGACCGGGAGACCGTAGAAATCGCCATGTCCGCTGCGGAAACAGGGCATCTCGTCGCTAGTACGCTGCATACTGTCGACGCCGGCCAGACAATCAATCGCATTCTCGGCATGTTTCCCATTGAAGAGGAAAAACAGATACGAATCCGTCTGGCCGATACCGTGCGCTGGATTGTCTGTCAAAGGTTGTTGCCCAAAGAAGGCGGAGGCAGAATCGCCGCTTTTGAAATCATGGGCACTAATTTGCGGGTCAAAGATACAATTCTGAATGGTGAATCGGAAGGCAAAACTTTTTACGAAATTATTCAGGCATCCAAAGCCTATGGCTGGATAACCTTTGACGACTATATTGTTGAACTGTATAAGCAGGGGCTCATCAGCGAAGAGACGGCCAAGGCCTACGCTTCCAACAAAGGTATCGTAGGCAGGGGCATTGATTCCGTCAAGAGTGCGCGCGGCGAAAAGACAACCGATCTGCTGGGAAAACTGCAGGTGGACAAAGATTACGGCAAACCCAAAATGCCTTGGTGACAGGAGGATTTAGTTTATGGAAGAGAGAACGTCTCTCGCCAATGAAGTTTTTTCCGCAGGCTACGACGCGGCGGAATCGTCTTTTGATTTTATAGGTATGGATAGTGCGTCCGCCCTGGTCTGTGAATCGGACCCGGCGATAAAGGAAAAAATCACCAAAGCGCTGACGGATCTGAACTATCGTGTTACGGAAGCGGCTTCCGGGCGTGAAGCTTTAAAAGACATGCGGTTTCATACTTATAACCTGGTTGTTATAGGTGAAAATTTCGGCTTGGTGGATGCCGGCAGCAGCAATGAAGTTTTAATTTACCTGCAAAATCTGGCGGCGGCAGCAAGAAGGAATACATTTGTTGCTCTGCTTTCAGACAACCACCGCACCATGGATAACATGATGGCTTTCAATAAAAGCGTCAACTTGATTATCAACAAAAAAAACATTGATAATATGAGTAAAATTATCAAGCAGGGGGTAGAGGACAACAACGCTTTTTACAGCGTTTATAATGACACGTTTAAGAAAATGGGCCGGATTTAACAGCTTCGTCTAACGTGAGTCTCATTCACTCACGTCCTTTATTAAATCCAGGGCTTTATAGGAAAGGGTGAGATGCCGGATATAAACGGAATTATTCGGCTCTATTTTCAATGCCAGCTCGTAGGCTTTCATCGCTTCTCGATGGTGATTTGTCCTGGCCAGTATATTACCGAAACGATTGTAGTATGCACCGGCGCCGGAACTGTCGCAGCTTGCGGCGGCATCGTATTCCAACTGTGCTTCTGAGATGTGGCCCAGGCCGACCAAAGCATCGCCCAGACAGCAATGATACAGAGGGTTGGCCGGACTGGAAGCAATACAGCTGTCCAGCAGTCTTTTTGCGTCTTCATAATGGCCGCTTTTAGCGAATAGATCGGCTATCCTGTAATAATAACGGTCGGCTTGATCCGAATCTATTTCCCCCGCCCGCATATAAGCCGCCTCGCTGGCGGCAGTATTACCCTCGATAAACAGCGCTTCTCCCCACAGACAATAGAAAGCAGGATTGTCGTTTTCCAACTGCACTAATTTTTCAAAAGTGCTGCAGGCTTCCCGGACGCGATCGGCCAGAAGATAGGCATTACCCAGTTCGGAAAGCAGACAGACATCGTCAGGCTGGCGGGCTACCGCATTTGTGCAGATTTCCACAAGTTTGCTGAAATTTTTTTCCCGCTTGTAAATGCGTACCAGTTCATCAAACGCAAATCCGGTGAAGATTTTTCTCTGCAGTTCCCGATCAAGCAGAATTTCCAAATATTCTACAGCTTTTGCTGTTGCGCCCCTGTCGTGGTGAGCCCAGGCGAGCCTCAACAGAATTGATTCTTCTTCGGGATTGGCCAGGTGAGCTTCCTCCAGAAGCACAATGGCTTGTGTATATTTTTCTTCCCGCAGAAGCTGATCCGCCTTGTCCAGTATATCCATTATTGCCCTTTTACATATAAATTAAGTGCCATTTTAAGCCGATGGCCTGGCCCGCATTGCGATAAAAAAGGGGAGAAAGATCTCCCCTGAAGTTTCAGCAACCGCAGCAAGATGATCCGCAGCCTTCCGCCGGTGTGAAAGCGGACGTCAATTTGAATCCTGAACCACATGCTGATTCAATAAAATCAACGTTGATGGGCTGTGCCTGTTCCAGAAGTTTTTTATCAATAATAAACTTTATTCCCTTTTCGTTAAATTCCTGATCTTCACTATTTTGTTCCCCCAGGGACATGCCCAAAGCGGGGCCGCAGCAACTCATCGCCATTGTAATTCTGACTGCTGAATTTGAATCTCTTTCTTTGAGAAACTCCGTGATCGCCTCGGAGGCTTTATCTGTAACCGTAAACATTAAATTATCTCCTTTCCCGGATGGTTCTTTCGCCATCAACATTTGGGCTAACTTATCCATAATCAATGTATTGTCAATTAATTTTTGTTAAAAGCCACGATGTGCTTGTTATTTATGGATTTGAACTGGTGTCAACAGTGTTCTCCGCCGGGGAATCCTTTTCCAGCGCCAGTTTTTTCCGCGCTTCGGCCAGTGTTTCATCAAAATATTTTTCCAGCTTCGCGTTGACGCCGCGCAGACCGGCAACGACGGCCGCAGCCCATTCCAGGTAATCGACTCTTCTTTTCCATGACCAGTTGTGCGGCGGTAAATTTACGATATCGCTGATGTTGCAGATCTTATCGGCCAATTTTAACTGTTTGGCCTTCAAAGAAAGGGAGGGTGCCTTTGTAATTTGTCTGGCTTTCCTTTCCTGCTTGGGCAAGCTTTTGTCGTCACTGACCTCCAGGACCAGATCAAGAACTTCTTCCCCGAAATTAGTGAGTATTTCTTCGCGGGTGGCGTTTGTATCTTCGATGGTATCGTGCAGAAGCGCAGCCACGATAGTGGAGACATCATAGACGTCGCCGATAGTCCATAAAACATTGGCGACTTCAATGGGATGATTGATATATGGCGACTCCTGCACATCCTTCCGCCGCTGATTACGGTGCTTCTCCGCAGAGAATTTCATCGCCTTCAAAAATACCGATAGATCGTTCTGCAATATCACACTCCTTAATTTGTTAATAATTTATCATAAATGGTCAATCTCTGCAAAGGTTCCGACCGATGG
>OFEK01002249.1_pt1 | contig 10885 bp, 12 predicted proteins | sample 1521131 | NCBI WGS metagenome assembly OFEK01 (sample SAMN05720209, study PRJEB24109) | activated sludge metagenome | isolation source: Anaerobic digester | place: China | collected 2015-12-16
ACAACGTGAGGCTCGGGGCCGGCCGCTGATACCCTGCGGGCCGGCGCCCGGCGCCGATCACCGGCGCCGGACAGACCCGGGCTCCACTCGCTCCCGCCGTGGCGGAAACGAGTGGAGCCTCTTTTTACGCCTTGTCTTTCCTGCTCGCCCGGACAAACAACGCCACGCCGCCGGCGCCCATCAGGAGCGAAAACAGAGTGGCCGGTTCCGGGATCTTGCTCGGCTTGCCGGGCCGCTGGTTCAAACCGCCCTCGCCGGAATCGGAAATGGTACCTTTACCGGGGCCCCGGTCTTTGGACCCGGTTTCGGCTCCCAGAGCGGTTCCCGTGCCCCATCCTGCCGTCTGTTCCACCACGGGGAACGACAGGGCCAGCGCCAGGGCCGCTAAGCCGACGAGACTGAATACCGTAATTCTTTTCATCATCGATCTTCCTCCTCTCTTCTTTTGTGTAAATGCACGTCATCAACCCGGGTCGGCGGGATGGATCACGAACGGCGGCCGCCGAGTGACGGCGCATCTTCGCAAGCGCCCTCCTCTTTCCGCGCGAATGTTACCGCCTCCGGTCCATCCCATCGACCCCCTTCATCACTCCAGCGAAAACCGGGACTCGGAAAAGCCAGGCTCCCCGGACTCCCGTTTTCGGAGGAATCTTGATCATGCGCTCCCGACACAAGTGCGGAGGGGCTCCAAGTCAAAGGCATTCCCGGGCGCTCGGGAAATTCTCCCCACCGACGCTCGACTCATTTGCAGGAGGACGCGAACCTCCCTCTTCGCTCCAATGCGCGCAGGCCCCATGCAACCGGCGAGAGGAGCAGCAGCGCAACCACGAAGAAGAGATTCCCGCCCCGCGTATGCCAAGGCCCCGCCAGAACACTCTCCCCGAAATTTGCCGTGATCACATAGAGAAACACGATCCTCATGCCGTTCTTGAAAATGGAGATCGCCACCGAGGACAGCAGCAAGACAACTCGGCCCGCGGGACTCTTCAGATACACGGTGCCAATCAGCAGGCTCACGATGAAAAGGGCCATGGTCGATCGGATACCGCTGCATTCCGGCGCCACTTCGAGGTCGATGAAAGGAAGGAGCAGGACAAACCCGTCTATGGAAACGGGTATCCCGGCGATTCTGAAAATCCAGTAGGCCGCATCCAGCGAGCCCCGTTGCAGGAGAGCGGTCAGCGCATCGAGTACCGGTGCCGGAAGCGGAACCATGAGAACGAGGAACAATACGGGGGTCAGAGCGTTCCGAAACGTATTCACACCGTAGAAAAAAACCAGCGTTCCGGTGATGAACCCCACGGCGGAGAGGGTTGACAAAACCAGGCCCTCATCCGCATTCGCGTTCCATTCAGTCATGCGGCACCACGCATGGAGAGCCAGGCTCAGAAAAATCCATATTGATCCTGCCGCATAGGAGTATCCGACTTTGCGGAAAATCTCATTTTTCTTCCATGCCAGGGCAAACAGGGCGATGAACGGCATCGCCACAATGTATGAATGGGTGTGCGACTCGAGCGATAGAGAGATGAGCCGGCGCAACGGTTCGAAATAGATGATCAGGCCGACCGCCAGCGAGACGACGAACAAAGCAAACCGGGCATCCATGAAGTGCGGAGAATCGGGGGGGCTATTCAAGATCGGACCTCGAATCGGCATGAACGCGGCATGCGCCGTCAGCGTGCCGGGCCTGACCGGAAATCACGCCGTTCACCAATAGAACAAAAGAGCGTACAGGTACCCCGCCATATCTCGCGAGACCCACTTGATGCCCGCCGGCGAAGCCCACCAGAATCGCGGATCGTAATCATCGGTCGGAACGCTGATCATTCCGATATGGACGCCGGGGGGAAGCACTTTCCGGTAGACCGTGTAGGTCTTTCTCGCATGAGGCCCGACCGTAAGGATGTTGACTCCCTTCGACAGGCGCATGTCCGAACCGTCGAGGAACTTTTTGAACGCTTGAGCCGATGTCAAGGTACGATCGAATGCAACGTAGGGTGCCGGTACGGGAATGACGTTCGCCTCCTTGACGCCGAGCTTCACGATCCTCCGCGCTGAAGTGACGGCGGACGCGGGGCAGCCGGGACAATCCTTCTCACTCGGACCTCCGGTGGTGACGAGGAGGGAATATCCGCCCCTGTTGAATTCCAGTGCGGCGGACCTCAAGGCATACTCCGGCACCCAACCCTCAACCACCAGGATTTCAGCATCGGCGGGCTGGTTCATGACTAGGAAGGAGTGCATTCCACCGATCCCGAAAACCGCAACACATAACACTCCGACAATGGCGAACCTCTTGAGCGGGCTAGTCTTCAGTGACGGCATGCGTGCTCTCTCGAGTCCCCGGCAATCGTCCATGAAGCAGCCTGGACATCGCCGCCCGGCGCAAAACCATCCGGCGGCACAATCCCATCCCAGCCGCCGGGGAGGCTGACTCGGCGGTGGCCGTCAAAGTTCGCGGGTCTTCAGAGGATTGCCTTGCGCGGCTTGCCCCGCAACGATCCCGCCCCCTTTCTGAAGCAAATGACGGGTTCGGAAGCCCACCGCGGTGAAAAGTATTTATAGATGAATTGCATGCCGCGGCGAAACGCCAGCGCCTTCAGAGGCGACCTCGATTTGAGCGCCGCGTAACGCGAGCTTGCGTGCGGAATCGGGAGATAGACCGCCTCCGGGGCGAACTGGAACGAGGACACATATTCCAGCAAGGTTCTGTAGGTGAAGTACCTCACGTGCGCGTAGAATTCATAGCGGTCACGTTCGGACAGAGGATCGTGGAAGGTTTTTCCGGACAATAGGAACGGCAGAAGATAGGTGAGTCCGGAATAGTTCGGTGCCGAGATATAGAGATAACCCCCCGGCTGCAAAATTCTGCCGATCTCGCGGATGAAGTACTCGGTGTTGATGGTGTGCTCGATGACGGCGAGCGCGATCACGGCGTCGAAGCTTCCCTCGGGGAAGGGGAAGGGATTTTCCGGATCGTCGATGTCGAAAGACACCGTCTGCAGACCGGTGTCTTTCATGATCTGCAGGCATGTTTCGCTGATATCGTTGCAGAGCAGTTCCGCGGGGTATCCGTCGCGTATGTTCCTGCCGACGACCCCCACACCCGACGCGATATCGAGGACTCTGCGGTGCCCGCGGTTCTCGAAGCATTGGGGAAAAATCCGGTGTCTTTCATGGAACGCCGGATACTCGTCCAGTTTCTGAATGCCGCTCAAGCGCTCTTCTTCAAGGGGAATCGCATCGGTCCTCATCGTGAATCATCTTTCGTCAGTCTGTGGTTATGGTATGCGCCGGCGTTCATGGAACGGACGGAGAAAACGACCGTTTGCACGCTTGCGCCCTTTTGCGGGAATTCTAATCCATCACCGCTTTCTCAGGGTGATAACCCATCGATTTGCCAGGTACTTGAGCGGGGCGAACCGCTCCAGGGCTCCTTCCAGGCGATCACTGATCCTTTTGTCGGCTTCCATCGAGAAGATGCTCCTGCCCAGAAAAAGAAATGGACCGAATCCGATACTCGCCCGGGAGGTTTCGACCAGGCGGGCTCTCAGAAATGCCTGGTTCAGCCGGCCATAGGTGTACTTTCGATTCGCAAAGGCGGTATTCGTTGCCAATGAATCCGGCTGCGCCGTCCCATCCGATTTCCACTTCAGCTTCTTGACGCGAACATAGTCCATGATTCTCTTCAGGTAGTACGCGTCCAGGAAAACGCTCATCCTCGTCATATTGGGAAGCGAAATGATCGCCAGCCCATCCTTCTTCAGAACCCTTCCGATTTCCCCGATCGCCCGTTCATCCGTCGGAAGATACTGCAGCACGCCCAGGCTGAAAACCGCGTCCAGCGATTCGTCCTCGAAAGGGAGGTGTTCGATGTCTCCCTGCATGAGCACAGGCTTAAAGCCGTTTTCCGACACTTTTTCTCTCGCCGTGAAAAGCATTTCATTGGCAAGATCCATACAGAAGACATCGTGTCCCAACTCTGCGACCGTCCTTGAAAGCTCACCCGCGCCACACCCCGCGTCGAGGACTCTTGCGCGTTGACTGCGATTCAGGGCGACGAAACTCTCGACGGCCACCTTCAGCCTTCTTTTCATCTCGTGTGCGGCCAGGTAGGTGAAGTGCGGCCCCTCCTCATACACATCTTTCCAGAAGCGCGCATCGTTATCGAAAAAATCCGAGACGATCCTCTTTTTGTCATCCATGCTGCCGGAGGTTCTCAGTGCCACATGCCCCATACCGGAGCATCCTCTCATCTCGAGGCTTTCAGGAAAATGTCCGGGACCTGTCATAGTTTTTTCGCTTCCGGTTTTGGTTTTTCACGTCTTATCTTCCGCCAGGGGCGGATTTGCCCGAAGCCGAGTCTTGCGTTTCATGAAGCCGCCGGTCGGGCCGACCCGCTCCATGCTCTCGATGCCTCCGCCGCACGCGTGCGGAATCATTTCGCGGCATTGCTTGCAAAATCAAAGCATCTCTTCACAAAGGGGCGCAAATCCCCCTTGTCGAAAATGGCAAAAACATGGGGTTTCATATAAGGCCTGAAGTACTCGGCCAGGGAGTACCTCTCTTCTCTCAGGTACTTGAGGCTGAAAAGAACGTCTTTCGTCAGGTCGATCCAGTAAGCGCCCGTCTTGAATTCACAGTGCCCGGGGAGGATACCCTCAACCCGGTGTTTGTATTCGAGCCAGGGAAAGTTGATCCCGCAGGAGACGGAGAGCATCGAGGACAGATTGTGGCGCCCGTTGATTTCCATCAGCTTGTAGGACCCGTCACGAACATCTTTTTTGAACTCGGTGCAGGAGTATCCGCGATACCCCGCGGCCTGGACTATTTTGCGCCCGAGGTCGATCACCTCCGGCATGTATTTGCTCACCAGCACTCGAGGCACACCGAAACGCGGCGGCGCCAGTCTGACCTTCTCCGCGGTGAATTCCACCAGCGGTTTTCCATCCCAGAAGTACGAATTGTAGTTGACTCCTCTTGAATCATCCCCCGGTATATGCTCCTGGAGCATCAGTGCCAATCCGTGCGCATCGGCCTCTTTGAACGCGCCAACCGCCTCGTCCAGGCTGTGCGCCTTCACCATCTTCTTCCGAAACACTTCGAAGTACAAATGACTGTGACACGGTTTGATGATGAGTGGAAACCCCATTATTCCGGCATAGCGTTCCAACTCGTCGAGGGACCTGAGCTCGAACGTCTTCGGTGAAGGGACGCCGTGAGCTTCCGCAAGCCGATACGTGTATTTTTTGTCGATGATGCTTTGGACCGTTTCCCAGTCTTCGCAGGCCACAATGAAGTGTTCATCCAATTGGGCCTTGTGCTGTGATACGGCAACGAGGGTCTCATCATCCGCCGGAATGAGGAGCGGTTTCGAATAGGGCTTCGCGCCGTCTATGAGCGCAGCGACAAACTCGGCTGGCTCCGTTGCAGGGTTGGGAACCTTGACTTTCCGGCGGACATGCTTGGAGAGGTATCCCATATCTTCCTCTCGATAGTAGAAAACCGTAACCGGAACTCCCATCCTGCCAAGCGCGCGAATTACGCCAAGCCCAATGGTATGGCTGGAAAGAACGATCGCTGGTGTGTTCGGCATTGCTCACTCCTCTGGTGAAATAACCCAAAAGAAGGCTGCTGATGCAGTCCTTGCTCCACGGGCGGCGCAAGAAAGGAACGAAGGTCCGCTCCGCGTGCTGACGGCTGTCCGTTGCCGCCATGCGCACAGAGGCGCGACACGGATACCCATGAACCCATCCCTCCGGTTGCGGCTCCCGACGGTCCTTCCTCGATGACCTCTACGCCACGCCATCCCGTCTTCGAGACCCGGGAATCGCGCCTTTGATTTGGTCCCAGTATTCCGACAGCTGCCGTCTTCCTCCCGGCACGACCAGCCAGACCCCGATGTAGATCGCCGCTCCTCCGATCAGGAATGGAATCACCCATGGAGTCGGAAAAGTCCAGCCAACGGCATACCGCACTCCGAACATGATCAGCGCGGTAATGAGGCTGCACAACGAGCTGACCGCAAGCCCCCTCAACAGAGAGGAAATCTTCACGGGCGTGTGTCGCAGACCGTATGCCAGACAAACCGCCAGAGACAGGAAGACCGCCGAGCTGACGCCGGCCGCGACTCCGATTGCCCCCCAGAAGCTCCCGATACCCTGACAGCAGATGAACAGGATTGCATTGATGAGCCCGAGCCTGAAATATTCCTTCGTTTTTCCGACCGCCTGCACGGCCGTGGCCACGATATACACTACCGGTTCGATAAAGGCGCCGACGGCGAGTACCTGGAATATCGGAATAGCTTTCGTCCACTTCGCGCCAAGCAGGAGGTTGCTGACCAGGTCTGCAAAAAGGGCCACGAAGACCACAACGGGCATGGAGAAAAAAGTCATCAGCCGCAGCAGCTTCTCGAAATGGCTCCTGAACTCCTCCGGTTCCCCCTGCAGGGTACTCAGCGCAGGCAGCGCCACGGTATTGACGGGATATTGAATCTGGCTGACGGGCACCGAAATGAGCTGGTAGGCATTGGCGTATATTCCAACCCAGAATGATCCGTACAACTTGCCGATGATGATCTTGTCGAAGTTTCGCGAGAAGAAATGAACCATGTTGTACCCGGTGACGTTTTTGCCGAAAAACAGGAACTCACCCAGACCTGTGTTGCGTTTGGGCAGCCCGGGTCGCCATGCGCAAACAAGAAAAGTCGCAATAAGGACGAACACGTTCCTGGAAAGCTCCCTTGCCACCAAGGCCCAGTACCCGAAATCGTAATAGGCCAGGACGATCGCCACCAGTATGCTGAATCCCGTGGAAAAAAGCTGGATGGCGGCAAGCGCGCCGAACCGCATCTGACGTCGAAGCAGCGAATGGTGCTGAATCACCAGGCCGCTTAAAAGAAAGGTGGACGCCAGTACGATCGACACCGCGGTCAAGCGCGGCTCTTCATAGAACCATGCGATTGTTTTCGAGAGGCCGGCGAGCAGCAGCGCGATTCCCGCGCAAACCAGGATATTGATCCAGAACAGGGTACTGACTTGCTCGTGGTTGATCTCTTTTTTCTGGACGGTTGCATCTCCGAGGCCCAGTTCTTTGAACCGTTCAGCGAAGACCATCAGGGAGGCCACCATGGCGATCAAGCCGAAGTCTTCCGGGAGCAGGAGTCTCGCGAGGACGGTGATGGAGCCTATGCGGAGGATGTTCGAGCCCAGCTCCGCCGCCATCACGGCAGCGCCTCCCCTGATGGCTTTCCGGCCCAGGTCGGCTCTCAGATGGACGGTTGAAAAGAATTCCCTATATTTTTCATTCAAAGGATGCTCGCCCTGGTCGATAGCTTTCTCTCCGACGAGGCACGAATCCGTGTATTGGCTCACTTTCTCCGTCACGCGTTCTTCTTTCGTCCTCTGATGGAACCATTCGGCTCTCAGCCGATCACCTGCCGAGGCAAGTCGTGGAACATGTTCGATGAACTATTTGGCAAATCTTCGTTTCCCATACGAACTGCGTTCACGGTAAGCCGGCAATATTGAAGGGAAAGGATAGACCCGCCCCTGCGGACCGATGTGCCGATCGGACGTGGCAAGGAAGACGGCTTTAGCCCTTCCTCCCAATGCTGCGGATTTGAACACAACCTGGCATTAGATTTTTCTTAACATAAAGGCTCAATCGGGATAACTGTAACTTTCAAGCAAAACAATATTATACATTATTCAATCGCATGAAACCATTTCGGCAAGAAACGACCCGAGCCAAAAGCCTGACCATGATCACTGGTTAAGAAGTAAAATTCAGCGTCAACACCCGGATGAACCATTACTTCCACATGGCTGTTTTTAGATAATAGGATCAGCTCATTGAGTCTTGCCCATTCAATCGGAGCGATCGAGTAGAAAGAGTCCGTGATTCTATATTTTTTTGACAACCAAGTATCTATCAAGTGGCGATAATAGCGATTTATGAGGTTCTTCTCGCCACGACGGAAGGTAAAGTTTCTTCTCACGTTCAATCCTTCCGGGATTCCGTTGTGAAGAAGCATGTTCATACACAGGTGCATGTGGTGATGTCCGTCGATGCGCGCGGGCGCTTTTCCCAAAAGCCGGGAGTATTCGTCCCATTGTGCCCTGAAAACGTAATCAAATGCCTTGCACAGGAAGGGGTTGAACAGGATTTGATTCGCTTTCCGAGCCTCGAGGTAGGCGGCGATCCGCCGATGCTGCCCGCGCAACCTCTCCGAGACCGTCCGACCGGTCAGTTCCTGGGTGAAGTTGAGGTGAAGTCCGAGGGACAAGCCATGTTCTCGTGCCAGTGCCGCAGCCCGCTCCGAGTCGTTCATGAAAGCCATCAGGCTCGCGGAGTGAATCCTCCCGCGGCGGTGACACGCCATGATTCGATCGGTGATCTTTTCGGTCCGGCCCAGATCATCCGCATTCACCTGGAGCATATCATCTTCCCGAGCCTGTTCGACGAGGCCGATCGGCTGAATTGGGCCCCGAGAGTTCCCGCGGACTTGACGGTGCCGATGAGTCTCAGGTCCGTCGCTCCATGGAGTTCGAAATCGGAATCCCGGGCGAGTGCCGGAGTCCGGGGTTTCTCCTGAGACCATCCGGCAAGTTGAGACGAAAACCGTTGGACCATGGCTTCCCCTGTGGTCACGTCCGGCTATCCCGTATTCTCATGGAATTTTCCGTTCGTCACACCGGATGCGCGGTATCTTCTCACTCGTGCCGCCCGTTGATAAGCGGACAAAAGCCTCTCACCGCACTCGACGACAAAGGAGCTCAGCCTGTTGTCCGCCACTTGAAACTTTCCAAGCAATTCCTGATCCACCCCACCCTTCCCGGCCAGTCCCTGCTTGAACTGATAGGTACCCGGATTCGTCTGGGGGTTTATCCCGTTGAGATCATAGTAACGAAAGCCGTTTTCCTTGAGCCATTTCAAAAATGCCCAGTGGACCGCATAGGACCCGTATGTTTTGAGCCCGACAGTACTGGTTGCCCCTATCAAGTACAGACCGGTCGTGCCTATCGTGGTGAAAATGCCTCCGGCACACGGTATGCCGTCCTGACGGCACAGGATGATCTTCAGCTTGAACGACGAGGGCATGTCTTTCTGAACGGATTTCAAGTGCACGAGGTCACTTCGTTCAACAAGTCCTTTGCGGTTCGCCATTTCCAAATAGATTTCCGACATCTCGTCAAACAAGCTCTCATCCTCTCCAAATATCAACTGCAGACGATTCCTTTCCGCCCGGTTCAGGTGGTATCGCCATTTGTGATGCAAACCCGCTTTCAATTCCTCCAGGGGCGGCTCGAGGTCGATCATCAATGTTCGCTTGGTCACTCCCTCGTCATGGGGATGGTAACCTTCTTCGATGAGGATTTCACGCAAGGACGCATGGCAACCTCGAAATACCAGGGGGTACAGGCGCAAAACGAGTCCTCTCCTCAACGACAGTTCATTTCTGAGCGCTCGAACCGCCTGGCGAAACACTTCCTCATCGTCCGGCGCCCCCGCAAGCCGCCACATCGGGCCCCAAAAGACATAGGCGATGCCGGTGTTCGTTCGAGGCACCCGGCGAATCCTCGCCTGTGCCGCGGCCACGACCTCGCGTCCTTTTCTCAGGACCATGTGGGAAACGCCCTTCAGCCCGTAGCGAACCACGTCATAGGACCAGGCCTGGTATAGGTTTGCATCCTGAAAACGGTTCATGAGCTCATACCACGCCTCCTTGCCGTTCCGATCGAAATCAACGGAATACGTCATGTCGAGCCTCTTCATCATCGACCTTTCAGGATGCCTGGGGCCGGGTGGCGAATCACCCTCGATTCCAGGCCTAGAAGGTTCTCTCGCGGACCAGTTTCACACCGCAGTAAGCAAACAGTTTCGCCAGATGGTCACAATCCTTGACCAGGTATCGCATGAACAGATGATGCCCGGCTACCAGCAAGAACGGAAGGGAGACCGTGTAGGCAATCACCGCAACGACGGACTTGAGCGTCCCACGGCTCAGAAGCAGTCCGGGGGTTGCAGAAGTCAATCCCCTTATCATGGCCCGCCGAAGGTGATAGCTCCTCGTCTGCCGCTCCTCCGGAACCTCCTCATGAACCACCGCCTCGTCACACCAGACAAAAGTACGCCCATGCTTGGCCATTCTCCCCAGAAAATCCGCATCTTCACCGCCGGTTCGACCGAAGCTCGGATCGAACCAGACAGTCTCTTTTTCAATGATGTGCCTGGAAAACAGAAGATTGCCGGCTCTGAAGTATCTCGGATTGTTCAAGCGGGTGCCGGTTTGGAACGATTTGCGCAGGCACAGCCCGCTCTTGACCAGCCAGACGGGAGGCGTGCCTTCAAAGTACGGCATCACAGGCCCCAGAACCCCGTCAGCCGAAAACCTGCGGGACGCGTCGAACAGCTTTCGGAGCCAGTTCGGTTCCGGAAACTCGTCATCGTCGATGAATGCGATGAACTCTCCGTGCGAATTGCCGATGGCCCTGTTTCTGGTGAGTGAGATATTCTGCTCGGGCTCGATATCGTAACCGATCTCCACGGCAGATCGGCTTTGCCGGCCTTGAACGGTTTCTGAGGCCGATCCGTTGATGTCGTTATCGACAACCGTGATCGAGTATGTGAATCCGGAGCACTCCTGGTTTTGAAGCGCTTTCAAACACCTGTCGAGGAGTGCGGGGCGTTTGTAAGTCGGGATGCATACCGAAATGTGCGGGAGGTTTTCATTGGCCATTCTTCGGGCCGCGACTCCAATTCACGTGCTCAAACTCCACGTGACACGGTCTGTTTCTCCTCGTCCTCCGGAGCATTGTTCCAAGGCGGGAGCATTGACTCGAACCTTTGTTCCGCGACGACGGCGGTTGCCGCGCGA
>OFEK01002251.1_pt1 | contig 10872 bp, 8 predicted proteins | sample 1521131 | NCBI WGS metagenome assembly OFEK01 (sample SAMN05720209, study PRJEB24109) | activated sludge metagenome | isolation source: Anaerobic digester | place: China | collected 2015-12-16
AGGGTACATCCCGTTCGCCCAGCAAATCGTGCTCACGACGTGTTTTGCCCGACTCATACTGTGAGGTGATGTTCATGGCTTTGGCATTGGCATACCGCATACGTCTTGAAACCACACGGGTGATATTAGAAGAAATAGCCAGTGCTATGGCACCTGAGCTTTTAAATGCTTCTCTTGAAAGTGTGAGCGCCACAGTATCTTCTACAGCACGTGCCGAAGTAGAATGGGGAGAATCTTCCATCAGCGAGCCTTCGCCCAAAAAGTCGAGTTTCCCGAAATAAGTTATAATTTGTTCTTCACCAAAGACAGTGGTTTTGTAAAGCTCCACTTTGCCCGAAAAAATAAGAAAAATAAAGGTACGGGAAGTGTTTTCGGCAAATAGAATATCTCCTTTAGCATAATTAACTTCTTCGGCCTTTTCGGCAATGGTATTGATTTCGTTTTCGCTTAAACCCCTGAAAAGCTCAATGTTTCTGATGAGTTGAATCTTATCTTTTGTATCCATAACATTTATTTGTTAATTATTTCACAAATATACATAATGTCTTTGTTAAACTGTTCAAAAACGAAAATATTTTTAGGGGTTTCAGGTTTCAAATGTGTTTAAAAAATGCCTGATTGAGTTTTCTCCTTATTGATTTATCAATACATTTGCAGCCAAAATAAACTCCCAATAGCATGAAGCAAATCCCCATGGTTGACCTTGTGAGTCAATATCAGAAAATCAAACCTGAAGTTGATGCCGCGATATTTGAAATATTGTCTAATGCCAGTTTTATCAATGGTCCGGCAGTAAAGCAATTTCAGCAAAGCCTCGAAAAATATTTGAATATAAAGCATGTAATACCATGCGCAAATGGCACCGATGCCTTACAGGTGGCGATGATGGCTTTAGACCTGAAGCCTGGCGATGAGGTTATCACAACCTCATTCACATTTATCGCCACGGCTGAAGTGATTGCGCTGCTGAAACTGACTCCCGTTTTGGTTGATGTGGACAAAGACACTTTTAATATAGATCCGGCAGCCATCGAAAAAGCTATCACTCCAAAAACTAAAGCCATTGTTCCGGTTCATTTATTTGGGCAGTGTGCTGATATGGATGCTATTATGGGGATAGCAAAAAAACATAATTTGTATGTGATTGAAGATAATGCACAGGCAATTGGTGCTGATCATACTTCTGCGGATGGCACTGTTCGCAAAGCAGGCACAATCGGTCATATTGGTTGTACTTCATTTTTCCCTTCCAAAAACCTGGGTTGTTATGGTGATGGTGGTGCTATTTTTACTAATGATGATGAACTGGCCAAACGCTTGCGCGTGATTGTAAATCATGGCATGGAGATCCGTTATTATCATGATTCTATCGGGGTTAACTCTAGGCTCGACAGTATACAGGCAGCAATTCTCAACATCAAATTGAGACACCTGGACGAATATGCCAATGCACGCCGTTTTGCTGCAAATTATTACAATAAGGCTTTTGAGAGTACCAATAAACTTAAAACGCCAGTTACCGCATCGTTTACAAACCATGTATTTCACCAATATACTCTTGTTACGCATGATATTGACCGACAGGCATTAATGGAACATTTGCAATCAAAAGGCATTGCAAGTGCAATTTATTATCCTGTACCATTGCATTTGCAGAAAGCCTATATTGACCCAGGATACAATCAGGGTGATTTTCCGATAACAGAGGGCTTGTCGAAAGCTGTGATTTCATTACCCATTCACACCGAATTTGATGAGGAAAGCCTGAAATATGTCACCGATACTATTTTGGAGTTTGTTGAAAAAGAATAAAAGCATTCGATAAGTATAGATTTGTTTAACGCCGGAGATTAATTTCCGGCGTTTTTTGCTATCAAAAAGTGGTAAAATTTATGGTTGACCGTCAAAAATAATACGAATATTTACGGTTGACCGTAAAAATTTATGGCTAAGCAAGATGAAATCATTTAAATGTACCTAAGTTGGATTTATTTCTTTAGGGTGTAGCGCTTAAGTATTCTAATTTGATTTCGGATGATTAACTGGTTTTCGTTTACCTTTGTTCAACTAAAACCTCAGCCATGAAACTTATTGAAGTTAAAACACGTGCTCAAGAGCGTGCTTTTCTGGATGTAGCCCGAGAGATTTACAAAGCTGATCCGGTGTGGGTATGTCCGCTGGATAAAACAATAGCAGGCATTTTTGATTCAAAGAAGAATATATTTTTTCGCCAGGGCGAGGCTTGCAGATGGATACTCCGGAACGATCAGGGAAAACTGATCGGACGCGTGGCTGCCTTTATCAATCGAAAGAAGGCATTTGGATATAAGCAGCCAACAGGAGGCATGGGATTTTTTGAATGTATAAACGACCAAAATGCTGCATTTCTTTTGTTCGATCAATGCAAAGAATGGCTGAAAACCAAAGGAATGGAAGCAATGGATGGCCCGATCAATTTCGGTGAAAATGATAATTTCTGGGGCTTACTTGTCGAAGGTTTTACACATCCCAGCTTTGGAATGCCGTATAATCCTCCCTATTATGAAACGTTTTTCAGGGCATATGGATTCAATGAATATTTTGAACAGGTGACCAATCATCTGGACCTTACAAAGCAATTTCCAGAGCGATTTTGGAAAATTGCAGGATGGGTACGTAAAAAACCCGGGTTTGTCTGGCGTCATTTTGAATGGAAGCAATCGGATAAGTTTATCAAGGATATAAAAGAGATTTATGATGAAGCCTGGCAGTTTCATCAAAATTTTACGCCACTCGAAATCAGCACTATAAAAGCAGAAATGGCTCAAACAAAATCATTTTTAGAGGAGAAATTTATCTGGTTTGTCTATCATGAAGAAGAACCTGCAGCTTTCCTGGTGATGTTTCCGGATATAAATCTATTATTGAAGCCGCTGAAAGGAAAGCTTGATTTTTGGAATAAACTCAGGTTTTTTTGGCTTACGAAAACTAGAAAGATCGACCGTGCCCGCATTACTATCATGGGTGTGAAACCAAAATTTCAACGTTTTGGTCTGGAATCGAGTATCTTTTGGGAGATGCAACAGGTGATGGATCAGCCCAAATATCAGCATTATAAAGAAATAGAATTGAGTTGGGTGGGCGATTTTAATCCAAAAATGCGCGCCATTCACGAGGCTGTTGGTGCATCTTTTGGAAAACGCCATCGCACCTATCGTTTGTTGTTCGATCAAACAAAAAATGAAGCGCAAAGGCATGAGATCATCTGAATATTACGCTATCCAAGGCCAAGGATCCAGGTAGCCAGCGTGAAGTAGATCAAAACACCACTGATATCTGCCAGTGAAGTGATAAGCGGAGCACTTGCCGTTGCAGGATCGAGACGCAGGCGTGTGAATACGAAAGGCAATAATAAACCGATCACACTTCCGGTTATTACGGTTAGAATCATTGTAAGTGCAACAACCAGCATGATATCAGGAGCTCTGAAACTGGCAATCAAACTTACTCCGGCAGCCATTGTAATGCCCAGAAGCATAGCCACCAGGATCTCTTTGCCAAGTAGCCTGAACCAATCTTTGATTTCAACATCTCCAACAGCAAGCGAGCGTATCATTAAGGTAGCCGATTGTGCACCTGCGTTTCCGCTGCTGGCGATAAGTAAGGGCAGAAAAAACAACAGCGAAACAACAGAAGTGATGGTGCTTTCGAAATGAGCAATCGCAGCTCCTGAAAAAACGTTCATAAAAACCAGCACAGTTAGCCAAAATATTCGCTTCTGATACAGATAAGTTACTTTAGCTTTCAGTGGATTTACAATAGCATCCTGAAAAGAACCAAATTTGTGAAAGTCTTCCGTTGTTTCTTCTTCCAACACATCCATCACATCATCCACAGTAACAATTCCAAGCAATAATCCTTCCGTATCTACAACCGGAAGTGCCACCCTGTCCTGATCCTGAAAAACCCGAACAGCCAACTCCTGATCATCAAAAGCACTTAGCGAAACAAAACGTTCGTCCATTAATTCTCTTATAGTTTGATCCGGATCAGCCAGTAAAATATCTCTGATCCGAATGTCATCCACCAGCTTCATCTGGTTGTCAACCACGTAAATTACATTCAAAGTTTCAGAGTCTTTGCCGTATTTTCTAATGTATTCCAGGGTTTGCCCTACAGTGTGGTCGGGCTTAACCCTCACATAATGAGGGGTCATTAGTCGGCCAATGCTTTCTTCGGGATAGCCAAGTAATTTGATGGTTACCTTGCGTTCCTCCGGACTAAGCATTTGAATCAGTCGCTGGCTGACTTGCCCGGGTAGTTCTTCAAAAAAGGCAGTACGGTCATCGGGGTCAAGGTCATTGAGCAGACTTGAGAGCTTATGCGCGTGATGCGCCAGGCCTTCAATCATTTGCTCCTGCTTGTCAATAGAAAGATGTTGAAAGGTTTCTTTAGCCTGTTCCCTTGGCAGAAGCCTGAATAAAATTATATCATCTTCTTCATCAAGGCTTTCAATGATTTCGGAAACGTCCACAGGATCCATATCAGCGATCTGTTGACGCAAAGCTTTCCATTCTTTTTCGGAAATTAATTCCTGAAATTGATCAATAATTTCAGTCATGATTGCACTCCTTACTCTTTTAAGCTGTAAGCAGTGCGAGACCACCCCTTACAGCATGTTTAAATTAAATTCTTTCGGTCAGGCTGATCAGGTTCGTCTTCCATGAGATTGTACGATTTTAAAATTTGTGCAAAAGTAAGCTTATTGATGGTATAGGCATGAGTTATGGAATAAAAAAAAAGCCGTAATAAGAAAAATTTACGGCTTAAAATATAATAAGAGTTTTATGCTTTAATCGTTTTCAGCGGCTAAAAATCTTTCTGCTTCCAGCGCCGCCATACATCCGGTTCCGGCCGCTGTAACAGCCTGCCTGAATACCTTATCCTGCACATCCCCACAGGCAAAAATTCCGGGTATGTTGGTTGCCGTTGAATCCGGTTTTGTTTTGATATAACCTGTTTCATCCATGTCTAAAACACCTGCAAATAGTTCACTATTAGGTTTATGGCCAATGGCTACAAAAAAGCCGTCGATGTCGATGGTTTTTTCTTCGTGGGTTTTATTATTGATGAGTACAGCACCTTTCAGGGCTTTCACAAAACCCTTTTCTTCTCCAAAAAGCTCTTTGGTATTATGGTTCCAAAGCACTTCAATATTTGGTGAATTCAACACCCTTTTTTGCATGGCTTTGGAAGCACGTAATTCGTCACGGCGGACAATTAGGTAAACTTTCCGACAGAGTTTGGCCAGATAAGTGGCTTCTTCGGCAGCTGTATCGCCACCTCCAACTACTGCAACGTCTTTGCCTTTGTAAAAAAACCCATCGCAGGTGGCACAGGCCGAAACACCACCACCTTTAAATTTTTCTTCCGTCTCGAGGCCCAAATACTTGGCCGTGGCACCAGTTGCAATTATCAGTGTTTCGGCCAGCATTTCCTTTCCATCTTCATCTTTCACCCTGAAAGGACGCGAGCTGGTATCAACTTCTGTAATCATTCCCCAGCGGGTGTCCGTTCCAAAACGTTCGGCTTGCGCTTTTAACTCTTCCATCATTTCCGGGCCAGTGATGCCTTGCGGATATCCAGGGAAATTTTCTACCTCGGTGGTAGTGGTCAACTGGCCGCCTGGTTGGCTACCTAAATACATAACTAGCTTTAAATCAGCACGTGCAGCATAGATGGCCGCTGTATATCCAGCCGGACCGGAGCCGATTATCAGACATTCAATTTTTTCAGGTGTACTACTCATTTGACTTAATTTTAAATTTTGGATTGAAAGCGCTAAAATAATGCCATTTGATGAAATAGTGTTCAGAAATACTTATCAGGCTGACAAGATGGCTCATTATTGAGTGATATTTAAGCGATTTAGTATTTGCTGATTTTTTGTCAGCTTATCCGACAGTATAAATTTGTTTGCGCAAGTGTTGAGTTTGTATTAATTTTGCATCGCGTTTTCGCAATCGGGGCGTGGTGCAGTTGGCTAGCATTCTTGCATGGGGTGCAAGCGGTCGCCCGTTCGAGTCGGGCCGCTCCGACACAGAGCCTTCACTTTGGTGAGGGCTTTTTGTTTTGATGATTCTTTTGATCAACAAACATTACTTGTGATTTTAGATTACTTTTGATCAATCAAATTAAGTTTATTGTCATGAAAACAAAGCACAAAATTTTAATTGGATTACTGGTTCTGTTTATTCTGATTCAATTTATTCGCCCTGAGCGAAATATAGAAAACAATCCCAGTCGATATGATATTTTTCATAAAAGCGGACAACCTACTGAGGTTGTTGCACTTGTGCAATCGGCATGTTACGATTGTCATTCCAACCGCACAGCTTATCCCTGGTATGGAAGTGTTGCACCGGTTTCGTGGTTATTGGCAAACCATGTGAAAGAAGGTAAATCACATTTGAATTTTAGCGATTGGAAATTGCTTGAAGCTGATAAGCAACGCCATGCGCTGGATGAATTGATTGAGGTACTCGAAAAACAGGAAATGCCGCCCAGGCCTTATCAATGGTTACACAGTGAAACCGATTTGGATCAGACGCAAATTCAATTGATTATCAATTGGGCAACGGACTTTAAAAAGCAACTGAATTAAATTGAAAAAGCAGGTAAAAAAAAACTTCTACCTGCTCTCATTTGGAAAACCTTGAGGTTTAGTTGATAACAATCAGCTGCCTGGCTAATGCACCGTTTTGATATTTCACTTCCAGCATCAGTGCATTTTGTTGATATGGCTGCAAATCAAGCTGTAATTCTGATTTTTCTTCCATATTTATTTCATCCAGAAGTTGGCCTTGTAAATTATAAAGTTTTAATATAGAGGCATTTTCTTCTAGTTTTAGTTGAATAATCCCCTTGGTAGGATTAGGATACACGGTTAATTTTTTGGAGTTCATTTCAACTGTTCCAACAGTAATAAACAGATTTACCGGAATAATAAGTTGCGGATTCACAGGATCATTGCTGTTGACAAGCAGTTCGGCCTGATACATCCCATTTTGCAGTTCGGTGGCATCCAGACAAACTTCGACCAATAAACTTTCGCCGGGCAGAATCGATGCGCTTGTCGGGTTTACAGTGATCCAGTTATCGCGCAAATAATTGGTTTCGATGTCGAATTCCAGTTCGGCATCACCTGTGTTGCTAATTGATAAATCGCTGCAATAAATTTCATTTCCCGACCAGCTTTGTGTGATTTCCTCAGGATCGACAAGAATGGAAGCATATGCTTCTGGCATTGTGATATGTCCGCTGTGATCGTTTGATCCCTTGTAAGTTCCGGCTAAGATGTTGGCAGTTTCTATGTCAACTTCCAGGCGATATGCATTAATAAACACTGAATCGGTAGGTGAGAAATTTTGTTCATAGGATAAGGCCACGAGATCAACTAAACCATCTCCATCAATATCTCCAAGGTTGGCTCCATTCATAAAGGTGAAACCGGTTGGCCTTAGCGGAAATCCTTCCAATTCACCGCTTCCGTCCATTTTATAGGCATGAATAAATCCCATCCCCTCAATCATCAGATTACTTCCAAAAATCAGTTCGTGTTCTCCATCGGCATCGATGTCGGCCACACTGATAAATCCTTCCAAACCTCCCGATTTTGTGATGGGGAAGTTATCCATCATGCTGCCATCAGGATTGAAACCGTAAAGCATTGGAGCCGCATCTTCGCCAGTGGGTCTGCTCATGAATATACTGTAATTGCCATCCCCATTCAGGTCAACCACTGTTGGTGGCGAATAGGTCCAGTAGTTTTCGGGCACGGCAACAGGCCAACCCGCACGATAACTGCCATCCGATTCGCGGGCATAAAATTTGGGCACATCTCCATGTGTTGAGCCAACGATACTCAAGTTTCCGGTTCCGTCAAAATCAACAAGCAGAGGTGATTGATACGAAAAACTGTAGTTATCAGATGCAATGGGAAATCCACTTAATGCATTGCCGCTGGCATCAAAGGCGTACATTGTGCCATCAGAAATGGCTGTTATTATATCCATAACGCCATCGTTGTTGATGTCGGCCACTGATGGCGTAATGGCTGGAGTGCCATCAAGGGTTTGCGGCCAGTTGGCACCAAAGCTGCTTCCATCCTGATTAAGAATATGCAAATTGTTGGAAGTACGTGTTTGTACGATTATTTCACATTGGTCGTCACCATTCATGTCGGCAATCACCGGACCACAAATGATCCAATGGCTTTCGAAACTCAGGGGCCAGCCACTGATGTCGTTTCCTACTGCGTCCAGGTAGTAAACTCTGCCGTTGTTTGGAACGCCACCTGTAACACATACAATTCCGATAGTGCCATTTCCGTCCATATCAGCTACCGCCGGAGGATAAATGGCTGTTCCGGTAAGGCTTTTCTGCCAGAGCAAACTACCATCTCCTTTATATACATTAAGCCGGTTGAACGAAGCAGCCAATATTTCATCCTGCCCATCCTGATCAATGTCAGCAAGGGTTACACCCCTGAAATTTTTAAAATTGGGACTGGCTTCCATTTTTTTGGGGAAACCCGGAAGCTGTTCCAAAACAGAGGTTTTATTGAGGTTGTTGTCCACATCAACAGCTTGGGTCATTACTTGTCCAGATTCATTTAGATAGGCTTTAAATGCTTGTTGGCCATGGGATTGCATAATTAAACCTAAACTTAACAGCATCAATAAGTAAATATTTTTCATTTGATTTGTTTTTAGGGTTATTATTTGTGAAATCCTTTAAGGATTTCGCAAAAGTAAATAAATGACAGGTCAAAGTTAAGGGATTAAATAGTTTTTTGAACTAATTTGCGGTCTGGTTTACCGCTTGGTAGCTGAGGAATTGATTTCACGAAACAAAGTTCTCTGGGCATTTCGGCGGATTCCAAAACTTTTTCGAGTAATTGCCAATACTTAAAAATATGAGCGGTAGCTGGTTGGTCCTCAATAACCAGGACGGCAATTTCACCGGCTGTTTTATGGACTTTTCCAATCAGTACAAATGCTTTATTAAGGTATTGTGACAGCTTTTGCTCGACCAGTTGAGGATGAATTTTCAGGCCGGCACTGATAATTACCTCATCCCAACGACCTAATATCCGAAAGTTTTGATCAGGAAGCAATTCAACCAAATCGTTGGTGATTAATTTTTTGATGCCCAGCCCCTCAGCCTCGATAACCAGACAACCTCTTTTATCCCGTGTTAATTGAATTCCGGGCAAAGGTTTAAAAATGCTTTCCAACGGAGTATCACTAATTTTCCTTAAAGCAATATGACTCATGGTCTCAGACATGCCATAAGTGTGATAAAAATCAGTTTTAAAGTTGCAAAGTTGTTTCTCCAATGCTACAGGTATCGCACTCCCGCCAATGATAATGGTTTTGAAATTGTTAAACTTTTCAGGATTTTGTTCCAATATTTTTGCCACCTGAAGCGGAACCATTGCAGCAAAATCAATTGGATCGTTGAGGTCTTTTACCGGATTGCTGTCGGTTTTGCCCGGAATAAGATTCATTCCCCACACCAAAGCTCTCAGGATCATCATTTTACCTGCAATATACTTTGGTGATAAACAGAGCAAGGCATTCATTCCTGCCCGAAGACCAAAATAGTTGCCCGTCATTTCGGCACTTACAATCAAAGCTTCTTTTTTGAGTTTAACTAATTTGGGCGGACCTGTTGATCCGGAACTTTGTTGCGTGATCGTCTTTTCCTCATTGTACCATAATTGCATGAAATCCAGTACTTCCATGCTTAATTCGGAAGGAAAATCCTTTGTCAGATTTTGGATAGTGAGCGGTGAGTATACCTTTCCGTTTATTTTTATCTGGTTGTAAGTTTTCATTTTCCGAAACTGTTTTGCCAGTATTTTTCAGGGTTATAGTAAAGCCTGGCATCTCTGATTTCGAGTGGAGACGTGATATTATTGGTGTAAAGTTGTCCGGTTCCCAGGCCTTGTGGCATGTCCGATTTTTTTTCGAAGACCCATTGTGCAATTGCATTCAGACCGATATTCGACTCCAGTGCCGAAGTTGCCCACCAACCGATTTGGCGTTTTATTGCAGTGGCGATCCATGCTTCTGAAATGGAAAAACCTCCCAGCAGACTAGGCTTTAAAATAACATAGTGTGGCTTGATAGTGTCGAGCAAATTGTTGATTTGAGTTGATTTTATTCCAATTAATTCTTCATCAAGGGCTATCGGAATTGGCGTTTTTTGGCATAAATCAGCCATAACTTCCATTTGCCCGGCTTTGATGGGTTGCTCGATGGAATGGATATCAAAAACAGCTAATTTGTTTAGCTTTTGAAGCGCGTCCTCTTTGCTAAAAGCTCCGTTGGCATCCAGTCGGATTTCGATTATTTTAGCACTGTATTTATTTCTGAGTTGTTTAATCAATTCAATTTCCTGCTCAAAATCTATGGCACCAACTTTAATTTTGATACAATTAAAACCGGTTTCGAGCTTCTCACGAATCTGACTTTGCATAAAATCGGGATTCCCCATCCAGATCAGGCCATTAATTGGAATACCGGTTTTCCCTTCAGTAAAGGCATTATGAGCGAAAATTTTTTTGCCACCATTTTGCAGGTCAGATAAGGCTGTTTCAATGGCAAAACGCATGGCAGGAAACCGATCTCCTTTTTCAGTGATCCACGATAGATAACCGTCAGGATTTTCGCATAAGTCTCTCAGCTCATCAGGGATTTCATTTTCATTGTCTAAAGTAAGACCGGGGATAAGGCTAACTTCTCCGGTTCCCCGTACAGCAGGATTATCAGCGTCCCAAACCTCAAGAAACCATGATGCCTTGTGTTGTAGCACGCCACGTGAAGT
>OFEK01002255.1_pt1 | contig 10843 bp, 8 predicted proteins | sample 1521131 | NCBI WGS metagenome assembly OFEK01 (sample SAMN05720209, study PRJEB24109) | activated sludge metagenome | isolation source: Anaerobic digester | place: China | collected 2015-12-16
TGTTCGAATATATGTAAAAGAAACAAATAGAAAATGGAGTTAATGTCACAATCTTCTTATATTACGTATCAGTAGAATAACGTGTAGTAAGGATAATTTATATTTTACTCATGTGAAAACTTTAAAAGTTTGCACATTTCTATTGACATATATAGATTGCCGATATATAATTCATATGTAGATAATCTATATATAAAGGAGGGCTATATATGTCTATAGATAAGAGCCTGTTGACAGGTAGTACAACAACTCTGATTTTAAAATTGCTTGAAGAAAAAGATATGTATGGGTATCAAATGATTGAAACTCTTGCACAAAAATCAGATGATACTTTCAACTTGAAAGCAGGTACACTTTATCCCATTTTACACAATCTTGAAAATAACGGAATTGTTGAATCTTACGAAGAAGAAGCAGATAACGGGAGAACAAGAAAATATTATCATCTTACTTCTAAGGGTAAAAAACTTTTACAAGAAAAACATCAAGAATGGATTACTTATTATTCTGCGGTCAACAGAATTTTGAACGGAGGAGTAAGTTATGCAACCGTTTGATGAAATAAAACAATATAGCAAGACTGTATGCGAACAAATACGTTGGAAAAAGGCTCATAATATTATTTCGGAAGAAATCGAAAATCATCTTTGCGACCAAAGGGATGCCTATATTTCTCAGGGCGAGGATGAAAAATCAGCAACACAAAAAGCAATATTACAGATGGGTGATGCAGTGTCAATCGGTATGGAGTTGGATAAAACTCATAAGCCAAAACCCCAGTGGACAATGATTATCCTGACTGCTGCGTTAATGTTAATAGGCATGCTTTCAAATTATTTTATTGCTTCTTCTGAATATTCCTCGGACAGATTCAGCATTGCTCCCTATATTATTGCTTTGACTGTGTTTTTAGTATGCTATTTTCTTGACTTTTCCATTTTGGGGAAATGCGCAAAATATTGCTATTTTACCGTTTTAGCAGTTTCGGTTACAGGGCTTTTGTTTGGCAACCAAATAAACGGCAGAGTTTGGTTCCCGCCAGGCAGATTGTCTATAAGTTTATCCTATCTTTCCTTAATATTCCCCCTTGCTTATTCATTACTTATTTATGCTATGCGACACAAGGGATATAAAGGTATTATGTTATGTGGTGTAGGTTATGTTCCGTATGCAATTATATTATTGCTTGTACCGTCAGTTACTGGTTTTGCTTTATTTACAATATCGGTACTTGTTATCCTTTGTATGTCTGTTGTAAAAGGGTGGTTTGGCATCGATAAAAAGCGTGGTTTGTTATTAGTGCTGATACCTGCATTTATTGCGATTATTGCTGCCATTCTCAATATCATACAAAACACCTATTTTTTAAACAGACTTAGTACTGCAGTCAACCCATATTCCGACCGCGATGGTTCTGGTTACATTCATTGTCTTGTGCGAGATTTATTAGCAAACTCTCAATTTGCGGGCAAGGGAACTGTACCTGCTCAATTTGGCAATAATGTTCCCATAATACCTGCTTTAGACACAGATTATATTCTTACTGCATTGACGCATAATTTTGGCTGGGTTGCATTTTTTGGAATATCAGTAGTTATTATAGTATTTTCTATTTTCGGGTTATATTATGTTACTAAGCAAAAAAGTGTTTTGGGAACTATAATATCGTTATCAATAATGCTTACCTTTATTATGCAGGCAATCATTTATATTATGAATAACCTTGGGTATGGAATATTGTCAGCATTGTCATTACCGCTGGTCTCTTATGGGAATGTAGCACTAATAATAAATTCTGCTTTAATAGGATTTATGCTTTCAGTTTTCAGAACAGGGGATATTCTAAAAGATAGTATAAAATCTCCTGTAAAAATCAATTCAATATTTTCATACGAAGATGGGAAATTGATAATCAATTTTAAAGGATAACTAACTTTTATGAGCATAATGTGTAACTAAGGTAATGCATATTATTTATATTTTATGGAGGCGTTCACAGTGAGTAAACCATTACTTTTAGTTATCTGTATTTCTTTTTGTATTATTTTAGTTGCTTGTAATTCGGGTAAAGTAAAAAATGTTTAAGTAACTATTGGACATTCTGATAAGTTTTCAGAAACGGAAATTAAAGAAGCCATATCTCTTGTTAAACTAAAGTTTAGAGACTTTAAAGGGTGTAATTTAACTAAATTATGGTATGATGAAGAAAAATCTGATGTATATATTGAAACTGAAACTGAAAACAAAATTGTGTTACTTTCCAATTTTGAGACAAACAAACATGCTATAAAGGAAGGATTTAATCCAAATTCATATTATACTAATTGGATGTGGATATTAAAAAGAGGGGGTAAGTCTAAAAAATGGGAGATTGTTGATTGGGGATATTAAGCAAAAAGGAATAATAGCCTGTTTATCCATATGACGCGTCATTCTAAATATGTGAATAAAGGACTTAAATATTTTGAATAAACCAAGCAAACTTTTCCCGAAAGACATTATTTTACTCAGGAACAACTTTATTTTCCCAACGAGGTCATGACTGGGTAGAGAGAAGTAAATAAAGTCTTTCCTTTTTGCAAATAGAGTCTTTCCAAAGTTGCAGAAAACAGGGTTTTGGAACAACATTATTTTCATTTTGGAACGACTTAACCTGATTTTATCAAAAACCTTAACCCTTACCCCTTAATTCCTTAGTCCTATCTATGTGATTATCAAATAAACTCTTTCCAACCTCATCCCTGCAAACCCGCATGGTTGATGGATGGGCAAAAATGGAGGGGATAATTTCCCTTTCATCAATACTCCTTAACCATCATAGCTCTTATATACCCTTTATCTTTTGTGGTGGAGTCTATATAAAAGCCCATACCGTAATAAAAGCGAACAAGATCCCGGTGCCTTGATGCTGTATAAAGGTAAACTTTATTAACTCCTTTTGACACAAGAAAATTATCCAGGAAAGTTATCAATGATCTGCCTATACCATTTTTTTGATATTGGGGCAATACCCCAAAGCGTGAAATAAAAGCTGTGTTATCGGCTTTTATCTCAACCCTTATAGTGCCAACCGGAATGTTATCAGCAAGAGCTATGAAAACTTCCTTAGTATTCATATCCTGGATTATATCCTCAGGAGTTTCTTCAAGAGCCTCCATTCTTCCGCATATTCCGGCATCCTTAATATATTTATTAAAAGCTTCGTTAATTATAGCATGTATTGCTTGCGCATCACTTATTTCTGCTTTTTTAATTAAAAGAGAATAACTCATATTTCGACCACCACTTATCCAAAACTTCACAACTTCATAGTGTTTACTTTACAATTTCATAGTGTTATAACGCATCAGTAGAAAATTATTCGGTTGTAGAAAAATTTTCTGACCATTTTTTTACGTCAAAAGCTTTTACGCCATTAACTTTACCATAATAGCTTTTTGTACATGTAGACGGTTTTCTGCTTCATCAAATATTACTGAATTAGGGCCATCAATAACATCACTCGTAACTTCATAACTCCTATAAGCAGGCAGACAATGAAGGAATATAGCATCACTTTTAGCAAGTGCGAACATATCCTTATTTACCTGGTAGGGTTTGAATACTTTAAGTCTCTGTTCTTTTTCGCTTTCCTGCCCCATGCTTACCCAGGTATCTGTGTATACAACATCAGCATCTCTTATTGCTATAGCAGGATCATTAGCTATTAGGATATCAGCTCCTGATATTTTTGCATCCTCCATAGCTTCATTAACTATAGAATCATTACATTTAAATTCCGGAGGTGTAGCTACAGATATATTCATACCGACTTTAGCGCAGCCGTGAAGCAGAGAATGAGTCATATTATTCCCATCACCGATATACGCAAGTTTTAGTCCTTTTAAATCACCCTTTTTCTCATATATAGTAAATAAATCTGCAAGGACCTGGCATGGGTGCATTAAATCAGTCAAACCATTTATTACCGGTATGCTGCCATACCTGGCCAGATCCATTACATCATCATGTGAAAAAGTTCTGATCAGTATTCCATTTAAATATCTGGATAAAACCTGAGCAGTGTCGTAGATTGTTTCACCACGTCCGAGTTGAATATCATCAGAACTCAGGAAAAGGGAATACCCTCCAAGTTGATACATCCCAACTTCAAAGGAAACTCGGGTTCTGGTTGAAGATTTTGTAAAGATCATCCCCAGGGTTTTCCCCTTTAAATAGCTGTGATCTTTGCCTTCTTTCAAGGCTTTCTTCAATTTATCTGATAATTCAAATATTTCATTAATTTCATCAGCTGTAATATCATGAATGCTTATCAAATGTTTCATTAAGCACAACCCCCATTGCTTCAATATTTCTTAACTTCTAATATATGCACCTGTATATGCATTTGCTGCGAGGAACAAATGCATATACAGTTTGCTAAGTTCATCTAAATTAACCAATTAATCCAATTTAATCGGTCAATCAGCTATCAGCTTATCAGTCCATCAGTTTATCAAAATTCAGCAAGCACTTCATCCAGCATTTTCACCATTTCATCAATATCTTGCTGCGAAACTATTAATGGTGGCAGTATCCTTAGAATATTTTTCCCAACACTTCCTAATAAATAGTGCTTTTCAAAGCACTTGTTCTTTATTTCTTCTGCTTTATCTATTGAAAATTCTACAGCAATCATAAGGCCTTTACCACGTACATTCCTGATAAAACTGTACTTCTTCGACAACTCATTTAGCTTGCTTATAAAGTAATTGCCCATTTTTTCTGAGTTTTCAACAAGACCATCGTTCAACAGCGCATCCATTACTGCAATTCCTGCTGCGCATGCCAGAGGATTTCCGCCAAAAGTGGAACCATGATCTCCTTTGCCGAAAGCCTGTGCCACAAACTCTTTGGCCAGCAGTGCTCCTGTAGGAACGCCTCCTCCAAGTGCTTTTGCCAGGGTAAATATGTCAGGTTCAACGCCATAATGCTGATATCCAAAGAGCTTTCCTGTTCTCCCAAGTCCGCATTGAACTTCATCAAATATCAACAAGATGCCTTTTTCATCGCAAAGCTTCCTGACATCATGCATATATTGAATAGTTGTCAGATTAACACCGCTCTCACCTTGAATTGGTTCTATCATAATGGCGCAGGTATCATTATTAACTGCTTTCTCCAGAGCATCAATATCATTTATGGGTACACTTGAAAACCTGGGCGTAAGGGGGGAGAATGGTTTCTGATATTTATCCTGACCTGTGGCTGCTATAGTTGCAAGAGTCCTTCCATGAAAGGATTTCTCCAGAGTTATAATTTCGTACTTATTTTCCATGCCCTTTTTCTTGAAATATATTCTGGCAAGTTTAATTGCTCCTTCATTTGCTTCTGCACCGCTATTGGCAAAGAACACTCTGTCTGCACAGGAGTTTTCTACCAGAATCTGAGCCAGCTTTGCCTGCTGTTCTATGTAATAAAGGCTTGAACAATGGATAAACTTCCCGGCTTGTTCCTGAATAGCTTTTACGAGTTTCGGATGAGAATGCCCCAGGGCGCTTACCGCTATGCCCGCCATGAAATCATAGTATTTGTTTCCATCAAGATCCCAGAGGTTTATACCTTTGCCGTGTGTGAAACATACCGGGGTTCTGTCCCCGAAGGTATTCATATAATATTTCTTATCTAAATCGATTATTTCTTTAAGCTTCATTTAAACACATCTCCCATAAAGATTATATTAATAATTATACATTAAAGTGAATAAATATGCAACAATATTTTTTGTATTCTAGTAAATTTCAAAGTTCAAATTGTAAATTGTAAATTGTAAGACAAATTAACTTCCGAGCAGAGTGAGCTTGCTTTTTATCGCATACTTTTTCTACATTTGCTATCAGTTTATTTTACATTTACCGTCATTCTATTTTGTGTTCGTTGCTAGTCTGTTTTACATTTGCTGCCAGCCTATTTTATAATCATAGTGCCAATACCTTCATCTGTAAATATTTCAAGCAAAATACAATGAGGAACTCTTCCATCTATTATATGTGTCCTGCCAACACCTTTATTAAGAGCATCAATACACCCAAGTACTTTGGGAATCATGCCGCCGTTAATTATTTTTTTATCAACCCAATTATAGGCTTGCTCTATTGTTAATGCAGGAATTATTTCCTCTTTATTTCCTGAAGTTTTTACTCCCTGAACATCCGTAAGCAAGATAAGTTTTTCAGCTTTCAAAGCCACAGCCACTTCTGCAGCCACCGTATCTGCATTAATATTATAGCTCTGACCATCTTTTCCTATACCTATAGGTGCAATAACAGGTATGTATTCATCAGCAGCAAGAAGCTCTATCAGTTTTGAGTTAATATTGGTAATATTGCCTACATAGCCTAAATCAGTTTCTTTTCCGTCTACCTGCATCTTTAATTTTTCACATTCAATAAGATTCCCGTCAATTCCACTGAGACCTATAGCTTTTCCACCTTTTGAATTAAGAAGCGAAACAATTTCCTTGTTGGTTTTACCAATAAATACCATTTGAGCGACCTCAATAACAGATTCACTTGTAACCCTGAGACCATTAATAAACTCACTTTTAATATTCATCCTTTCCAGAGCATGAGTAAGGTCAGGACCGCCCCCATGCACCACAACAGGATTCATGCCTACATATTTAAGCAGAATGATATCCTGCATTACAGAGTTTTTAAGTTCATCATTTATCATTGCGTTTCCGCCGTATTTTATAACCACAGTTTTCCCGTAATATTTTTGTATATAGGGCAATGCTTCTATTAATATTTCTGCCCGTTTAAAGATTGTTTCCATATTATTCCTCCGTATCCCATTTATTGCATTTTACATGTTAAACCCCAAACCCCAAACTTCAAACCCTAACCTCGAATCCAATATTTTACATCTTACACTTTATACCTAACATCTAACGCTCATGCTTTATACCTCATACTTTTTACTATGTGTCCACTTCTCACATCTCACATTTCAAATCCTATATTCCACCTCTCACTTCTCACTTATCACTTCCCACATCCTGCACCCCATTTCTCACCTATATATTATAGATAAAGTCCTGGGTTTAAAAGAGCAGTTTGCTCAGGGAATCCGCACATTATATTTAAATCCTGGACCGCCTGACCCGAAGCTCCTTTGCCGAGATTATCCAGAGCAGACAACACTATAACCCTGTTAAGTCTTTTGTCTACAACAATACCTATATCAATAAAATTAGACCCGGCAACATGCTTTGTTTCCGGAAGTTTACCTTCATCCAGAACCCTAATAAAGGATTCACCTTTATAAAATTCCTTGTAAATGCTAATCAGTTCACCAGCAGTTGTTTCAGCTTTTAAGTTGGCATATATGGTAGCCAGCATCCCTCTCTTCATTGGAGCAAGGTGGGGCGTAAAGGAAACCTTAATTTCCTTATTGGCTAAAATGCTCAGTTCCTGTTCAATTTCAGAGGTATGCCTGTGGCTGGATACATTGTATGCCTTGAAATTTTCCGTACACTCACAGAACTGGTAGGGTAAATCGGATTTTCTTCCTGCACCAGTCACCCCTGAGGCTGCATCAATTATTATATTATCTGTATTTATTAATGCGTTCTTTAGTAAAGGTGCAATACCCAAAATGGAGCAGGTAGGGTAGCAGCCGGGATTAGCAACCAACTGTGTGTTGCGTATTTTATCCCTATAAAGTTCCGGAAGACCATATACGGCTATTTTCAGAAGCTCAGGGAGTTCGTGTTTTGTTTTGTACCATTCCTCATAGACTTCAACTTTCTTGTATCTATAATCTCCCCCGTGATCTATTATTTTTTTGCCTTTTTGCAGCAGCAGGGGAATAAAATCCTTGGATATACCATGAGGAAGACAATTAATGAATAAATCAGCCTGTTCCGGAAGCTTATCTATATCCAGACTGCTGCACTCAATATCACACAAACCTCTTAGATTAGGGTATATATCGGAGATTTTTTGACCTACAAAACTCTGTCCTATAACAGAGGCAATTTCCACGCCCGGATGGTTCTGAAGGATACGGACAATTTCAATTCCAACATATCCGGTTGCACCTATAACAGATACCTTTACCTTTTTATTTTCACTATCAGCTAAAATCATTTTATTTATCCCTCCACAAACAACATATTAACATTAACAACCTATTACTACTTTGTTATATTGCCAATGGAAAGCGCATTTCTGGAGGGTAATTTTTGCTTACCCGTAAGTAATACATCTTCCCGATGCTATCAAAAATTATCCCGGAAGACATCACTTTCCAAATTGGCATAGAAGTACTATTAACATTTTGCGAATATTAGTATATAATCTTATTATACACTCTTATTGTTATATCATTATATTATTGTTTTACTTTTTAGCACTTATATAGAACAAGTTTTAAGCATTTAAAACTTGCTTCTGTTACCTTGATATAACTTACGATTTGTAATTCTTCATAAGCTTTTTAGAATCGTAAGTTATATATGTACATACACAATTTATAATTATACATAATAATGAATATAAATGCAATAGAGTTTTTAACACTATTATGCAAGTTTAACAAATACAAAAATTATATTTGTTAAAAAGTGTGCTAGTTGAACAATGATAGTAAATGATATATTTAAATAAGAGACAAACCCGTAACAAATCCGTAATGATAATATAGGAGGGGAAAAAATGGCAAGTGTAGTATTGAAAAATGTTACTAAGAGGTATGAAGGTGGGGTTACTGCTGTAAGTAGCTTTTGTCTGGACATCGAGGACAAAGAATTTATTATTCTCGTAGGTCCTTCTGGTTGTGGTAAAACTACCACATTGAGAATGATTGCAGGTCTGGAAGAAATTACAGAAGGTGAAGTTTATATTGGGGATAAACTCGTAAATGATGTACAGCCCAAAGACAGAGATATCGCAATGGTTTTCCAGAACTACGCCCTGTATCCTCACATGACAGTTTTTGATAACATGGCTTTCGGTCTTAAACTCAGAAGAACTCCAAAAGCAGATATTAAGAGAAGAGTACATGAAGCAGCAAAGATTCTTGAAATAGAACATCTACTCGATAGAAAACCAAAAGCTCTTTCCGGCGGACAGAGACAGAGAGTTGCATTAGGACGTGCTATAGTTCGTGACCCGAAGGTATTCTTAATGGACGAACCTTTGTCCAACCTTGACGCCAAGTTAAGGGTACAGATGAGAATAGAAATTAGTAAATTGCACCAAAGGCTGCAAACAACCTTTATCTATGTTACCCACGATCAGACAGAAGCTATGACAATGGGTACCAGAATTGTTGTTATGAAAGATGGATTTATTCAGCAGGTTGATTCACCTCAATCTCTTTATGAAAGACCTGTAAACCTGTTTGTAGCAGGATTTATCGGAAGCCCGCAAATGAACTTTATTAACGTTAAAATTGAGAAGCGCGGCGAAGGGATTTATCTAGTATTCGGAAAACACAGCCTCAAGGTTCCTGAAGGTAAAGCCAAAAAAATATCTGCAGGTGATTATATTGGTAAAGATGTTGTAATGGGTATAAGACCTGAAGACGTACATGATGAAGCAGTATATCTGGAGTCAATGCCTGATAGCGTAGCAACTGCCAACGTCGAAGTTATTGAAATGCTTGGTTCTGAGACATTGCTTTATTTATTCGTTGAGGAATATAGCATAACTGCAAGGGTTAACCCGAGAACAACAGCAAGATCAGGTGATACAATTAAAGTAGCATTCGATACTAATAAAATTCACTTGTTTGATAAAGATACAGAGGTTGTTATTGCAAATTAATAAGGTTGAGGAATATGGGTGTATCCCATTTTATTAAGTTTCCATAAAGAGGAAGATATTTTGTCTTCCTCTTTTAATTTTTTTATGTTAAGATATAAGATATAAGGTAAGGGGACACACCTCTATACTGAAATGTCCCCTGTTGAGTTGTTATATATTGTATTTATATGGAGTGATGTATTTGTCAGTTAAATTACTTAAAGATATGTTGAATCAGGTAAATAATATTATTGATATTGAATGTGGAATAATGGATGAAAACGGCCTTATTTTGGCCTGTTCAAATGAGGAGAGACTGGGTCGGATTGATGACAATATTGCAAAAGTTATGGAGATTGATGAACAGGTCCAGATTATAAACGGGATATCGTACCAACGGGTTAATGCAAATAATAGATATGAATATGTTGTTTTTTTACATTCTCATAATGAGGAAAGCTTGAAATACTTATCTCTTATAGCTCTGAACGTTAAGAATATTAGCTTGTATTATGATGATAAGTTTGACAGAAGCAATTTTATTAAGAATATTATGCTTAACAATATTCTGCCCGGTGATATTACTATACGCGCCAAGGAACTGCATGTAGCAAACAACATAAACAGAGTAGCGCTTTTAATTAGGACAGAAGGAGTTAAAGATGCTCATCCTTATGAAGTTATTTTAAGTCTTTTCCCAAATAGAAGCAAGGATTATATTGTAGTTTTGGATGAAGAAAGCATCGTTTTAGTCAAGGAACTGAAATCTGAACAGGCAAATAAAGAAATTGAGAGGATAGCAAAGACAATTATTGGTACCCTAAATACTGAACTGATGGTTAAAGCAATGGTAGGTATAGGTACTGTGGTTAAAAATATAAGAGATATAGGGCGTTCATATAAAGAAGCACAGACTGCACTGTTGGTGGGTGGAATTTTTGAAAATGAAAAGTCTATAGTGTACTATAACAATCTTGGGATTGGAAGGTTGATTTACCAATTACCAACAACACTCTGTAAATTATTTTTAAATGAAGTGTTTAGGGATAACT
>OFEK01002256.1_pt1 | contig 10838 bp, 9 predicted proteins | sample 1521131 | NCBI WGS metagenome assembly OFEK01 (sample SAMN05720209, study PRJEB24109) | activated sludge metagenome | isolation source: Anaerobic digester | place: China | collected 2015-12-16
TCCTAAGGGACTGTGGATCCCTCGACCCGGGTTCGAATCTCGGCCCTGGCCTTCCCTTTCTCGGATTATTCACGATCTGCTTTCTGACCTCGCCCATGTGGCGAGAGGCATTCACGGCGCCGAACCGGGGGTTGCAGTTGATCTAACGTGCTCTCACCGGCGACTACGGGCTGATAGCCGACTCTGATCCCCCGGATCGTAAGGGCGGAGAGAATACGAATCCTCATAGCGGTTGCCGGCAGAATATAATCGTTATGCTCTTTCTTTCATCGCAGGAGTCGGCGGAGTGGTCCGGTCATGCAGAGGAGGTTCTCAGGAGCGGGACTGCGCCGGGCACCTATGACGGCGACATCCGGCCGAACCTGCTCTCCGCCTTCGACTACTATATAGGAACGGTGCTTGCCGCCCGCGGACGGGCCGCAGAGGGGATCGAATGGCTGAGCGCCGCTGCTCTTGGAGAGGAGAACGATCTCTTCTCTGCGGGCTTTCTCCTCGGCTTTCTCGAACGCTATCGCGGGAAACTCGCCATGCCCACGGTGGCGTTTGCCGACCCGCGCCCGTTCATGCACTTTGCCGGTGTCCCCATGATGCGGGAGGCACGAAAGCGGTTCATTGCACAGTGCGGCACCACCCTGCCGCAGTTCGATGAACCGCTCTCCATGATGGATATCGGGTGCGGCGATGGAGGGCTCACCGTATCGCTGTTGCGACACCTGTTAGAGACCGGCAGGGTCGCCGGGATCGGTGAGGTCCTCCTCATCGACTCGTCGCCTGCAATGGTCGCCCTTGCGGAAAAGACCGTTCGCGACGCATTTCCCGATGTCCGCATCGAGACCGTGAACAGCCGGATCCAGGACTGTTCCGGCAGCCTCGATCACCGTTTCGATCTCGCCGTCAGCTCGCTTGCCTACCACCACATGCCGCTTGAGCAGAAGAAGATCCACCTCGCGCGGCTCAAACCCTGGATCGACCACTTCATCCTCTTTGAGATAGATGCGAACAACGATGCCCCGGAGGTGTATTCCCCGGAGCTTGCGCTCTCGGTCTACCAGTCCTACGGGAGTATCGTCGATGCCGTCTTCTCGCACGATGCCCCGGTGGACGTGGCCATCGCCTGCGTAGACCTCTTCCTGATGGCGGAGGTCATCTCGCTCCTCACACAGCCCCGCGGTGTGAGGACCGATTATCATATGCTGCAGAGCCAGTGGCATGCGCTCTTCACGGAATGCCTGGGTCCGGAGTTCGCCCCGGGCTGCCACTCGCCCTGCTATGCGGACGAGCACACGACGCTCTTTACGATGCATTACGGGCGGGAAGCGTAGGCAGCACCTATACCCTGCTAACGGACGAAGATGCCGCGTAGGGTACGAGATCATCTCCGGTGACGAAGGCGGAGGATTCATCGCTGTCAGGCGCTGCAGGGTACCCCGCGCGAAAGGCGCAAGACTTCGAAAAAATTCGTCGCCAACGCTGGATATAATTACCCGGCGCACCATATCGCAGACCATGAACGGACGACTGAGCATCCTGCTCCTCGCATCCCTCATCGCGCTCGGCAGCATCATCGCCGGGTGCACCGACACGTCGGATGCGACATCGGCGAGTTCTGCTCCACCCACGGTGCAGACTCCGCCGGACGACGCCGGCAACGTGACGGCCGGGAACACCCGGTTCGCGTTCGACCTCTACCGGCAGATTGCAAGCGCCCCGGCCTACACGGGCAAAAACATCTTCTTCTCGCCCTACAGCATCTCCTCGGCCCTCGCGATCACCTACGAAGGCGCCCGCGGCACGACCGCAGACGAGATCCGATCGGTGCTGCACCTCCCGGCGAACGAGACCCTCCGGAGAACAGGATTTGCCGGTATCGACGCCGATCTCGCCCGCGGGGATGAGAACTATACCCTCCGCACGGCAAACGCCCTCTGGGCCGAGAAGGCATACCCGTTCCTCCCGGAGTACATCGCCCTCGCGGAACGCTGGTACGGGGCAAACACGACGAACCTTGACTTCGCGAAGAACCCCGAAGGATCGCGTGCGACCATCAACCGCTGGGTGGAGAGGGAGACCGAAGACCGGATCCGCGACCTCCTGCCCCCCGGTTCGATCGACTCCATGACCCGGCTTGTCATCACGAACGCGATCTACTTCAAGGGCACCTGGGCCATGCAGTTCGATGCGAACCAGACGAAGGAGGAGGAGTTCCGGGTTGCACCCGATAAGACGGTGCGCATCCCGATGATGCGGCAGACGGATGAGGATGCGCGCTATCCGTATGCGGAGACCGATACCCTCCAGGTGCTTGAACTCCCCTATGCCCACGGAGACGGAGCAGGGCTCTCGATGCTCGTCCTTCTTCCGAAGAATGACAACCTGACGGCTGCGGAGGAAGTCCTGAATGCGGGAGAGATCGCAGCCCTGCAGGGCTCGCTGGTCCGCAAGCGCGTCAACGTCTTCTTCCCGAAGTTCAGGCTCGAGACGGAGTACAGCCTTCCTGAGGCGCTTGCGGCGATGGGGATGCCGACGGCGTTCTCCCCCGATGCCGACTTTTCGGGGATGGACGGAACAAAGGATCTCTTCATCAGCGGCGTCGTTCATAAGGCGTTCGTGGATGTGAACGAAGAGGGCACCGAGGCGGCAGCGGCAACCGGGGTCGTCATAGGCCTCACAAGTGCACGCCCGGATTCCACGCCCATCTTCCGGGCGGACCACCCGTTCGTCTTCCTCATCACGGAGAAAGATTCCGGCACGATCCTCTTTGCAGGCAGGGTCGTAAACCCGGTGGGGCCGTAAGGGGCGCAGGATTACTCCCACGCCCCCTTCTCAGAACGGAGCGTGCACGCTTTCACCGCACTCCGCTCAAGCACTTCACAACCCGAGTTTCGGGCGGCAATAAGCGAAGCCCTTCGCATATTGCCTTTGCAGTCGGGGTCTGTAGCCTGTTAACAACTCCCTGTCAGTATGCTTCTCACCTTGCGGCGTCGTTGAATGACATACTTTCACAGGTATACCTCCCCTCGTCGCCGTGAAACACCAGGAGTAAGTCCGCGCCCTTTCGGGTCGGGACAGAAGTCATCCCTGTCGCTGGCGCTCCACACCAGGAAACGATTGCATACAATACGTAAAGTATTATTAACATTATGTCTAAACATACAGACATATGCAACCCATCGCATCGATCATACGCGATATAATAGGAAGGAGGCCGGCGAGAATCGCACCCGTGGCCATCATCGCAGCTGTTCTCATCGCCTGCTGCGGTTGCACCGCCGCAGTAAATGCGGGAAACGATGGTGAGGCGGCCCGAGATATCAGTGACATCCAGGCCGACCCCTCGCATAGCAGTAGCGCAGAACCGGACTACTCCGTGGTATTTCCCGACGACAGGGTCAACGTGATGACCATCGCCATCACCCCGGAAAACTGGCGGAAGATGCTTGACAACATGACCGAGCTTCACGGCGAGTTCGGTGGAGGCGCCACGGGAGGTATGCCTGCCGCGCCGGCGGCCCGGGGCAACATGCAGCCCGGCGCAGGCCGGGGCATGGGAGGCATCTCCGATGTCGACCCGGTCTATGTCCCTGCAAACGTCTTATTCGAGGATAAGGTCTGGACAGACGTCGGTATCCGGTTCAAGGGCCAGATGTCCCTTGGAAGCACGTGGAGGGAGGGGTCGTACAAGATCTCGTTCAAGCTCAACTTCGATAAATTCGAGGACGAGAACCCCGCGATCAAGAACCAGCGGTTCTACGGGTTCGACGAGCTCAACCTGCAGAGCGGCTACACCGACGACTCGCTGATGCGGGACATGATTGTCCCGTCTATCTTCCGGGAGTCCGGAGTCCCTGCGCCGCACACCGCGTTCTACCGGGTCTATCTCGATTACGGAGAGGGACCGGTCTATTTCGGACTCTACACGATGATCGAGAGCGTCGAGGACACGGTGATCGAGACCCAGTTCGAGAACGACTCCGGCAACGTCTATAAACCCGAAGGCGTCGGAGCTACGTTTGCCCGGGGCACGTTCGATACGGCAAGTTTCGAGAAGAAGACCAACAAAGGCGACGGGAACTGGACCGATGTCGAGACGCTTTACACCGTCCTGAACTCGGAGACCCGGACGACCGACCCGGAGGCGTGGAGGGCTGAGCTCGAGACGATACTGGACGTCGATGAGTTCCTCCGCTGGCTTGCAACGAACACCGTCATCCAGAACTGGGACACCTACGGGGGCAACAGCAGGAACTTCTACCTGTATACAGATCCCGCCGACGGCAGAATCGTCTGGATCCCCTGGGACAACAACTTCGCCCTCAACGGCAACATGGGCACCGGCAACCGGGGCGATCTCCCGACAGACGGCGCCCTGCAGATGAACGGCCCCGGGGCGGATCCTGCACGGGAATTCGGCCGCCCGATTCCGGCGGGCGCCGACGCCCTACAGATGAACGGCCCCCCGGCGGATCTTACACGGGAGTTCGGTCGCCCGATTCCAGCAGACGGCGCCGCACCGGGGAACCGAACCGGGATGAACCCGGCCGCGGGGTTCGGCGGCGGCATGGGCAGGACCCTCTCACTCGATCTCGGAGATGTCGGGGAGAACTGGCCGCTGATACGCTATCTGGCCGACGACCCGGTGTACTACACGCAGTACCAGGAATACCTGGAGATGGTCGTGACGACGTCGTTTGAACCGACGGATATGGAAGAGACCTACCGGTATTACCATGCCCTGATCGAGCCTTACGTGACCGGCCCCGACGGAGAACAGGCAGGTTACACACACCTGAGGAGCGCCGAAGCCTTCGAAGCCTCCCTTGATGCGTTGATCGAACATGTCTACGACCGTCACGATGCGGTCATGGATTACCTCTCCACCGAGAGGGCATTATAAATCGAGAGCAAGTTGCCATGGAAGGAACTACGATGGACTCCTGCATGCAAAGCGATCTCGACGACCCCGGGGACTGCTGGTTCCCGTCGGTCGTCCGGGATATCGAGAGCATCTCCCTCGCCGAGGTGGCGGAGGCGAAGACCCGGCTGTTGAACCGGGTGGAGAGCAAACACCTGATGACGGTTGGACAGTGCATAAGATTGATACAGGCGATATCCGGCTCGTACAGGGTTCTGGAGGTTCACGATGCCAGGGTCGGCAGATACGAGACCCAGTATTACGATGACGGTATGTTCACCACGTATATCCAGCACCACAACGGAAAGGGCAACCGCTACAAACTGCGGTTGCGTCATTACGAATCATCGGGAGAGACCTACCTCGAGGTGAAGAAAAAAAGCAACAAAGGTTCCACCGAGAAGCAGCGGATGAAGACATCCTGGCCGCCGGCCGGGTTTCTGCCTGAGGAAGAGCGTTTCCTCAAGGCAGCCTTTCCCTACGACCATCAGGAGTTCCGCCCCGTCCTCAGAACTATCTACGAGAGGTTAACCCTGGTCTCAACGGAGTTCCCCGAGCGTATCACGTTCGATACGGCCGTCCTGTTCAGCAACGGGCAGCGGAGCATCTCGTATCCCGGGCTCGTCATCGGTGAGGTGAAGCGCGAGAAGAACGCAAAGAATTCCTCGGCACAGCGGGCCATGCGCTCAATGGGTATCCAGGAGAGAGCCTTCTCGAAGTACTGCGTCGGTGTCTCGCTGCTCTACGGTCAACTGAAGCATAACAGGTTCAAGCCGAACCTGCGCTTCATCGCCGGGCTCTCTCAGGGAGGCCGCCAGCCATGCTGACCGGCGATCTCACCCTTTTCGTCGCAGGCTTCGTCCTCAACTTCCTTGCCGCGTTCGTCATCGTCCGGTTCGTCTACTACCCCAAAGGCCGGTGCAACAACTACGTCTTCACGTTCCTCGCCTTCAACACGGTGATCTACTTCATCATGGGGCTGTTCACCAGCGTCGAGCTCTCGATAGGAGCAGGTTTCGGCCTTTTTGCGCTCTTCTCGATCCTGCGCTACAGGACGGAAACGGTCCCGATACGCGAGATGACCTACCTCTTCGTGATGGCCGCGCTGCCCGTACTGAACTCGGTTCTCTGGGGGTTTGCCCGGTACGACGAGATGCTGGTCGCAAACATCCTCGTCGTCCTGACGATCTGGATTCTCGACAAGGCGTGGGGGTTCAACAGAGAGCAGCACCAGATGGATGTGATCTACGAGAAGATCGACCTGATACCGCGAGAGCGGCGGGAAGAAATGCTCGCCGATCTCAGGGAGAGAACCGGATTGAACGTTTATGAGGTTGAGGTGCTGAGTATCAACTTTCTGCGGGATACCGCAGAGATCAGGATCACTTACTCGAACAACAAAGGATAATGCCTTTTTCGCGGCGAGCCGGTGCGGGGTAAGTCCCGGCCAGCCGGCACCTCCCCCCTCACGCCTCCCGGAGCTGCTCGACGACCGTCTTTTGCAGGTAATCGATGAGCGGCATATCCGAACCGACCACCGCGTACCTCCCGGACCCCGCGGTGACGACGGCGAAGAAATCTCGACCGTCAACCAGGATCCCGCACTCTTCCTCCCTCCAGCCCTCCATCACGGACTCGTTCACCGGCCGGTTATCCAGAAGGTCGATCACGGTTCCTCTGGCCTCGTAGATCGGGAGTTTGATCCCCGCATACTCCTCCCTTTTCCGCACGATGATGTAGAGGTCGATCTTGCGCTCGAGGGGTTTGATGATCGTATAGTATCTCTGGAGAAACTCGGGGTTGTAACAGAGGATCACCATGCTCTTCTTTACCCGGCGGAAGAGCGATGATATATGGTTCTCGATCGCCCATTCGCTCCGGAGGATGAAGAACGAGTCCGGGGGGAGGCGCGGTTTTACCGAGAGGCTCTTCAACGTTTCGCGCGTCTCGTCAAGGGAGCGGACGTAGTCATCTTTGAGTCGGTCGAAGACCACATCGATATCCTGTACGTAGTAGGAGGTCGGAGAACCCTCTTCCACACCGATGAACCCCCGCCGGGCAAGATCATTTAATATCTCGTAGATCCGCCCCCGGGGAACACCGCTTATCTCGTGGACGTCGCGCGCGGTCGCTTTCTGCAGCCCGACGAGCGTAGAGTAGACACTCGCTTCGTACTCGTTCATCCCGATAACCCGGAGCCCGGGGATAACTTCAGCAGTCATTGCAACTCAATTAAGGTGCAACACATTTATCGTTTGCGCAGAAAGATGGATAGAACAGCGAGAGAAGATCCGTCTCTCGCAAGATCGCCCCGTAGCAGCCGCCTGCTGGAAGCCCTGCAAACCGGCCCCCACGCTGAAAGAGCCGGAACGCCGGGCATACTCACCTTCGAGAAAGGTCGCTGCGATGAGGACAAAGAGAGCAGCACAAAGCACAAAAGAGCGATACCACCTGAACCAACAGAATCAGATGAGTGAGACGCATCGCCCTCACAAGGCAGGGAGATCCGTCATCAACATACCCTAGAGCGTATCCTGCGGCAACGACGGCGGGCCCGGGTGTGGCCGGGTCGCCGCCCGCACCGCCCCTGTCCCGGGCACCGGAAATATCCTTCCTTTTCTGACCCAATCCCGGGGGGCATCCCACCGGAGAGGGCTTGTGCCGCACGACGACCGATCCTAAAGGGCCCTGCGGGGAACCTCGCTCCGGGAGTAGGGACGAGCCCTCGCCGGAGTTGCACTAAATTCATCTTTGACCTTTTGAAACAACTACTCCGATAATATAGCCCAGGTACAGCGAGGAAAGACGTGAACTGCACATCAACCCACAGTACCGGATCCCGTAGCGGTTCCGACAAACCGCTACGCCGGAAATCGGTCTACCACAACAAGTTTTGCCAGGAGCCACAGTTTGAGGAGACCGATCAGGTCTGGACCGAGGCCGGGTTCCTCCCCCCGACAGGCTGTCGACGCACCGTAGCCCTGCTCCATCGCCTTGCCATGAACGAAGAGCCCGCAACATCCCTGCTCTCGCTCGTTCTCACCGCAACGGCGGTAGGAGTCGACAATATGGGCAACGACTACCGGATCCTCGACCAGACGCAGCTCCGGCGAACCGCCGGGGAGTACGGAATCGATCCCGCCGGCAGAAGCGATGAAGAGATTGCACGCGCCGTGGCCCTGGCAATCATCAGCGAGTATGGGGAGAGCGCACCGGAGGAGGACGCATGAAGAACCCTTACGAACGGCTCGCAAACGCCATCAACAACCACACCCTGACCACCTTTGGAATCATTGTAACCGTCTTCGTCCTGGCGCTCTTCGGACTCACGATGGTGACGATGGAGACCGGCGACGACACCTACATCGACAAGAACACCCCCCGCGGCGCGCTCCTCGCCCACTACAAGGACACCTACGGTTCAGACGCGATCATGCTCATATACGAGGCGGACAGTGTCCGGAGCCCCGATGTCCTCAGGTATATCGATCACCTCCAGGAGGACCTCAGGAACGAGCGCTACGTCGACAGCGTCTCCGGCGTCGTCGACCTCTTGAAACAGGCAAACGACGGCACCCTCCCGTCGTCCAAGGCGGAGATCGATGCGATCATCGGGGAGACTCCGCCGGAGATGGTCGAGAGGATGCTGCCATCGAATATGATGACGATCAGCGTCATCAGCCTCGAGCCGGGCGTCTCCAAACAGATCCAGGAGCAGGTTCTCGGGAACATCGGGTCGATCATCGGCGTATCGGAGCCCCCACCGGGTCTTTCGGTCACAGTCTCCGGGACTCCGGCGTTCTCAAAAGAGATGGGCGAGGCGATGGGGGCGGAGATGGGCACGCTGATCCTTGCGGCCATGATCCTTATGACCATCGCGGTAATGGTCCTCTTCTCCCACGTCCGCTACCGCCTTCTCCCCATCGGGGTCGTGACCGTCGGGCTCATCCTGACATTCGGACTCATGGGCCTCTTCGGAATCCCGGTCAGCATGGTGGTGATTGCGGCATTCCCGGTGCTCATCGGGGTCGGGATCGACTACGCGATCCAGTTCCAGGCCCGGTTCGACGAGGAGACCCGGCGCAGCACCCTCCCGGAAGCCGTACGGACCACCGTCGTCCATGCGGGCCCTTCGATCCTGATCGCGATGACGGCAACGGCGCTCGGGTTCGTCGCGATGTTCTTCACCCCGGTGCCGATGATAGCCGACTTCGGAAAAGTCTGCGCCATAGGCGTGGCCTCCTGCTACCTTGCGGCGTTCATCATCGTCCCGGTCTTTGGAATCCTCACGAACTACCGACCGAAGAAAGATACCGATCTCTCCAACCCCGCCCCCGAATCGGAGCAGTCGTTCATCGAACGATATGAGCACCTCATCGGAAAGATGGCCTATACCATTGCAAAACACCCGCTTCCCGTCCTCCTGATCTTCGGCATGGTTGCGGTAGGCGGTTATTACCTTGACGAGAGAGTTCCCATCAGCGCAGACGAGAAGACCTTCGTTCCCGACGACATGCCCGCCCTCGAGAATATGGGAAAGATCACCCGGACGATGGGGGCAACGAGCACCATCCCGGTTGTCGTGAGGGGGGACAACGTCCTCTTTCCGGAGACACTCGCCTGGATAGACCGATTCGGGACATACGAACTCGAGCACAACGACAAGATGACCGGGGTAACGAGTATCGCAACCCTGATCCGGGACTACAACGGCGGGGTCCTGCCCGCGACGAAGGGGGAGGTCGATGAGGCCGTCGCCCGGCTCCCGGAGGCGACCCAAAAGCGCTACCTCAACGGGAACATGGAGGCGGTGCTCGAATTCTCGACGGTTTCGATGGAGATGGACACTCAGAAGTCGTTCATAGAAGGGATACGGAGCGATATCGCGTGGAGCGAGCTCCCCGCCGGTGTGACGGTGCAGATCACCGGCACCGGAGAAATGTTCACCGCCATCATGGACGAGATCAGCGAGTCCAAGATGTTCATGACCCTGCTCGGGTTCGCCTTCATCCTCGCCTTCCTGCTCCTCGTCTACCGGAGAGTCGGCGCCGCATCGCCGCTCATCCCGATCGCCTTCGTCGTGGGCTGGTGCGGGGCGATCATGTACCTCCTCGGCCTCGATTACACCCCGCTGACCGCCGTTCTCGGATCGATGAGCATCGGCGTGGCCTCGGAGTATACCATCGTGATCATGGAGCGGTGCGAGGAGGAACTCGCCAAGGGCGTAGGATACCTCGACGCCATCCAGCACGGAGTGCAGAAGATCGGGATGGCCATCACGGTATCCGGGGTGGCAACGATCTCCGGGTTTGCGGCGCTCACCGTCTCGAGTTTCAACATCATCAGCAACTTCGGGGTCGTGACGGTCCTCACCGTCGGGTTCTCGCTCGTGGGCGCGATCATCGCGCTGCCGGCAGTGCTCTCACTCATGTACCGCTACGCGGGAAGTTCACGGGCCCCGCTCCCCACCGGGGCCGGGGTCACGGGCTGATACCCTTTTCGTGTGAAGATACCCTTCCCCTTTTTTATCCGGTATGTCTGTGGCCCCACGGGCATCATGTCGTTTTTCCGGCGGATGGCGTGCCCCGGGTGCGGGGGCGTCATCACCGGTCCCACAAGAACTATACCCTGACAACGAGTTACATATAGCGAAGAGGGCTGTGAGCTGCTCAAACCACCCTGCAGCGCCGGAACCTGCCGGGACTCCAGCGAACCCCGGGCTGGAGACCCATAGAGAGACGTCATTTGAGGGACCATTCCCGGAGACACGCGATCCGTAACCTCCGGTCAACAGAATGACGACAGACATGCTCATGCGTACCCCCCGGCGTGCATCGCAGAGCACGGGGAAGAGACGCCGGAGGAACATACATGAAGAACCCCTACCAATGGCTCGCCGACGCCATCAACAACCACACCTGGGCCG
>OFEK01002262.1_pt1 | contig 10816 bp, 6 predicted proteins | sample 1521131 | NCBI WGS metagenome assembly OFEK01 (sample SAMN05720209, study PRJEB24109) | activated sludge metagenome | isolation source: Anaerobic digester | place: China | collected 2015-12-16
TCGCACGAAAAGAGTTCTCCGACCAGATCACCAGCAGACGGTTCATCATCATCCTGGCGCTCTTCCTGGCGATATCGGCGATCGGCATCCACACCGGGATCGAGAACTACAACACCCTCCTCGACTCCTACAACCAGCAGCTCCAGTACATGCAGGACTCTGAAGCGCCATACGCCGGCTGGATGCCCGAGAAACCCTCGATCATGCTCGTCTTCAGCGCCATGATGAGTTACATGGCCTCGCTTGGCAGCGTCCTTGCCATCGCAACCGGTTTTGACCTGGTATCAAGGGAGAAGGAGACCCGATCGCTAAAGACCCTCCTCTCACACCCGGTCTACCGCGACGAGATCATCAACGGCAAGGCGCTCGGCGGCATCGCCGCGCTCGGGTTTGCGATGGTGCTCGCACTCGCCATATCGTTTGCGATGCTCCTCATATTCTCGATCGTCCCGACGGTTGAGGAGTCTCTCGCCATCCTGGTCTTCGGGGTCGTCTCGCTTCTATTCCTGCTTGGCTACTTCGCCGTCGCGCTCACGATGTCGACGGTCGCCCCGGAGAGCGGGAGCGCTCTGATCTATACCCTTGTGATCTTTGTGTTGGTCTCCTCGCTCATCCCCATCCTCGGGATGGCGATCGGGAACGTCTTTGTGGGCGACCCGCCCCAACCGCCGCAGTCAACACCGATGGTGGTCAGGAGCGACGGCGGGGGTGGATACTTCACCAGCACGTCCTCCCAGAGTGTGGTCCATGTTGGGGCCGATGACCCCGCCTGGCAGCAGTATGAAGAGGACAGGAAACGGTATGTCCAACGGCAGGCCCTCGTATACGACATATCATACATACTCTCGCCGCAGATGAACTACGTCGTGGTTTCAATGGCGGTCACAAACCCCCGGGTCGCCACCATGCTCGTCTCCCCCTACACCTACGACTACACCCAGGCCTCCACCGCGGAGACCCCGGGCCTTGCCGATGCCCTTGCCCAGGTCTGGAAGAACCTCGCCGCCCTCATAGTCTTCCCATCGGTCTTCTTCGCCGCGGCCTATGTGAAGTTCATGAGGATGGATATACGGTGATACAATTGACCATCCGAGAGATCATACCTGTCTTCCTCCTCTCCCTCGCCCTGGTCACGGTTGCGGCGGGCGCAGCCGTCCAGACAGATATCCGGTGCGACTTCCCCGGCGAGGTGGTCGAGGCCGGTGAGACCGCGGTCTTCGATCTCGAGATCACGAACCGCGGGGATACCGGGACGTGCCTCCTCAACTACTGGACATACCGGGGGACCGACGACTGGAAGATCCGGTTCGAGGACGGTGACCGCGAGGTCTACCGGATGCTCATCCCCGCCGGCGAGACGAAGACCGTCCGCCTGGTTGTCGAGACCTCCGGCCGTGCAGCGGTCGGGGATTACCCCATCAGGGTCGGTATCGGCGAAGGCACGATCTGGGTCTATGTCAGGATCACAAAGACCCACAGCGGCGAGACCGGCACCCTGGAGGCGACTGTGGTCGATAAAGATGGAAACGTCGTCAAGGGTGCTGACGTCGGCGTATACGACGGCAATACCAGGGTCGAAGGGATGCTCACGACCGCCGAGGGGAAGGTGAGCATCGGCGCACCCATGGGCACATACACCGTCAGGGTCAGCAAACCCGGCTACCGCTCCTGGGAGAAGGATGACGTCGAGATCCGGATCGGCCAGACGGTCGACCTCGGGATAGTCCCGCTCGATAAGGAGAACTACTTTGCAGAGGTCCTGGTGAAGACCCCCTCACGTGTGGCGACGGTCGGCACAAACCCGCAGTATGAGATAACCGTAAGGAACATCGGGAGGAACGACGATACCTACACCCTTGCCGTCCCCGACCTCCCGGAGCAGTGGTATGCCCGGTTCACGGAAAGCAGCAGCACCACCGAGGAGGTCCCGGAGATCTACATCCCCGCCGGCGAGGAGAAGACCATCTACCTTGAGATAATCCCGCCCTACTCGGTGGGTGTGGGCGACTACAACTTCACGCTGGTGGCAGGTTCGTCGGCCCGCGAGTACGAGGAGAACCTGAGCCTTCGGCTCCGCGGCTCATACGACCTTCGGACCTACACAAAGACCTACCGTCACGAGATCAACCGCGGCGAGACCCTCACCTTCGATATCACGATCACAAACGCCGGTCTTGGCGGCAGCCTGACAAACATAGGCGTCAACATGAGCGCGCCGGAAGGCTGGAGGGCAAGCGTCGACCCGGCAACGGTCGCGAGCCTTGAGCCCGGAGAACGGGCGACGGTGCAGGTTGCCGTGGTCCCGCCGGCGGATATAGTCGCCGGGGAGTACAGGTTCATAGCCCTTGTCAGGAGCGACCAGGACGAGCAGGAGGACGAGTTCCGGGTCGTGGTGAACGAACGGTCTTACGTTGCCCTGCTGGGTCTGCTGGTGATGGTGGGGGTTGCCGGCGGGCTCTGGTACATCTTCAGGAAGTACGGGCGGCGGTGAGATCCGTTCGGTCTCACCCAAACCGTGCGGCGCCTTTCGGGACCAGGATCTCGAACCGCGCCCCTTTTCCTGGAACCCCGGTCTCCTGGATCGTGATCCCCGTGATCGCAAGCACCTCTTTTGCCAGGAAGAGCCCGAGCCCGGTGTGGCTCCCGAAACCGCGATCGAATATCCGCGGTTTCTCCTCGGCGGGGATGCCGATGCCGTCATCCTCCCAGGTGATCCGCGCACCGCCGTCGTCCGGTGCGGCCGTGACCCGGATCGCGGTCACGGTCCTGCCGTGCCGCACGCTGTTGTCGAGGAGGTTATAAAAGACCGAGTTGAGGAGCGGGTCGGCGTAGATGCGGAGGTCATCAAGGTCGGTTGAGATGCTGACCCCCTTCGGCCGGAGCGTTTTTACCGCCTCCTCGACCGCCGCCCTGACGTAGAACCACTGCGGTGCCCGGACGCCGAGTTCCTGGTAATCCCGGGTGAACCCGATCTGCGACTTGATGATCTCCGCGGCGACCTCCATACGGTCGAGAGCACCTATAACGGCGGGATCGAGCGGCTGTTCGCGCAGGAGGGCAAGATGCCCCAGCACCACCGTGACCTGGTTCAAGATGTCGTGGCGGACGATGTTGTTCATCAGGTTGAGTTTCTTGTTGGCCCGCATGAGCGCTGACTCAGCCTGTTTCCAGGCGTCGATGTCGTGGATCGCGTAATGAAACGCAATCGGCCGGCCGTCGTTTCCGTAGACGGGGACCGCCGAGACCTCTATCCATACGTAGCGGCCGTCTTTCCGGCGAACCCGGAGCGTGCACTCCCTGGAGGTGTAACTGCCCAGGTCTCCAAGCAGCGCCCCGAGCGTCTCCCGGTCATCCGGGTGGACCACCCGCTCGAAGAAATCCGGATCGCCCAGGATCTCTTCCCGGGTGTAGCCGCTCAGTCTCTCGCTTGAGGGGCTGATGTAGTCGATCACCGGCGGTGTCCCGGTCACCCGGATGTAACAGTCATGCGAACTCTCTATAAGCGTCCTGAACCGCTCCTCGTTCTCAAGGAGTTGCTCCTGTGCACGGACCCTGGAGAAGAGGTCGGCAAAGAGGTTGCCGACGATCTCAAGCAGCGTTATGTCGTCATCAGACCATCTTCGTTTTCTCCCGGCGGTCTCAAACCCGATGATGCCGAGGGGCTCCGCCGCGCTTGCGATCGGCACAAGGATGATCGAGGAGATCCCGTAATCCAGCAGGAAGTCGCGTATCTCCGCCTCATCATCGGGGAGCGCGGCAAGATCCGGGATGCAGATCGTCTGGCGCGCCCTCACGTTCTCGAGCCCCCAGGTGATCACGTCCTCCGGGAGGTTAAAAAGGACGTCGATCTGCGATTCGACACCTTCGGCGCACCACTCGTTGGTGTTCTCGGCATGGGTGAGGTCCGCCGCGAACCGGAGGATGTAACTCCGGTCGACGCCGAGGAACGACCCGAGCAACTCCAGCGTCTCCTGGAGGGCGTCATCGAGGTCAGAGGGGTCGAGGCCGATGAACCGGGTGGAGATCGACCTCACCAGTTGCTCGAGGGCGATACGCCGCCGGATCTGGTCTGCCATCTCTTTTGACTTTGTGATGTCGCGCATCGACTCGATCGCGCCGGCGAGTTTCCCTGCTGCGTCGTAGAGCGGCGATGCCTTCGCCCAGAGGCAGACCTCTTTCCCTGTCCTCGGGGAGGTGATGTAGACCTCGCGGCCGGGAGTCTCTGCAACCTCACCTCTGAGGATCCTCTCCGCAAGCGACGGTGGTGCCAGCCCCGGGATCGCACGTAATATGGCATCCGCCCCGGAACCGATTATCTGCTCCATTCTGACACCGGTCAGTTCCTGCATCGCCAGGTTCCAGATGATGATCCTGCCGTTACGGTCAAGTGCAAACGCGGGGTCGGGGAGAAAGTCGATGATGCCGCGGAGGGTTGCCTGGTAGTCTTCCATCTCGCGGCACTGCGCCTCAAGCGCCTCCTGGCTTGCCGTCGCCTCCTCGAACGCCGCGGTCATCTCTTCGTGCGCCGCGCTCAGTTCCTCCTCGAACCGTTTCTGGTCGGTGATATCGATCAGCGATGCAACGGAGCGATCGGTTCCCGGGATGATCCCGACCGTCAGGTGGATCTCCTTCCGCCGCCCCTCGCGGTCGATCAACCTGAACTCGTATGTCCGCGGCGCCGATCTCGGGTCTATCCTTCGCTGGCGGTGGAAGTTCTCCATGCGTTCGCGGTCTTCAGGCGCGACGAAGGCCGTAAAGGGCATCTTCCCCTCGATATCCTTACGGGAGTAGCCGGTGAGCCGTTCGCACTCACTGTTTGCAAGCGAGATAGTCATATCTCCTTCAATTATGATGGTGGCAGAGCCGGTGTACTCAAAGATGCTCCGGTAGAGGTCGCCGGCACGCTGCGCCTCCACCTCGGCACGCCGTCGCCTGGCCGCCTGCAGGATGAAGTTGCGGAGTTCGGCAAACCTGGTGGAAGGACTGCCGCCTTTCTGGAGGTAGAAGTCAGCGCCGCTGTTGAGCGCCTCGATGATTGCCTCCTCACGCCCGCGGCCTGAGAAGATGATGAACGGTATCGAGAGTCCTCTGCGCCGAACCTCCTGGAGGAGCGCGATGCCGTTCATCTCCGGCATCGCGTAGTCGGCGACGATGACATCGTATGGGGTCTCTGCGAGCATATCGAGAGCCTGCAGCGGCGATGGCGTTGTCTCGACCACTATATCTCCACCCCGCTCCAGGTATGCGCGGGTCAGTTCGAGAAACGCCGGTTCGTCATCGACTGCAAGTATCCTGGGCATAAGTTAAACAATGACTCAGTAGCAGAAACGATAAGCCTTTTTGAGTTAGCATGGCGGGGAGACGAGAGCCCATCAAACCAGTTCTCTCCTGGTCTGATACCCTCGAATCACCACCGCGCTGAACATCCTTCGCCAAAACACCCCCACCTCCCGGTGGCCGTGCACGGGGAGCGGAAACGGGATCTCGGCAGGGTGTTCACATCGAGCCCGCGGATCTGTTCACCTCCCTGTGGCAGTGTATCGAATGGAGTATCACCACGCGGGGGGCTGGAAGATCCTCCGCCCCTCTCTCCTCGCTCTCCGCAATAACCGGATCCGGATGGAAGTGGGTGGTCGGCGATGCCGCAATCCGGCCACGGAGAGGTTTATCGGGCCGGCGAAGCATCGGTCTGATGGCCCCGACCGATCGCCGCCGCCGGGAGACAAAATAGCGAACCTCCCGGCTGGGCTATTTTCGTTCTGAGCAGCCCCGCAATTCAAGGGGTATGAGGCCTGCCGCCCGCCCCGTGGTAAAAATGAGATTGAACCTTAATTGCCGTTCATGTGCCTGCGCAGTTCCTGCTCGCGCAGGACGTTCCTCTGGATCTTTCCTGATATGGTCTTTGGTAGCGAGTCAACGAACTCGATCAACCGGGGGTACTTGTAGGGGGCGGTGGTCTTCCGGACATGGGCCTGGAGTTCCCTGACCAGCGACTCTGATGGCTGATAACCGGGTTTCAGTATGACGAACGCCTTTACCACCATCCCGCGGATGAGGTCGGGCGACCCGACAACCGCCGCCTCCTGGACGGCGGGGTGCTCCATAAGGGCGCTCTCGACCTCGAACGGCCCGATCCTGTAGCCGGACGACTTGATGACGTCGTCGTCACGCCCGACGAACCAGAAGTAACCGTCTTCGTCCATGTAGGCCTTGTCGCCGGTGTAGTAGAACCCGTTCTTGAACGACTCACGGTTTGCCTCCGGGTTGTCGAGGTACTCGACGAAGAGCCCTACCGGCCGCGGGTCGAGCCTGACCGCGATCCGCCCCTCCTCCCTGACTCCGACAGGGTTGCCGTCGTCGTCGTGGAGTTCGATATGCCAGCCCGGCGCCGGTTTCCCCATAGAACCGGGCCTGTGCTCCATGCAGGGATATGTGGCGATGCAGCAGACGGTCTCCGTCTGGCCGTAACCCTCGTAGATTAACCGGTCTGTGCCGTCTTTCCAGACCCGGATAACCTCGGGGTTGAGGGGTTCTCCGGCGCTGCAGCAGTGCCGCAGTTCGCGGAAGTCAAACCTGTCAAGGTCTGCCAGGATCAGCATCCGGTAGACCGTCGGCGGTGCGCAGAAGGTTGTCACCTCGTACTTCTCGATCATCGGGAGGAGTTCTGTCGCCGAGAACTTCCCCCGGGCATCATAAACAAATATACAGGCGCCGGCGATCCACTGCCCGAAGATCTTGCCCCATGCGCACTTTGCCCAGCCGGTATCGGAGAATGTGAAGTGGAGATCGTTTGCCGTGACATCATGCCAGAGCGAGGCGGTGACGATGTGCCCGAGGGGGTAGGCGTGGTTGTGAAGCACCATCTTGGGCTCGCCGGTGGTGCCGGAGGTGAAGTAGATCATCATCGGGTCGGTCGATCTCGTTCTCTTCTTGACCGGCATGCTGACGGTGTGGTGCGATACCGGTGCAGGATACTCGAGTTCGTGGGGGTAACTTGCCCAGCCTTCGCGTTCGCCGTCCACAAGGAAGAGGGTGTCGAGCATGTGGCATGCGTCGGCGACCTGGTCAACCTTATCGGCATTCTCGCTGTCGGTGATGATCATCCTGAACTTCCCGGCCTGCACCCTGTACTTGATGTCTTTGGGCGTCAGCATCGTGGGGCAGGGGCAGAAGACGACGCCGAGTTTGATGAGCGCGAGAACGAAGATCCACCACTCGGGGATCCGGGGGAGCATCAGCATGACCCTGTCTCCCTTCTTGATCCCGTACTTCAGCAGGATGTTTGCGGCGCCGTTGGAGAGGTGTTTGAGGTCGCGGAAGGTGTACTTCTTCTCTTCTCCTGCATGGTTCACCCAGATCATGGCGAGTTTGTTCCGGTCGATCTCGGCCCACCGGTCGATCACGTCGTAGCCGAAGTTAAAGTACTCGGGGACATCGATCCTGAAGTTGGCGCAGGCCGCCTCGTAATCGGTCATGTTCGGTTCCCGGGTGTTCCCGGACGGGACACCTGTGGGGACGTCGGTTTTCACGCCGTTTGCCGGGGTGCTGCTGAGGTACTTCCTGCAGAGGTTGTTGAGCCATTCAGATCTGGACATGCCATGGTATTCGCGTACGCTGTCGATTGCCTGCACGAGGTCGTCATCCATCGTGACCGAGTATCGCACCATACCATACAGGTTTTCTGGTGCGGCATATCACCTTTTTGATCTCTGCTGCACCTCTGTTTGCAAATCCGGGCATTCCATGGTGCAGCACGGTGCGGGTATGGTCAAAGGACGCACCGGCGTCCCGTCCCCATCCCCGGCGAGCCCCACCCCCAACGGGGGTGATTCCCCATAGATACAGTCTCTTCGCGGCCTCACCTGAAACTCCCCGAAGATCCTCTCTCCTCCCCGGACACGGCCACCGGGCCAATCGCCTCGCACCGCCTGCCGCCCGGGATGCAAGGAGACCTATGAACGGGATCCCCCAGCCACCATTCAGTGCCAGAGGAGGAACACTCTCTCCAGGAGGCCTTACGACCAAAACCCTCCCCGAAACGACCCATCGCGTCCGCACCGCACCCTGGAGATGGTGGCGGTTCCCCCCCCGCCACAACGGCACGGTGCTCCCTGGTCAGATACCCCGGGGTCTCCCGCGGGCTGAGGCGCTGGCGGTAGAAGAACGGTAGTATTGGCCTTTCAAAAAAGATCGCCCTCACTTTCTCTGAAGGATCGTTCCGGTAAAAGATTGCGAAGGCCGGGGGTTCAACAACGGGGATGAGAGTGGGTGGAGAGATCGATCACTTCCCCGCCTTCTTCAGATCCTCTATCAGTTCCTCGACCTCTCTGTAGCCATCCTGATAGAACTCCTCCTCAGACGGCTCAATCTCCCGCAGAAGGCGCAGGAACTCACCTGCGTGAACCTTCTCCTCGTCTGCGATATCGAGCATGACCATCTTTACAAGCTGGTTGTCGGTCGATTCAGCGATCTGGGTGTAGAGCTGGATCGCCTCATACTCGGCGGCGATCACAAACCTGATCGTCCTGACGATCTCGCCCTGGTCAAGTTTGCGCTCCATGTGGTTCCCGGAGAACGGTTGTCCAAAATCAGGCATAATCAATTACCTCCAGTGGTTCATGGGAGAGGTGATTATTTATACCCACCGCCGGACGGAGAGCGACCCCCCTGCTCATCAGGCCCCTCTCAGTTCATCAAGAACCTGGCACGCCCGGCAGATCCCTTTACCCTCTTTTACCGGCATCGGTTCGCCGCAGCGTTCACAGACGCCAAACCCGCTTCCTGCGGCTGCGTCAGTCCTCCGGAGGGCCTCACCCAGCCTCACCAGCGAGTACTTCGTTGCAGGGTGGCGGTAGGTATACTCGTCCAGGATCCCCCGCACATCGCGCCTGAGGGCGCCGACCGCGTAGGGGCAGCCCGCGAGGTCGAACCCCTCGACGTGGAGGAAGGCGTAGAGCGCCACCTCCCGTTCCGGAATGTAGAGAAACGGCCGGATCCGCGGGACCAGCCCCTCGACCTCCCGCACCGGTCGGGTGAGGTGCGCCGCATCCCCCCGCAGGACGTTCATCAGCACGGACTGGGCCCCGTCGTCCAGGTTAAACCCGTATGCAAACTTCGTGACCCCCTCCTCCCTGGCAACCCTGTTCATCAGCGCCCGCCGGAGCACGCCGCAGTAGGTGCAGGATAGCCCGGTGCCCTTCCTGGCCACGATCTCGTCAAGTGTTATCCCGTAGGCGTCGCGAAACGAGGCCGTAACCCAGGGAACACCCATACCCTCAGATAGCCTCCTGGCCCGGTCCGGGTCGCGGTAACCGGCGATCCCCTCATCCACCGTTATCGCCATCAACCGGACGTCCCGCCGCTCGCCAAGGAGCCCGTGGAGAAAGAAGAGAACGGCGCTCGAATCCTTGCCGCCCGAGAGCGCCACAGCCACCGTGTCCCCGGACTCGATCCAGCGGTGCTCCCTGATCGCCCGTTTCGCTTTCGCCTCAAAATCGCGGTTGAAATGCTGTTCGCAGAGGTGCAGCCCCGAGTAGCGCTGGTAGACGATCGCCTCACGCCGGCATTTGCTGCACTGCATCCTCTCTCGATCATACTTTTATCCCCTCGCCACATAAATTCTGTAGACGATGCCTGTTCCTGCAGAATACGTGCAATCCCTGCACCCCTACGAACTCCGGATCCTGCTTGCCCTCGAGCGTCTCATGCGGCGCTACACCTGGGTGCCGTTTGAGATACTCAAATCGGCCACAGGGTTCTCGGAGTCCGAACTCACCTACCGTCTGGGCAGGCTGATAAACATGGACATGGTCCGTTACGAAAAGACCCCTTACGACGGCTATGCCCTGATCTTTGATGGCTACGACACCCTCGCCCTCCATACCCTGACAAAGCGCGGCACCATCCAGGCGCTCGGAACAGAGATCGGTGTCGGGAAGGAGTCGGAGGTCTACGAGGCGATGGGTCTTGGGGTCGTGGTTCTGAAGTTCCACCGCGTCGGCCAGCGGTCTTTCCAGGCGGTGCGGCTCAAGAGAGGGTATATGCCGGATACCGGGCACTGCCCCTGGATATTTGCCTCGAGCAACTCAGCAAAGATGGAGTATGAAGCCTTAACGGCCCTCCACCCCGCCGTCTCCGTCCCGCTCCCCATCGACCAGAACCGGCACGTGGTCGTGATGTCTTTCATCCCCGGTGTCAACCTCACGCAGGCAACCCTCACCGAGCCCGGGCCGATCCTGGACGCGATCCTGGATAACATCAGTGAGGCCTACGGTCTCGGGATCATCCACGGCGACCTGAGCGAGTTCAACGTCATGGTCGATCAGGAGGGGCAGTGCTGGCTGATCGACTGGCCGCAGTGGGTTGAGACCGCCCACCCGAACGCTGACGAGATCCTGGCACGGGACATCAGAAACATCCTCCAGTACTTCAAACGAAAATACGGCATCGACTACGTCTTCGACGAAGCACTGGCACGGGTGGTGGAGTGAAGGTCTTCGGGATAGATATAATCAAGGGCTCGGTACGCTCGCGCAGCCGCCGACCGGTCTACGCCCTCTGCCGTATGGAGGATGGCGAGATGCTGGACGTCCAGGAGGTCACGGCGTTCCGGCTCCAGCGTCTCCTTACCGCCGAGCAGCCCGAGATCCTGGCGGTGGACAGTCTCCAGGAGATCGCTGCCGATCAGCACGAACTCTACGCGTTCCTCCAGTCGCTCCCGCCCTCAACAAAACTCGTCCAGGTCACCGGCGGCGAGCGCACGGAGAGTCTCGGGAAGGTTGCCGCCCGCTACAACATCAATTTCAACCGGTTCGAC
>OFEK01002269.1_pt1 | contig 10780 bp, 8 predicted proteins | sample 1521131 | NCBI WGS metagenome assembly OFEK01 (sample SAMN05720209, study PRJEB24109) | activated sludge metagenome | isolation source: Anaerobic digester | place: China | collected 2015-12-16
GCAAACAAACTCGTAAAAACACTTTCGCCCAAAAACTGCATCACCAACTGTTCTTTGCGGGCACCTGCAACTTTTCTTATCCCTATTTCGCGCGCCCTTTTGATTGAACGGGCGGTTGCCAGATTCATATAGTTGATCGAAGCAATCAACAGTAAAAATGCAGCGATGTATGCAAACATATTAACAAAGCTGCGGTTGGTATTTGTCGGGCTGTCGTATTGCAGCCGGTTGTTGAAATGAATGTCGGTTACTGATTCAATCGCTAAATTGATGTCGCCATCAACATTTACTTCCCGTATCCAGGGTTTGATGGTATTTTGGCAAAGCAATTCAAGTTTCTGATCAAATGTTGATGCAAAAGTTGGTGATTTAAACCGGACATAAGTATAACCCACTAACCAAAACCAGTCGCTTTTCATTTGAGTAATAAGCTCTTGTGGGGAAGTACTCATCGAGATTAGCGCATCAAAAACCAGATGAGAGGTGCAGTTCTGTTTGTCAATAACACCCGTTATCTTATACGTAGTGGTATTAATTTGAATAAGCTGATCAAGCGCTTTTTTGTCACCAAATATTTGATTTGCAATGCTTTTTGTTATTACCAGACTTTTGGGTTCGGTGAGAGCGGTGAGTGGATCGCCTTCCAGAAACGGATAATCATATACCTGAAAGAAGTCGGCATCGGCAACAGTGTAGGAGGGGATTTGATACATGATATCCTTGTGCCATACCGTTACACCAGTTTGATCGTTTGTAAAACTGTTACGAAAAATGAGTGTAGCGGCTTCCACTTCCGGAAAGTCGTTTTTCATGGCCTGTGCCATATTGTACGACGATAAGGCAAAATGATCTTCACGGCCATTAAATTCGAGAGAGCCATTCAGCCGGTAAATGGCTTGATAGTTTTTCCAGCACCTGTCGTACTGGTGTTCGTTAACCAGAAAAAGATAAATCAGCATAAACACGATCAATCCTGCCGAAAGTCCGATGATATTTATGGAAGCATGGCTACGCTGTCGTTTCATATTGCGTAGTCCCATCAGAATATAATTGACTAAAAGGCTAAACACGCTGGCAGGTTTTTAAAGTGAATGTTGTTCAGAAATACGATAATATGTTTTGCTAACAATTTTCCATTCATTGTCGAACTTGTACAACAACAAATAATCTGTAAACAGATGTTTTTCATTAAGATAAAGCTCAACTTTTGCAAAGGCGGCATCACCTGTGATGTCGATGATAGGAAATTCTGCAGTAATCTTTTCATTTTCAGATTGTTTCTGCGTATTTTCCATTGCAGTTTTTACATTTTGTATCCAGCTGTAAATTGGAAATTTTGACAGTAATTCATTGTGTTTTCCAAGCATTTCGAAGCCGGGATGAAAGCCCTGTTTGATTTTGTCGATTCCGGCTTTGTTATGAATTCCATCCACATAGGCTGACTGGATAAGCTCCCGAACAGCTTCCTGTTCAGTGGTTTGTGCGTAGTTGATGCTGAACAGAAATACCAGCAAAAGAGAGATAACTAACTTTTTCATGATAAAAACAAGTATAAATTAGAGACTTAGCTGTTGTTCCTTTTCCTAAACATCAGTGATATATTTTTTTCAGTTGGCGGGCCAATTTCAACCAGTTCCCAATCTTTGTCGTATTCAGATATCTTGTGTCGCAATACCTGAACTTTCTCTTTGGGAGGCACATCATTACCTTCCCAGTCGAGCAGTTCCACTCTGTATTTCATTGTTTGTGTCCTTCCGTTGATACGCACATCAATTTCTACATTTTGTTCCTTTTCGATATCAGGAATCAGGATAAGAACTTCTTTCATGGCATCGAGGTTTTAATCAGTTTTTAAAGCATTGACCGGATTGTTTGTAACAATTCGTCCAGAATGAAATATTATGGTAATCAGGGCGATGAACAAGGCAATACCAATAGCTGATATCACTTCAAGGAGCGAAATCGTAATTGTATAAGCAAAACGGTTGAGCAGTTGCAAGGAAAACATCCAGGCAATTGGCAGGGCAATCACAATGGCAATGCCAATCAATTTCAGAAACTCTCTGGCCACCAGCAACATCATCTGAATGATATTGCCGCCAAGCACTTTCCTTATCGCTATTTCGCGGCTTCTTTGTTCTATTCTGAGAGCAGTGAGCCCATACAAGCCCAAAGCCGAAATCAGCAATGCCAGCACTGTAAAAATAGTAAAAAGCTTAAGACTGTTTCGATCGCCGCGATATTCGCGTTCGAGCCGTTCTTCGGCAGTAACGAGCTGAAAGGGATTGCCCGGAAAAAGCTCCTGCCATTTAGCTTCTATTTCTTGCTTAAACTGTTCTAAATCCGGTCGATTATACCTGATGCACACCATATTATAACCATCCCGTTGCAGATAAAAGGCAGCAGGTTCAATCCGGCTGTGAATAGAATAATAATGGTAATCGCTGATCACACCAATTACTGTTCGTTTTGGGAGGGTGTCGGCTCCAAAAGGCATGAAACGTTTACCTATCGGCTCGTCCCACCCAAGGGCTTCAACTGCAGCCTGATTCAGGATCACAGCTTCCAGTTTGTCTGTTGTGAATGTTTTGTCAAAATTACGTCCCAGCACTACAGGAATCTCCATCAATGCGAAGAAATCTTCATCCACATAACCCATTCGGGTCATCATTTTTATGTCGGCAGTATCATCCACCCATATTGTTGATTGGCTACCTGCCACCCCATTGATATCCGAAACGGCTGCTGTTGCCATCACACCATTCATTTGTAGAAGCTCCTGCTTGAGAATCTGGCTGTTTTTTTTGTTGTCAGGCCCCGGAATCCTGAGCGCGATCACATTTTTGTAGTTGTATCCCAAGTCTTTGTTGGCTACAAAGTTTATTTGCCTGTTGGTTACCAGTACAATAAAGGTTAGTCCAATGGCCACCGCAAACTGAAAAACCACAAGCGATTTGCTAAGCCAGCCACCAAAGTGTGAACCCGAATCACGAATACCCTTTAGCACTTCAACGGCTTGATAACGACTCATATAAAAGGCGGGATAAAAACCTGATAACAGGCTGATGCCAATCCATATTACAATTAAACCGATATTTAAAATAGGGTTTGTGAAAAATGACAGCTGTAATTCTGTTTGCAATATTTGATTGAATTCGGGAAGGCCGATTTCCACAAAAATTAAAGCCAGAACAACCGAGATAAAAGTGATAATCAAGGATTCGCCAATGAAATGATAAACCAGATTAAGCCTTGAAGCTCCCAGTGTTTTGCGTACCCCGACTTCTTTGGCTCTTTTTACGGAACGTGCAATGGCCAGATTAATAAAATTTATACAGGCAATAGCAATAATGATGATGGCTGTAATAAGTATGGCAATCAGCAGGTTGAAGTCAATCGGAGCATGGTTGAGCTGAAATTTTACAATACGCGATTTGCTATGAATTTGTTTTAGAGGCTGTAAGTAGATTTTAGGACTTTGCGTGAAAAAATCGTATTCTTTGTGATCTTCCAGCAGTTGAGTGATCTTTTCACCAACAATGTTTACATCGGCATGAGGCCTTAGCCTGACATAAACGGGCATCGAATTGGAGTTCCAGCTGCGCAGGAAAGCATTTTGCCTTTCCATGGATTGATAGGCAACCAGCATTTCAATCTGAAGGTGTGCATTAACCGGTTGATCCTGCATGATCCCGCTGATCAAAAAATCTTTTTCATAGTTGAGTTCGATGGTTTGCCCATAGGCTGCATCAACAGAACCAAAGGTTTTTATTGCAACCGATTCGGACAACACAACGCTGTTCACCGATTTAAATACGTTGTTGGGATTGCCTTTTATCAGTTTAATTCCAAACGTTTCAAAAACAACACTATCGGTAAAAAAAGCATTGGGTTGTTCAAAGAAATCATCACCAACTCTTAGTAACACATTCCCCCAGTTTAACATTCTTGTGGCATATTCTATTTCCGGAATGCTAATTGGGAGTTCGGGGGCCATTGGTCCTGGATTAAAGGCAACATGTTGTTCGCCAACGCCCTGGCCATGCTGGATTTGAATCAGGCGATAAAAACGATCCGGTTCCGGAATATGTTTGTCAAAACCAAAATGATATTGAACAAACATCATAATTATAATGAAAGCAGCAATTCCAATACTTAATCCAATCACATTGATCAATGTATATGAATATTGTTTTAAGAGGTTACGAAATGCTATTTTCAGGTAATTCCAAAACATAGATTTGTCATCTTTGAAAGAGACTAAATGATATTACAGCAGATTTTTCTTGATGTTTTCGTTGATGATTTGTCCATCGAACAATCGTATCAGGCGTTGTGCGTATTCGGCATCCCGCTGCGAGTGCGTAACCATGATGATGGTTGTGCCATTTGCGTTTAGATCATTTAACAGGTTCATAACTTCCTCGCCATGAGCAGAGTCGAGATTTCCTGTAGGCTCATCGGCAAGTATCAGCGAGGGTTTGGCAATCACTGCCCTGGCCACGGCAACTCGCTGTTGTTGTCCGCCCGAAAGTTGTAAGGGGAAATGTTTGCGTCTGTGTGCGATCTGCATTTGCTCAAGCACCTCATCAACCCGCTTGCGACGCTCCCGGGCAGGCATACCCAGATAGATAAGGGGAAGCTCAACATTTTCAAATACCGTCAACTCATCTATCAGATTGAAGTTTTGAAAAACAAAACCAATATTTTCTTTTCTGAGGTTGGCTCGTTGTCGTTCTGTGCTTTTCGACACTTCTTTATCGAGGAAATAGTATTTTCCTTTGGTTGGGTTGTCAAGTAAACCCAGGATATTTAACAAGGTTGATTTTCCACATCCCGAAGGCCCCATGATGGCTACAAATTCACCTTTGTTTATTTCAAATGAAACCTCATTAAGTGCTGTGGTTTCCACTTCGTCAGTACGAAACACTTTTGTTAATTTCTCTGCATTGATCATAGTGAATATTATTGAAGTTTAAATATTATTTGATTTTTCAATTATGGTCGCAATCAGCTATTTATTTAAATACTACTTTATCTTTTTCTCCAAAGTTGTCATAGGACGAAATAATCACTTTTTCGCCGGCATTAAGTCCTTCCAATACCTCATAATAAAGGATATTCTGACGGTTGATACGGATCGGACGTTTCACGGCAAACGCTTCGGAGGCATCGAGCACATAAATCCAATTACCACCTGTTTTTTGGAAAAATCCTCCTCTTCTAACGATCAGGGCATCGGTCTGGCTGCTGAATTTGAGTCGCAACTGAAGTGTTTGGCCCCGCTTGATGTGATCGGGATAACCGTTCTCGAAAAACATATCAACCTGAAATGAGCCAGCCGTTACATCGGTATAAATCTTCTGGATGGTTAGCAAATAGGTTTTTCCACCAAAATCAAACTCAGCTTCCTGGCCAATGCTTACCCGCGAGATATAGCGTTCATCAATATTGGCTCTTAACTTATATTCAGAGGGGTTGTCAATCTGGCCCAAATGTTCACCGCTGTTAGCTGTTTGCCCCACTTCGATGCTAAAAGAAGACAGTTGGCCATCAGCAGGAGCTTTTACAATGAGGTTGTCAAGGCTGGCTCTAAGCAGTTCGAGGTTGTTGTAGAGTCTGTCCATCGACTGATCTATTTGTTTGTAGCGTCTTTCGGTGGATATAGAGTCCAGCTTTTGGAGCTCGATCGAAATTTGCAATTGTTTTTTGCCATATCGATAGGCTCTTTCAGCATCTTCGAAGTCCAGAGTGGAAATCAAACTGTCGAGAAAAAGTGCTTTTTGTCTGTTAAAGTTTATTTCTACAGCTTCCAGCTGTTCATTGAGGCTTGTGATCTCTTTTTGCCGGATAAATTTCGTCTGTTCGAGTCCTATTTTGGTGTTTTGGAGGTTGTTAATGGCTTCAAAGATGCGGGTTTCCTGTTCCATATAACTCAGCTCGAGGTTGGTATTCACAAGTCTGAGTATGGGATCGCCTTTCCGGAGCAGGGCACCGTCTTCCACATAAATTTCATTTACATTGCCACCCATGATGGCATCAATATAAATAGTTGTTTTGGGCAGAACGATTCCGTCAACCGGAATAAATTCCTGAAATTTATCAGCTTTAACTTCGGCAATGGTAAGCTGGTTGCGATCGACATATATTTTACTGCTTTTGTCGCGCAGCAATAATAAATACAATATAAAGCCAATAAAAATAGTTATTCCGGCAAATAATACGATTCTGGTAGTGGTCCATTTTTTCTTTTCAATCTTTCTGTCCATGCCATTCGATTTTTTGTTAAAAATTTTTAACCAAGACTATGCCAGTAATGATAACGAACATATATACAGCGCAATAACTAAAAGATAATAAATAAGTGTAACATTCACTGTTCATTTTCGTCCATCATTTTGTACAATTGTGAACATTATGATTATTTTTACCCTTCGAAACACACCAAAAACATTTTAAGCCCTATGGAGAAGATCAATGCCCGTATCCTTATCGTAGATGACGATGCTGATGTGTTGATGGCCGCCCGGCTGTTTTTACGTCAGCACATTGAATTTGTGCATACCGAGAGAAATCCTGAAAATCTGCCTGATCTACTCAAATCCGATACCTATGATCTGATTTTGTTGGATATGAATTTTTCTCGTGATGCTACTTCCGGCAAAGAGGGCTTCCACTGGATGAACAAAATCCTCGAAATTGACCCGGCTGCAGCCATCATTCTCATTACAGGATATGGCGATATTGAGTTGGCTGTGCAGGGCATTAAGGAAGGCGCAACGAACTTTTTGCTCAAACCCTGGGAGAACAAAAAACTACTGGCAACAATAAGTGCCACACTCGAAGTAAGACGTTCCAAGGTGGAGCTACAAGATTTAAAACGAAAGCAAAAAGTGCTCATTGCTGATCAGGATCAGGCGTATAGCAATATCATCGGAAGCAGTCCTGCTATGATGAAAGTGTTGGCTACCGTTAGTAAAGTAGCCAAAACAGATGCTAATGTGTTGATTTTAGGTGAAAATGGTACTGGTAAAGAAGTGATTGCAAGGGCGATTCACAGGGCTTCGGGAAGGGCCGACGAGGTTTTTGTAAGTGTAGATTTGGGAGCTATCACCGAAAGTCTTTTCGAAAGCGAACTGTTTGGTTATAACAAAGGTGCTTTTACGGATGCCAAAGAAGATCGTGCCGGCCGCTTTGAAGCCGCCCATAAAGGCACTATCTTTCTTGATGAAATTGGGAACCTCTCACAGGCCTTGCAGTCGAAGTTGTTGAGTGTGCTGCAAAATAGAAAGGTGGTGCGTTTGGGTTCGCATAAAGAGATCCCCATTGATGTGCGATTGGTTTGTGCCACCAATATGCCCCTGTATCAAATGGTGAGTGAGAATAAGTTCAGGCAGGATTTGCTTTATCGGATCAATACGGTCGAGATTAAACTGCCTGCACTACGCGAACGCATCGAAGACATTGAACCATTGGTTGAGCACTATCTGGAATTGTATTGCAAGAAATACAAAATACAGAAAAAACGACTGAATGCCAGTACGCTCAAAAGGCTTCAAACCCATCATTGGCCGGGTAATATCCGCGAATTGCAACATGCGGTTGAACGTGCAGTAATCATGGGTGAAAACCAGGTGCTCGAACCACACGACTTTTTCCTCACAGATAGTGATGACAAACTGGACACAGAAGTATTGCCCACCAATATGAATCTGGAAGAAACAGAAAAAATGCTGATTCGCAAAGTGGTTGACAAACATGGTGGCAATATTAGCAGAGCAGCGAAAGAATTAGGACTAACACGCGCATCTTTGTACCGTAGAATGGAAAAATATGATCTTTAAACGCTTCAGGGTTCAGATGATAATCAGGGTGGTGCTTTTGTTGGCTTCTACCCTTGTTTTAGCATTTCTGTACAATCACAAGCAATTCCTGGTGAGTGCCATTATATTGCTGGTACTGATTGTGTTACAAACCATTTCGTTGACTTTGTTTGTCGAGCACACCAATAAACGTCTGGCCAAGTTTCTGGAAGGAGTACGACATGCTGATTTTTCGACGTCTTTTTCTGATGAGGGTCTTGGAAAAAGTTTTACAGATCTTAGTCATCAGTTTAATCAGATCATCAACGAGTTCAAGAAGAACAGGGCCGAAAAAGAAGAACATTTTAATTATCTTTTAACTGTAATTCAACATGTTAGTATTGGTATTATTGTGTTCAAACGTGATGGAAAAATTGATGTATTTAATAATGCCATAAAAAAACTGCTTCGGGTGAGCCATCTGCGTAATATCAAAGAACTGGAAACCGTGAAAGAAGATTTACCCGAACTACTTTTGAGGATGAAAGCCGGCGATAAAAACCTGATAAAAATTTTCCTGGAAGATGAACTCATACAAGTTTCGGTAAATGCCACCGAATTCAGGATGCGTGGAGAGGAGTATGTATTGGTTTCGCTGCAAAATATTCATCCCGAGCTGGAGGAGAAGGAGATAGAAAGCTGGCAGCGACTGATACGGGTGCTTACACATGAAATCATGAATTCTATCACGCCTATTTCGTCTCTGGCGTCAACCATTCAGGAAATGATGGTGAATCCGGAAACAGACAAAATTGAAATGAGCCAGCTCACCGACGAAGACCTGGAGAGCATTCACAGTGCCATGGCTACCATCGAAAGCAGAAGCAGAGGGTTGTTAAATTTTGTGGAGATTTATCGCAATCTCACGCGTATCCCCAAACCTAACTTTCGGTATTTTGCCATCAGGGAACTGTTTGATAAAGCGCATGAATTACTCAAACCGAAACTTGATCTGCACAGCATCAAATGTGTGTGTAAGGTATTTCCTGACGAGTTGATGCTTTTAGCCGACCCTGATCTGGTAGATCAGGTTTTGATCAATTTGTTCCTGAATGCCATTGATGCTGTCAAGGAAAAAGATGACGCACAGATTGCCATCACAGCTTCAACAAACCTGAATAACAGGATCAGCATTGAAATAGCCGATAACGGGCATGGCATCAAGCCTGATTTGTTAGATAAAATTTTCATGCCTTTTTTTACCAGTAAAAAGGAAGGATCAGGCATTGGATTGAGCCTCTCGCGCCAGATCATGCAGATGCACAAAGGTGCCATTTCGGTGAAATCAAAACCAGAGGAAGGAACTGTTTTTACACTGACCTTCTAATCGCATAATCAGATGTTAATCGTACTAATCAAATAGATAATAAGAATGCTATGAAACAACTAATTCTGCTGATTTTGATGAATTTAGGCTTAGGTCATGTGCTTTTTTCGCAGGTATTTGTTGTGCATCAGAAAAATATCACAACCCGTATTCATGCCGATGCAGCCTGGATTCGGGGCAATTCCGGGCTCGATTTAATTGTGACCGGGGAGTTGGCACAACAAGATATGAAAGTTGTCACAACTTACTATTTCAAAGATCGCAACCAGGTTTATAAGGCTCAGCCAAAAGGCTTGCCTGATTTAAAAAGAGCCAGTATCGCCGTTGGAGATCTCAACAAGAATGGCCTGGCTGATGTGTTTTTAAGTGGTGTTGATAGCCAGGGAAGGTTTTTGGCTGGAATATATTTTCAACAGACAAACGGAAACTTTGTCCTCAGTCCGGTACAAGTACCGGCTTTGGTTGATGGCCATACCGAAATTGCTGATTTCGACAAGGACAATGATCTTGATATTTTGCTTACCGGAATGGATGCCTCGGGCAGAAGCCGGACAGTAATTTTAGAGAATAAGTCGGGGGAGTTTGCTATAAGAAGCTTTGACATGCCAGGCGTTATCAATGGTGAAGCGCGATGGGGCGATGCCAACAAAGATGGGTTTTTGGATATTTTTATCACCGGAAACTGGAACGGCCACCCTGTAAGCCGCTTATACATATACAAGGAAGGTAATTACCTGCTTCATCCGCAATCTTTTCCGGCTTTGACTAACAGTGCAGTGGTTTGGGCCGATTTTAACAACGATGGCCTCAACGATTTTGTATTGGCCGGAGCTGATGTAGATGGCCGCCCATACACCCGGCTTTTTCTGGGTAATAAAAGCCTTTATTTTGACGAACAAAGTATCTCCGGATTCAGGCCGCTGAAAAATGTGAGCATGGATATCGCTGATTTTGATTCAGATGGCGATATGGATCTCCTGATAGCCGGCGAAAGTATGGAAAGACCTTATACCATCTTATACGAAAATAAAGGAAAAGGTATTTTTGAAGATTTTGTTGCCGGACTGCCATGGGTGAGTGAGGGAGTTGTACGTTTTGGCGACTTTGATCTGGATGGCGATCCCGATATTTTTGTGATGGGCATCGATGTTTGTTATAATCTGATTGGCAGCATTTATAAAAACACCTTAAATCCTGAAAAAGTTATAGAAGATTCCATTACAAACATCTTCATCGATTCGCCCATTGTTGACCTCAGTCGCGGGCCCTATTATTATTTTGTGTTTTCGTCATGTTATTGCGATCCTGAAAATAGCGGCAAAAAGGATTACCATGCTTTTGTGAGTAACATCCATCAGGAGAAGCATGATTTTGACCTGACGTATATTTTCAACGACCTGTTGATCAAGCGTTTTTCGGGATGGGGTGAAACCGATCGGGGGCACCGGACTTCCAATGCTTTTATCAACCGTGCCGATGCCGAAGAAGGGCGTAAACAAGTGATTGGTGGTTATCAGGATGAAGGTTTTATTATGCATTATATCAATTGGTAAGCTGAAAACTTTTATATTAGGCGTTCAAATTTTGATGC
>OFEK01002270.1_pt1 | contig 10778 bp, 9 predicted proteins | sample 1521131 | NCBI WGS metagenome assembly OFEK01 (sample SAMN05720209, study PRJEB24109) | activated sludge metagenome | isolation source: Anaerobic digester | place: China | collected 2015-12-16
ATTATTGTCTGACTTCGATCTCCACTTATAAAACCCATTTTTCTCTCATTTATTGTTTCCTTTTAATGGGTACAATATATTTAAATCCTTTCCCCTTGTCAAGTACTTTTTTATCTTTATTTGATATTTTTTTCCCTCATTCGTTAACTTGTATTTTATCGTATAAAACCAAATCTGCAACACCCTGCGCAGGCGGATTACCTCTGCCTCTGCCTTACTTTCCCCCTTCCTAATTATATTTCCGCGTAGCGGATAAACCACATTCACTGCATAAATGAGTTTCATTGAAAGACATGCTCTCATGCCAGGGGTAACGTACCGGTTTAACAAACATTTGCAAAATATTTATTGTGGATAAATCAATCTTCTTTCATTCGTTCGTATATTTTCTTCGTTAACCAGTTCTTTACGTCTTCTTTAAATTCGGAGTTCAGCATTATTTTCTCGAATATGTCCTGATTCGCATCCATCCGGTCGATTAACGTTTGTATAAATACTTCATCAAAGGCATACTTGAAATTTTCTATCGGATTATTTTTTGCTCTGATTTTCAATTCCTCATTTTCATATAATGCCTGCTCTATCTGTTCAAAGTATAATCTGTCCGCTTCCGTAAAATCTGTACCATATTTTTCATTCAGCAGATTGATAATATTTGATAGTTTATCTTTCTCTTCTTTTTCCCGTGAAATTCCCGCTTCGGTAACCGGGTCAAGTTCAAATTTACCCTGAACCTGTAAAACCAAATCTCCCTCCGCAATTTTCTGAAGTCTGTAATATTCCAGGGCAACCTCGTTGTCAAGTTTCAGTCTTTCGGTATAATCAACTTTGGGTAGTTTTGTTAATAGAAATCTGCCGAATGAGTAAAGCTTTTCCAGTTCAACATCCTGAAAAGGCATAATCTGAGAAAGGAATGAATATATACGTGTAAATGATGTTAAAGATTTCTTAAACTCATCTTGTTTTTCCTCATCCAGCTGTTTGAACCGGTCAACGGCGGGATCAATAAAAGCGTATAACTTCCCCTGATCTCCAACAGATGCACTTCCCGGTTTGTAAAATATTTTCGCAAATGCGTCAATCTCCGTTTGATAATATACCTGCGCTGAATCCGCCTTCCCCTTTAAATCATAAAGATGGTTGGGATCGGTAGTATCGCTCATCATTGTCATTTCGTAATAAGGCTGAAATGAATCAATAATAGTCTGGCGGTCATTGGCAAAATCCAGAATAAAGGTATCCTCCTTACCCGGACAAGTTCTGTTTAAGCGGGATAATGTCTGAACAGCTTTTACGCCGGAAAGCTTTTTATCAACATACATCGTATGCAACAGGGGCTGATCAAATCCATACTGATACTTATCGGCAACAAGCAGCACCTGATATTCATTCGAGGCAAATTTCCCGGGCAGTTCCTTCTCCCCAAATTTATTCAGCTGCGGTTCAGTAACTCCCTCGGGATAAAGTTCATCCATTAGAGAACCTGAAAAAGCAACCAGCGGTCTTATACCCTTATAACCTTTTTCTTTTATGTATTCTTTGAACTCCAGATAAAATTTCAGAGCGTGCTTCCGGGATGCGGTAACAACCATTGCTTTTGCTTTTCCGCCGATTTTTTTCATGGTGACTTGCCGGAAATGCTCAATCATCACCTCTGTTTTCTGGGCAATATTTGTAGGGTGCAGGGACGCAAATCTTCCTATAGCTTTTACTGCTTTCTTTTTGTTTAATTCCGGATCATCTTCAATCTTTTTGCTGAATCTGAAATAAGTATCGTAAGTTGTGTAGTTTTTGAGTACGTCCAGAATAAATCCTTCCTCAATTGCCTGGCGCATCGAGTAAAGATGAAAGGGCTGCGGTTTCCCCTCCCTGTCCTTTGTACCGAATACCTCCAGTGTTTTAGCTTTTGGAGTAGCGGTAAATGCAAACAGACTGATATTTTTCTGCGGACCTCTTTTTTGAATTACTTCCCTCACATAATCGTCATCATCCTGAACACCGGCTTCAATTTCACTTTCAATTTTTTCAGATTCATCCAGAGAAATATTTTTACCCGTAAGCGCTTCGGTCATTTTCCGGCTTGCCTCACCCCCCTGACTGCTGTGTGCTTCATCAATTATAACGGCATATTTTCTGTCAGGTATTTCCGCTAAATGGTTCAGGGCAAACGGAAATTTCTGCAGGGTCGTGATAATTATGCTGACTCCGTTTGTGATTGCATCGGCTAATTGTCTGGAATCCGCATCAATTCTCTGAACCACTCCTGATTTGTGTTCAAACTGGTAGATTGTATTTTGCAGTTGCTGGTCAAGAACATTCCTGTCGGTAATAACAATTACCGAATCAAATATCTTCTTATCAAATACGTCGTAAAGTGAAGACAAACGGTAAGCAAGCCAGGCGATAGAGTTGCTTTTACCGCTGCCTGCGGAATGCTCAATTAAATATCGCTGACCGCTTCTTTTTTCTTTTGCATCCGCAATTAGTTTCCGCACAACATCCAGCTGGTGATAACGGGGAAAGAGCATTGATTCTTTGTAATATTTTTTTTCGTCAACTGTGTACTCTTCTTTTTGAAGATGAACGTATCTTCCTATAATTTCCGTCCAACTGTCTGTTTCTAAAATATCTTCCCAGAAGTAAGCAGAGCGGTAAGTTAAGTAATCATTTGCGGGGGGATTACCGGCACCGTTGTTATGTCCTTTGTTAAACGGAAAAAATCTTGTTCCGCTGCTTTCGAGTTTAGTTGTGAAATAAACCTCATCCGGATCAACCGTAAAATGAACTATTGCCCTTTTCCTGAACCGGAATAATAATTCATTGGGGTCGCGGCTTGTTTTATATTGTTCCATTGCCTCATTTACGCTTTGCCCCGTGAAATGGTTTTTCAGCTCAATTGTGGCAACTGGTAAACCATTCAGGGAAAGGAGAAGATCAATGCTTTTTTTGTTTTTGGTGGAAAAATATACCTGCCTGGTTACATAATGCTTATTGAGGTGGTACAGGTTTAATGTATCCGGATTAAGTCCGCTGTCCGGTTTGAAAAAAGCAAGTTTGAATTTAACACCGCTGTCCGTTATTCCATGACGGATTACATCCACCATACCGCGTAAATCAAGCTCTTTAAAGAGACGCTGGATGAATTTGTTTTCAACTTCTTCCTTGTAATAGGATTTCAGAATTTCCCATTCTTTTGGCTGGGAAGCTTGAATAAATTCAACAACTGCTTTTTTATCCAGAGCAACATCGCTGCTGAAATTGTCTGCGTTCCCTTCAAACCAGCCGTTGGAGGTTAAATGCTCGATAATTGCCGATTCGAAAGTCTGTTCTGTGTGAATATTTATCATACTGTTATTCGCTTATTGCATTCATTATTTTTATCTTTAATTCTTCCGGATAATCCTCTTCATTTACAATTGAACAGATAATTTCTCTTAATAAATCTTTATCAATTCTGCCCGCGGCAGTATGCAGACTTATTGATTCCATCTTAAAAATGAACCGCTCAGTCGCTCTTAAATAGCCGTTATTAATTAGAAATTTCAGTCCAAGCGAAATCGCTATCCTCTTGTTTCCATCCTGAAAGCAGTGACTTTTATTAGCAACAAAAAACAGATGAGTTAATTTATCCTCAAAAGTCGGGTAGTATAAATCATCTTTAATAAATTCAAGCGCGGATTCGAGAGCAGAGGTATCAATTACCCCCAGTGCACCGCCGCCGCTTATTTCAACTGTTTTATTGTGAATTTCTATTACTTCATCTATTGATTCAATGTACTTAATACTCATTCTTTACTCTCTTTGAGCCGCTTAAATACATCTTCCGCTTTTTCTAATTCTTTATAAAAATCAATGCTTCTTTCACCAATAAACCTTTCAAAATCATCAGGGCTGACTGCTTGCAAATAGTGTTCAAGTTTCCGATGAAATGCATCTCTGAAATGAAGGTCCCTCGAAGCCATTTTAATTCGTGCTTTATCAATATGAGGAAATTGCAAAGGATGTTCTGCAAAGTTTTTGAAAATTTTATCAACTTCGGATGGCGATAATTTCCTTCCCAATTCATCCCTTTTTTTATTTAATTCATAAGCCAGCCCGGTTTCAAACGATGCAATTAAATCAAGAACCTCCGCATACATTGTATCTCTTACATTTTCATCCTCTTTCAATCTTAATATTTTCCGGTATTCTTTTGCTTTTTCTCTGAATATATATTCATAAATTTTATCTGTGTAAAGAGCATACTTATAGTTACCCATCTCTACACAATTATTGAGTGCGTCTGTAAATTCTTTACGGTATTTTGGCTCTTTTATTGCAGATAAAAGATAATCTGCATCTCTTTGATTAATATATTTTGTGCCACTGCCGGTTTTCCGGTTTATTGTATCAATAACTATATCAAGAATCTTGCTGCGCATATGGCGTGCTTTTTCACTCTCTATGAGCAGCATCCCCAGATTAAGGAATGCTCTGAAATTAAATAAACCAAGCACTGTGGTTTTGGTCGCCTTATTAATGAGGTGACCAAACTTTAACTTAAAGTCTTTTAATAAGTTACCCCGTATTAAAATGTAGCCGTTATGCTTTAATTCATCGTTATATTTTGATAAATAGCGGTCAACTGTCGAAATATCAATTTCATAAAAGTCCGCTATCATCTGTTTTGTGAACTTGAACTCATTTTCAAACACAATTCCCTGAATACCTAAATACTCTTGAATACGCTCAAGGGCAAAACGGTTATTCAGAATATTTTGTCTCTCAATATTTGAGTTTGTTAAGTTTTTCATATAAACACCTTGTGTAATCTCTGATTTTTGGTACCGGCATACAAGCCGGCAGCAAAAGCTAACTTATTTATTTTTAATACTTTAGTCCTGCTTAAAAATTAATACTCACTCAGCATACCTTTATTTTCCCGGTTACTACTTCACTGATTAACGCTGTTCTGTATTCACGCAATAACTCTATTTCTTTTTCTGTGCGGGCAATTTTTCCGTCTATTCTCTTTGTTTCGGCTTCGATGTATTGGACGATTTGGTGTTGTTCTGTTTTGTGCGGATGCCAAACTGGAATATCTTTTATTTTTTCACCGGTTAGATGAGCAATACTAATTCTATTTACAATTGATTCAAATAAACCGATGCTACCAAGATAATACATCAGATAAAGGAAAAACAAAGGATCTTGATTCTGCTCAATTGTAATTTTGTGTACTGAATTTTGGATAAAACATTCTTCTAATTCTTTTTGCCAAATACAAGTTCTACCAACTTCACCGCCTTCACTGACTAATAAATCAAATTCTTCTATTCTTAACTTCTCGAGTTCAGCTTCAGAAAACCACATTTCCTTCACATCTTCCACATTAACTTTAAACCACTGTAAGTTTGCTGCTCTTAAATAAGGTTTTAAATAATACCCTCCTTTGTCATCATTAGTTAACATTTTCCCCAACACTATATTTCCTACATACTTCAACTTTTTCACTTCCCAATGTTGGGGGATTTGTCCGAGCCAGTCTATTCCGGAGTCTTTCATTTTAGTGTCTGAACCCTGATTAAGCTTGATTAAAGGATTTCCATGATTCTTTTTATCATGTTCATCAGCTAAATCATGTGAATCATGGTTCAGACCTTTAGTTACTGCTTCATTTATTACTGCAGTGCGTTCTTCTTTGCAGAGTTCAATCAGTTTTTTCTTTTTCTCAATCAGTGTGTCAATCTTTGCGGTTTTGTCGTCGAGGTAATTGGCTATGGCGGTTTGCTCGGATTTGGGTGGTAAAACAACAAACGTACTATTAAAATTTTCACGATTTAAGATTTGGCGAGTGGTCCCTTTTGCGTTAGAGGAAAATTGATTAAGCACAAAGTGATTATTACCTAAATATTTCTTGAAATTATGATCAGCTTCTTTTTCAAACCGAAACCTTAAAACGTGATAGCTATAAGCTGTATTTTCTAAATCTTCATTTACTAAAGCTGATAATCCAATATCTTCTGTTGTTTCCGAACTTGGAGTAAAAATCAAATCACCCTTAATAACTTGATGATCTAAATGTTTTTCTTCTGAACAAGTAACCTCCATATATTCTCTGTCAGAATTAAGAACTAATGAAGAATTTCCGTAAACATCTGTATAGTTGATAATTTTTACTCTTGTTTCATTTTCGTTTATCTTCTTATCTATTCCACTTGAAGTAAATCGACCTATAAATCTTAGTTTCTTCACTTCCCACCCTTCCGGAATCTCGCCGATCCACTCAATTCCGGAGTGTTTATATTTGGGGTATTTTTTGAATTCGCTTTTTTTCATCAATATTCAGTATGTTTTTTGTTTCCGGCCAAAAATCCGGTCATTTAACTTATTTTTTGACCGGATAATATTTTTATAGACGCTTAAAATCGTTTTCCGGTCATTTTCTCGGTCAAAATTACCGCTATTATTGCCGGAATCAATTAATAACAACATATTTTGTAGATCTGCTATCACCCACAACCCTCAATAAACAAGATCAAACATATTTTTCAGATGTATCCTCAATGAAACACAAATTCACATTATATCCATAATTGTTCAATTTTCTACATGCGTTTTTTAAAGACAATTTACTGAAGAACGGCAGCCCCATTGTTTTCTTGGTTATGTCCTTCTTTATTATAGCATAAATTATTGTAAAAGCCTTTATCTTAGGCCGGTCTTTAGGATTTAAGTATATATTTAATTTAGTTTTAGGCATTTTTGTATTTTTGGTTAAACTTTAAACATCGGTTATAAAAAACTTCAAGTGATGGATCATTGATAAATTTTACAATCTCCTCCCAGGTTATCACATCTGTTTCAATTTTTTTTGACACAAAATCTGCAGTATTGGTCCTTAACCAGGATATTGAACCATGCTCATTATCATAATTTTCAAAATCATTAATCCGCCTGAGTATTGTATCTGTAATATGCTGTTTGCTAATAATAGTTTTAATATTATTCATATCTGAATGACTCTCCGGCAATAATACATAAAAAGCTAATTTCCTAAATGAACAATTAATGAGATTGGCGCGAACAAAAAGATCAGCTATACAGGCAATATTTCTAGCTGCCTGGTTATAATACCCGGCATTTTTCGTACCGGCAGAAAGAGAACTGACCATCTTTGCTTCTGTGATATAGAGAAAATCACATTCAGGTTTAAGGGAGAGTTCACCCTTATTTAGAATTCCAATATTAAATTTTCCTGCAGCTCCGTCAGCATGGGTATATCCTTCCGCAAATCTTTTATTCTTGTCCTTAGGTCCCCGCAAAAATGGTGAAGGAAGTAATGCTTCCGAATACCAGTTGCAGTCTGCCGGTATTGCTAATTTGTGGGTTACTCCGGGATTATTTTTAAACCAGTCCAAGACAAGTCTCAGCATCCAGCCTTCGTTATATAAAATAGTCGGAGGCATATTTGATAATGTCGAATCATGTGATTTGTTTAATAAGTTAATAATTTTATCAATCATACTTTCTTATTTTCGGTTACAGGGTTCAATTTTTAGTATCTCTCTTATAAAGCTCTTATAAATCACAAATTATTACTTATTAATTCTAATTAAAACACGACTACTTCATTTTCATATTTCAGCGTTATCAGTCCGTCTAAAATATTCCTTAACTCTTGCCCGTTCATACCCACTCACACTTTGAATTTATTATTATATACCCGTTTGAATTGCAGACTTCTTGCCCCAAAATTAATTAACAGCCCGATTTCCACACCATATGCTTCAAGATAATTCATCGCCTGGCAAAGATGAACCTCTTCCAATTCCAAAAGGGCTTTTAATTCAACCATAACAGTTTCTTCAACAAAAAAATCCACTCTGCGTGTACCAACTTTCTGATTCAGGTAGAAAATATCCATTTCCTTTTCTCGTTCATACTTAAGACCCTGCAGGTCCATTTCAAGCGCCAAAGCCCGCTGATAAATCACTTCCTGGAAACCGTTTCCCAAAGTTCTGTGGACCTTCATAGCACAGCCAATTATCCTCTCAGTCAGTTCCTTATATTTCATATTTACTCACTCCTTTGTCCGGACCTTGATTAAAAGGATTGGAAGGATTTTCCTGATTGCTTTTATTTGCATCCTTGTATCCTTTAATCCTTTAATCCTTTAATCCTTTTAATCCTGTGAATCAAGGTTCAGACGGTTTAAATTTTTCTTTGTTTTCCCATCATAATCTCACAAGATCTCTTTTAGTGAATCAGATGTTTCTTCTTCCAGCTCTAATATATCTTTCCTGATTTCCGCCAGACTCCGGAGAGGTTTGTATTTATAAAAATACTTTGTAAAGTTTATTTCGTAACCTATTTTTGTTTTGCTGTGGTCAATCCATGCATCCGGCAGGTGGGGCAGAACTTCTCTTTTGAAATATTCTTCAACATCTTCTTTAAGCGGAATATTTTCATAATCCCTTAAATCGGAATCAGGAACCGGTTCCCCTTTTTTGTCGTATTCAATTTCCCCCTTCTCATTGCGTTTGGGTCTTTCAACTGTAATACGGGTATATCCGAAATCCTCATTATCAAATATTTTACAATATTCTCCTACATTAAAATCCTCATAAATTTCTGAAATTGTTTTTATCTGATCTGGTTTGCCGTTTTTAGCGTCGCCTATTTCTTTTCTTTTATTACCGAGACTCCGCATCATCTTAAGGTAAAACGGATTCTCCTTGTCGCCGTTTTCCCAATCACTGCCGCTTGCGTTAATTAGCTGCACTTTTCCTTTGCGTTCTGCTTCTTTTCTGTTCGTAATGATCCAGATATAAGTGGCAATACCGGTGTTATAGAAAAGCTGGTCGGGCATTGCAATGATAGCTTCGAGCATATCGTTTTCAATAATCCATTTGCGTATTTCACTTGGACCGCTGCCGGCGCCTCCGCTGAACAGCGGGGATCCGTTGAAAACAATTGCAATGCGGCTCCCCTCTTTGGAATTCTGTTTCATTTTGCTGATCATATGCTGAAGAAAAAGCAAAGAGCCGTCGCTTATTGATGGAAGTCCGGCACCGAATCTTCCGGCATAACCCTTATTATCGTATTCATCCTTAATAAACTTTTGTGCTTTTTTCCAGTCAACTCCAAACGGCGGATTGCTGAGCATATAATCAAATTTTTCTCTCTCAAGTCCGTCCTGGCTGAAGCTGTTACCGAATTTAATGTTTGCGGGATTTTGTCCTTTGATGAGCATATCGGATTTGCAGATTGCGTAAGATTCCGGATTTAATTCCTGCCCGAAAAGTTCCAACCGTGCGCTTGGATTCAGTTCGTGGAGATATTCATCCGCCACAGAAAGCATTCCCCCCGTTCCGCAGGCGGGATCGTAGAGTGTTTTTACAATACCTGCTTTCCTTAAAATGTCTTTATCGTGTGCAAAAAGAAGATTAACCATTAAGCGGATAACCTCACGCGGTGTGAAATGTTCCCCGGCGGTTTCATTTGAAATTTCCGCGAACTTTCGGATGAGTTCTTCAAAAATATAACCCATCTCCATAGGTTCTGTAACTTCAAACTTATCCTTTGCGTCTGCAAAATGTTTAATAACAAGATAGAGCAAATCATATTCGTCCAGTTTTTTTATCTGGTCCTCAAAACTGAAGTAATCAATTATTTCCCGTGCGGAAATTGAAAATCCGTTAATGTAATTGCGGAGATTTGCCGCCACATTATTGTGATCTTTTGCAAGTTCGGTAAAATCAAACCTGCTTCTGTTGTGAAATTTTACTTTGGAAATACCGTTGAGAATGGGTTCAAGAATTTCAGGTTTTTTATCTTTATGTTTTTTATACGCTTCAAGCACCTGCTTTTTTGTAGGCTCTAAAACCAAATCCAGTCTTCTAAGCACCGTGAAAGGTAAAATTACTTTGCCGTAATCAGCCTGTTTATAATGTCCGCGAAGCAGGTCGGCCACCTGCCAGATCAAATTTGCTTTTGTTTTAAAATCCGTCATAATTCATTCTGTATTACATAACTTTGATAATTAATCGGTTAAATCCACCATATATTTATTGTAACTCAAGTAATCCGTTTGATTGTTTTTGCTGTTTTTTTCCTCCCGGATCCGGAAATAAAACAAAAAAAGGACATAGCTTTTGGTACGTCCTTCACAAAATCCTTATATTTCTCTGCTTCCCTTTTCACATAATCTGCTCATTAATCATCTTTACATCCCACGCACACACAAAATTATTCAGAAGCACATTGCAAAAGCTAATCTGTTTTTTTTTGCTTATTTTATCAAATATTTCCTTTAGTTGATTAAAACAAATAATGAACTGAATAAAAATAGTGATGTTCGGGGAATTTACCAAATGGGAAAGGAAAGATTAGGGTGACAGGTGCCTGGTCAAAAGTCATTAATGGTCATCTATTATAAAACAATCTTATAAAGTTTTTCTCTGTGGTCTCTGTGTTTTTATCTCTGTGGTCTCTGTGTGAAACTGATGCTTGTGATATTGAACCTCATCAGAAAACAGAAGACGGGAATCCGCCCCAGCGGAGGAAGACGGAAATCCGCCCCGGCGGAGGAAGACGGAAATCCGCCCCACAGGGTGTTGCAGATTTGGTTTTATACGATAAAATACAAGTTAACGAATGAGGGAAAAAAATATCAAATAAAGATAAAAAAGTACTTGACAAGGGGAAAGGATTTAAATATATTGTACCCATTAAAAGGAAACAATAAATGAGAGAAAAATGGGTTTTATAAGTGGAGATCGAAGTCAGACAATAAT
>OFEK01002273.1_pt1 | contig 10776 bp, 5 predicted proteins | sample 1521131 | NCBI WGS metagenome assembly OFEK01 (sample SAMN05720209, study PRJEB24109) | activated sludge metagenome | isolation source: Anaerobic digester | place: China | collected 2015-12-16
ATTGAAGAAGCTACAGAAGAAATAAGCAGAGTTTATCTTTCAGTAGCAATGTATGGAATATTTGAGGTATTAAAAAAGGAAAGTGATACATCGTTCAGTTTGAATTACTATATTCCATATGATGCTCCGTACGGCAACTATGATATCTCTATTTGGGCTGTAAATAGTGGAAATGTAAAGGGACCGGTTACAAATCTTAGCTTCAGGGTAAGTTAGTTGATGCTTTAGAATGAGATAGCCAATACTTCAGGGTCAGATAGTTAATGCCTCAGGGTAAGACAAATAATGCTTAAGTCACTTGCAGGGGGGGCTTCCCCCCCATTTTTTATAGACAGGTCAAGTTGTTCTGTAAATTCTTTTTTATTAATTTCACATATTATTTACCGCATATTATTTATCACATATTGTTGATCGCATATTATTGATCGCATATTATTGATCACATATTATTGATCACATATTATTGATATATATATTGATATATATTATTTATGTATTATTTTATATATTAATTTCCATCCCGTCAAAAGTTGCAATAAATCCATTTTCTCCTGCAAGCTTAACCATATCGTCATATAAAGGTCCACAGTTATGGGAAAAATGAGTAACAATAAATGTTGTTTTTTCATCTGCGCTGCCTTGTTCTATAAGGCGTTCTTTAACTTTAACATTTGCAGTAATACCCATATGACCTCTTTCACATTCAATTGTTCCGCAAGTACAATCAAGTATCACACCATCAAGTTTGATACTTCTAAGTGCTTCCCATGTTTCTTCAGGAAAATACCCGGTATCATGGCCATAAAGAAGATGTTTTTCTCCTATATTAATAATATATATATGGCAAATTTCGTTGCCATTAGTGTGATCCGCTCTGAGAGGAAGCACATTTGCTTCACCAGCCTTAAACTGTTTTCCCGGATAAACATGGACGTATTGTAAATATTTTTTGTTGTTTTCATTGGTGCAACCGGCTTGAACAAATTTTTCGTATACTCCATCGTTCCCGTATACATAAAGAATTTCATCTTCCCCCGGGTAAGCAAAAGGCGGACGTCTCATAAGCAGCTCATAAGGTTGGAAATGGTCTTCATGGGAATGTGTAACAATAATGTGCTTAATTTTTGAAAGCTTCAGCTTTCCATGCAGAACATGCATATATGTATCCGGCGGGAAGTCAATAAGATATTGGTCGTCAATCAGACAGGAAGTCCTCGTACGTACATTTTTTCCACCAAGCTCCCTGGCTTTTTGGCAGTGTCTGCATTCGCAAAATAGTGCAGGAAAACCTTCAGCGGCAGAAGTTCCATTAAATGTTAATTTCATTGGTAATACCTCCTATATTAGGATTATAAATTTAACTTTTGTGATATATATTAAATGATATTATATATTGTAACTAATATAACAGTGGTTAGCTACAATCAAATATCCGTATTTCCAAATTCTTTGCCATAAACGGCGGTGTAGTTCACTAAGTTAATAAATATCATCCTCGTTTAAATAGGTTCTTTTGCTTCTTGACACATTTGGGATATTTTACTTGTGTTTTTTAAATCTCGAATTGGAATAATCTGAGGAATAATTTACAACTCCTTTCGTGGACTTATTATACCATAATTATACCTCATCGACAATTTTCCTATTTATTCATTGCAAGGGATACTCCTGTAACCATTCTCCCTGAACTTTACCTTGTCCAAAACACTGCAGTTATTAGTATTATATTATATACACCCTGCCAAAATAGAAAATTTCTGCTTTTATTCCAATAAACAAAAATGATTTTTCTTCTCTATTTCACGCTTAACCTTATTGGATGCATTGTTTTCTATTTCGAATATAAAAGGTAATTCTTTTTTAATATTACCACTTATAGATTTATAAGCCTTTAGCTCCTCAATCAGATATTTACTATCAGCTTCAACGATAGTTACTGTCCTTATTCTAATTCTCTTACTTTCCTGCTCCCATTCATTCAAAGTAATAAGGACATTTTCCGGAATATCATGCTGACAATATTTCTTAATATATTCAATAATCTCTCCAACCCCGATACCATTATCAAGTGCAGTGATAATTGATTTAAATGAAAGTTTGTATATATTAACTTTGTCTTCGGAAATTTTCTCAGCAAATCTGTCAAAAAAGATGACATGCAGATCTTTCATGCTACCCTCAGGAATCAATATCTCATAATTAGGTTGTACTATCAAACCAAATCCTGCACTGTCTATTTCTTTATCCGAAATATATCCCTCATTAACTCCAAGGATATATGCGCCCATTGGGGTTAGTTTGAAATATGAAGATACAAAATAAGAATAATTATAGAATTCGCTGGACCATTCATCAAGCATAACATCTACAATCCCCAATGCTGAAAGATATTCAATAAGCATTACATCTATAAACCGTCCCTCAATTTCGTTGAAACCAAGATCACTATCTGTATAATACCTGTAATAATCATCATAAGATTCTATATTTCCCGTTTCATCCAGAATAAATTTTCTGCTATTTCTTTTAATCACTTTCAGAAATTCAGATCTTTCAACCCATTGGTCTATAGGACACATAGAAAGATATCTTAAAATAGTTTCTCTACTTGTTTTAAAATAGGGCTGCCTGTATGTGCGTACTTTGATTTCGCTGATTCTTTCGATTTCGTTTATGTTTTTTGAATCTATATACGTATGAAGAAGTTCTTTGCTTTTATCAATATAATTAAGTTTCAGGAATTTTTCAGCTTCCGGGCCTAAAGCCAAAATCCCATTTTTCTCTTCAAGCAGGCCGGAGTCAAACATCAACTGTATTATTCCGTATATTCTGGTTGTTTGCTCTATAGTACGGATATTCTCAATGTCTATATAACTATCTGTAAGGATTTCTTTGTTTATTAACACTTCATTGATTTTTACAGTGGATGCCTTAGTGGGAAATTTGCTGCCTTTTGTTGTTTTTAATTTGTTACTGTTAACAAGCCTTATCATTTGTACAAAATCCTGGTAAAATTGTTCTCCAATAAAAAGCTCATAAGAGACATTTTCCTTAGATATCTCTGTAACAGGGTTAAATCTGATTTCTAAAGGTTTAACAAGATCTTTAAGGATGTTGTATATCTGTTCCGGCATATGTGTGGGAAGAAAAAACAATTTTGCAGGAGAGTTTTCACTAAAACAATCAACTAATTTAGTTGCAGAAAAAAACTTTACCCCTTTGCCGTATTTTTCCATTATTGCTTTCATATCTCCGCTGTCGAGAGTTCTTCCACTCCTTATATACTCTTCTAGGATTTCCTTTTCATACTTATTTAGTGCTTTCCAGGTTTGCTGTATGTTCCATATATCACTTAAAAACGTGTCCAGGGCAGAAACCATAGCCGCCTTTCTAGTTGAAACTCCCTTAAGACCTGCTATTTTAATAAGTTTCGAGAGCGAATTATTTCCATAATCCGTAACATTCATATTTTCAAGATAAACCTTTAAAGTCATTCCCCGTATCACTCCTCAATCTCTTCTGCTGTTTTTATATAATACTTATATCCCTGTTCTGTTAAAAATAATTGTCTGTTCACTGCAAAATCCTGCTCTCTACTATCCTTAGTCACTACACTATAAAAAAATGCTATATTTTCTCCTGTTTTAGGCCTTAGGATTCTGCCTAAGCGCTGGGCTTCCTCTTGTCGTGAGCCAAAGGTTCCGGATACTTGTATCGCCACATTTGCGTCTGGTAAATCTATTGCAAAGTTTGCAACTTTTGAAACAATCAATCTCTTTATTTTACCTTTTTTAAAATTGTCATACAAAGCCATCCTCTCATGATTTGGTGTTTTTCCAGTAATTACAGGAACCCCGATTTTTTTAGCTATTTCATTTAATTGATCAATATATTGCCCAATTATTAGCACATTATCTTCGCTATGCTTTTCCAGCAGCTTGTCAATTATATCAATTTTTTTATAATTTTCAGAGGCAATTCTAAACTTTGTACGGCTTTCGCTTATTGCATAGTCCATTTTTATACTTTCCGGCATTGGTACCCTTATTTCAGTGCAGTTAGCACATGCTATCCACCCTTGTTTTTCGAGCACCTTCCATGGCATATCATATTTTTTAGGTCCAATCAGACTAAAAACATCTTCTTCTAGTCCATCCTCTCTCACAAGCGTTGCAGTAAGCCCTAATCTTCTTTTTGCTTGTAATTCTGCTGTCACCCTGAATACAGGTGCGGGTAGCAGGTGTACTTCATCATATATTATTAATCCCCAATTCTTTTTGTTAAACAGCTCCATGTGGGGGAAATTATCATTTTTATCATTCCGATGGGTTAATATCTGATATGTGGCTATAGTTACAGGTTTTATCTCTTTATTCTCCCCGCTGTATTCACCGATATTTTCACTGGTCATACTGGTTTTATCCATAAGTTCCTCTTTCCATTGCCTTAAAGCAGTAATATTTGTTGTAAGAATCAATGTCTCACTTTTGATCTTTTCCATGGCAGCCATTCCCACAATTGTCTTGCCTGCACCACATGGAAGAACAATTACACCACTTCCGCCTTTTTTAGAACCACCATCATAAAACGAGCTCACAGCTTGTTTCTGATAATCTCTAAGTTGAAGTTTTTTCCCTTCATTAGTATTATCCTTTAAATATATATCAAAAGATGTTCCTTCCATATAACCGGCAACATCTTCTACAGGAAATCCAATTCTCGTTAATGCATATTTTAGATGTCCTCTCATGGAAGGGTCGACCAGAAGCTTTGAAGCATTAACTTGTCCCTTTAAATAAATCTTAATATCCTTGCTATGGGCAATTTCTTTAATGATATAGGGATCCTCAGATACCAGAACTAATTGACCATTTTCATTCAGAAGTTGTACCTTCCCATATCGGCCTACATAGTCTTCAATGTCCCTTTGAACATTTTGAGGCAAATCATATTTATTATATCTTTTAAGAACATCAATAATGGAATTTGCTTTCATGCCTTGGGAAGCTGCATTCCAGAGAGATAATGGAGATATACGATAAGTATGTACAAATTCAGGACTCTTTTCTAATTCTGCAAAGGCGGATATTTCGTCCCTTACATCTTCATACATGGGATGGTTCACTTCTACTAATATAGTTCTATCCCCTTGAACAACCAAAGGGTTATTAGGGTTGTAAGTCAAAAAATGTCACTACCTTTCCAGTGTTTATGCTAAGTATCCCGGATGGATATAGCATCCTTTTTTATTATTTATATTATATATACTTTATATGCCATAGGCAATAATTATAATTGATAGCTGATAAAATTAATATTCTGCAAAAATGCAAGCTGCTGATATAAATAGATAACATATATAAAAAGTTATATAATTGAATAACGCTCATTCAAATATTTAGGTAATTGCGAGACTCTTAAAAAAGAGAACCACATATACCAGATTCTAGAAATGCTGCGGACACAAGCGCAGCAGTGAACATTGAAAAGAGAATAACGACAAACAAAAGCTGTGGATAACTATCCTAATTCAACATGAATGCATGTAGAAATAAACCTGCATTATGAAAAGCAGGATTATTATGAAAGGAAGTTTGAATTACAGAATTTAGTACAGCTAAGCTGAAATCAGCGGTTTGGGGCATCGTATGTATTTATGCTGGTGTATGCTATCAGTAAGAAGCACAGTAACTAGCTGAGTAATGCCTGCTAAATACAAATCAGCTTCCGAGGTAAGAGCATTTCTTGTTTTTTGCCCTGCAATGCAGAAACTGTCTTTAAAGTGGGTTGATGGATTTCTCGAAGGTCACATGTATTTTGTAGGTATTGTCTCTTTCTTCAGTTCCACGAACGGTTCCGGGGAAGGTGCGAAGATTTTTTCCGGATAGACATACAACCGCAAGGTGAATGCGTGCAGAGGTTTTCGCAAGAAGTATGGTGTCTGTACTTTCCATTTTCGCATTTTTCCCACGACATCTTGGGACAGACGAACTTTAATGTAGGCATACCGCAACGAAGATGCGAGTCACTTGTTTCGGGCTTCATTGGAAGAGTAGAATCGTTCGGGCAGCATGGTACCACATCTTCGGCGTGTTTCAAAAACAGGTCTATTCACTTTACAATTTTTAAAAATAAGCATACCAGTTCCTAGGAAATTACACGTCCATAATATAACATTATATAATGTGTAATTTCAATAAGCTTTTCCTAAATATTGGTTCAAAATATCATCTCTTATAGCCAAGAATTTCAAGGAAGTAGGGATAGCCCTTACCAGTCAACAACTCTTTCGAGCTTTTACCCTTACGCTCTGGTACACAGCTGCGTTTATACTCCCTAGTATTAAAGTAACATTGGAGTAGATCTGAAAATTTATTACCCACTACCCGTTTAAGGAAAAGATATGGCCTTATGAGGCTATTTATACATTCCACTATACTACTGGCTCGTACTATTTTACTCATGAGTTGGCTGAAATTCTTCGTTATACTGTTGTGAGACAAACTAATCTACAGTGGTTTGAACAGGATAAACTTCAGGGGCAGGTTGCATTGTAAATAATAAGACCATAAAATAAAATTATATTATTTCACTGATATATAGAAATTTATATAGAATTTTTTACTGCATCCTGAAAGGATAATATCCTTTAGCCTGGTTGTGGAGTTTAAGTGTTGCATTCCTGCAGAGCACTCTATCTACACAGAGCCAGGCCTTAAGATCAGACTAATAGAGTATAATATAAAACAGGACATACGCACAATTAAAAAAGCCTCTGCTGAAATCCTTCAAGCGTAATGTTTAGAAGTTCCAACCTCTTTTTCCCTATACGGTTGACAATAGTCGGATTAATACCTCTGATAGAAAATAACTTATTGCCGTGGTGTGATGCATAGTGATAAATAAGTTCTTTCAATTGTTTTTCCATAATTTGTAGAGCTATATACTCGTCACAAGCTTTAATTATCTATGCTGCAAGGAGCTTGATAGAGGTAGGGTTTCTTAATATATCCAAAGTAAAATCACCTCCATTTTTGTACTTTCATAATTAATTTTGCACCAGGTTTGTACTGCTTTCGGAAAGAACAATTTTATCAAAAATATGAGGATATTTTTCTGTTAGCTTTTTGATAGCATCTGCTGTGATAATAGGTTTCTTATCAATACAGGCATCAATCATAGCTCTGTAACACAACTGGTTTACGCGTCTTGGTATTCCAAAGCCTTATTGTATGTATTAAAGGATAGCATTTATCATCAAACATTGGAGTTCTTGACTTTGCATAATCCATAGGTGTTGACTTGACATTTTCTATATTTATTTCAATACATCATATGTATCGGTTCTACGAAGCTTCCTTTAATTTTTCCATATCAAGCCGCAAATTTCAATACATCATATGTATCGGTTCTACCAGAATGACTTGCCATTCAACAGCAGCCTGCAAAATATTTCAATACATCATATGTATCGGTTCTACGAGGTCCGGACTGGAGAATTAAGGGGGCAGGACAGATTTCAATACATCATATGTATCGGTTCTACAGAAAACATTCCTGAAAGGATAATAAGACATTTAAAATTTCAATACATCATATGTATCGGTTCTACACAACAAGCAAAAGAACTAAGACAAACAAAACAATAATTTCAATACATCATATGTATCGGTTCTACGGACCTTGTCTGCAAATTGTCCTACTGCCCAACTTATTTCAATACATCATATGTATCGGTTCTACGATATTAGGCTGGATTCCTTCCGTTAACAAAGCAAATTTCAATACATCATATGTATCGTTTCTACATATACATGTACCCGGGGATAGTTTACAAATGTAAAAATTTCAATACATCATATGTATCGGTTCTACTAGTGGGCAAGAAATACACTTTAATTATAAAGGGTGATTTCAATACATCATATGTATCGGTTCTACGCATCTGCCATGCAGGCACACCCGCTTCTGTTAGTATTTCAATACATCATATGTATCGGTTCTACTAAAAGTGTTTTGGTTAAAGCCAAGTGTATCACCAATATTTCAATACATCATATGTATCGGTTCTACCTCAAAATGCTGCCAATTCCCCAGTTAGCGTGGTGGATTTCAATACATCATATGTATCGGTTCTACGGCATTGCTTGCACTTGACAAGGTTAGTCTTGACGGATTTCAATACATCATATGTATCGGTTCTACGCTTTTTAGTTTGCTTCCTTCATCGATTAAAGACGAATTTCAATACATCATATGTATCAGTTCTACTGACAGACCAAGACCATGTTGAACTACTTGATCTCCATTTCAATACATCATATGTATCGGTTCTACATATCACAGCAGGGCAGGACATTGCAGCGTTAATCAATTTCAATACATCATATGTATCGGTTCTACCATTGCTGCATCCTTTGTTGTAGCAGCCTCTGAAAAATTTCAATACATCATATGTATCGGTTCTACAAAAGCAGGATTTGTTGAGTCCTACCTGTTATATTATTTCAATACATCATATGTATCGGTTCTACTAAAACCTCCTACATAGCTTTTATACAGCCATGCTCATTTCAATACATCATATGTATCGGTTCTACGAGCAGAGGGAAGCCAACACCAGAAGCTCCTTCTTATTTCAATACATCATATGTATCGGTTCTACTTGCAGTATTCATTATATTCACTTATATCGTAATCTTATTTCAATACATCATATGTATCGGTTCTACTGCTTATCGCATTTTTATCTTAGCACATGCTGACATGATTTCAATACATCATATGTATCGGTTCTACAAATTCTGGTACTTTTGTTTCTATTCCTTCAGTTTGATTTCAATACATCATATGTATCGGTTCTACTTGCAGTATTCATTATATTCACTTATATCGTAATCTTATTTCAATACATCATATGTATCGGTTCTACAGCACCTTCTTAAAAGCTCCAAAAACAGCTTTTTTATTTCAATACATCATATGTATCGGTTCTACTAAAACATTACATCCGCATAATCAGGAATTATATAATTTCAATACATCATATGTATCGGTTCTACTAATACATCGCCAGAAACTTTGTTTGGTACACTTATATTTCAATACATCATATGTATCGGTTCTACAGTTAACGTTTCGCCAGCCCCTTAGTGCTTTAACTTATTTCAATACATCATATGTATCGGTTCTACTTATTGTTAACATCTTGTGTACGTGTGATTTCTTTTATTTCAATACATCATATGTATCGGTTCTACAAACCCTTGCCTGCCAAATCGATGTTCAATGTCCGATTTCAATACATCATATGTATCGGTTCTACGTACCATTATCAAGTTCACAACCCACGACTGTATGGATTTCAATACATCATATGTATCGGTTCTACTGGGAAAAAGAGCTACAGAAGCTGACATTGGAATTATTTCAATACATCATATGTATCGGTTCTACAAAACCTCTTTTTGCCAGCCATGAGTGCGTTTTTGCATTTCAATACATCATATGTATCGGTTCTACGCACAAAGGTTCGAACGTGTAGACAAAATATTCCGATTTCAATACATCATATGTATCGGTTCTACGTTAAAAGTTTCTTTTATCCTGCCTAATAAAGCATATTTCAATACATCATATGTATCGGTTCTACAAGGAATATCAGTATGTAGGCGGGTCTTTACTGGACATTTCAATACATCATATGTATCGGTTCTACTAAAGATTTTATACGGATATATTATACACGTGCTTAATTTCAATACATCATATGTATCGGTTCTACTGTTTTTTCTTTCCGTTCTGCTTCTGCTGCCATTGCATTTCAATACATCATATGTATCGGTTCTACATATATAAACCAAGTATGTTTAACGATTCGAGTGGTTATTTCAATACATCATATGTATCGGTTCTACGCAAAGCAATTACTACCATTTGCATAATTGCAACAATTTCAATACATCATATGTATCGGTTCTACGACAACTTGCAGCTGGCGAATGGCTTGTTGCGAGTGATTTCAATACATCATATGTATCGGTTCTACTAACGAAGAGCCAGTTATAACAATAATGTTACCAAAATTTCAATACATCATATGTATCGGTTCTACATTAGAAAGCGAGGACGGAGAAGATGGCAATAAACAATTTCAATACATCATATGTATCGGTTCTACGGTCATTGATCGTTTCGATTGTGGACCGGTCCTTATATTTCAATACATCATATGTATCGGTTCTACCTTATAATAAATGGCATTAAGGATATATTTATCCCTATTTCAATACATCATATGTATCGGTTCTACTTATAAAGGATAAGGCCATACAAGATGTAACACACCAATTTCAATACATCATATGTATCGGTTCTACCGGAAGAATATATGTAAACGATATAGCGGTTGGGGTATTTCAATACATCATATGTATCGGTTCTACGCGGAAATGCAAGAATTTCAGGGAGGCGAAAGGCGTATTTCAATACATCATATGTATCGGTTCTACGCAGGAATTCTGTATGTAGGCATACGCTCACTCGCATTTCAATACATCATATGTATCGGTTCTACCTTGTTCATAACTTTTAACGGTTGTGCATTAACTAATTTCAATACATCATATGTATCGGTTCTACGGATCACATAAGGGCTGACATGATAGACATAGCCTGATTTCAATACATCATATGTATCGGTTCTACATATATAAACCAAGTATGTTTAACGATTCGAGTGGTTATTTCAATACATCATATGTATCGGTTCTACGC
>OFEK01002276.1_pt1 | contig 10763 bp, 9 predicted proteins | sample 1521131 | NCBI WGS metagenome assembly OFEK01 (sample SAMN05720209, study PRJEB24109) | activated sludge metagenome | isolation source: Anaerobic digester | place: China | collected 2015-12-16
GTTCTGCGGCACGGGCGGTTTTCCGGTCGGGAACCAGTCGAATGTGGCGTGGCGGGATTCGGGCATCGCCAAGCGGTACGAATGGCATCCGGAGGGTGGGCCGGGCCCCTTCGAGGACAGCCCCGACCACGGATCGTACTACGCTTTCTACGACGGGCGCGTCGAGTTCCGGCAGGAGTTCCCCTCACGCTACGAATGGGCAATGGACCTGACGTCGTCGCCATGAGTCCGCCGACCTGCCGGAAAACGTCGGCGGCACGAACCGTTTCCGGTCCGCGCCGCCCGTCGGTTGCCCACCGACACCAAGTCGCCACGCTTGTCGTGGCCTGAGACCTCGCGCCTACTGGATTTCCTTAAACGCCTTCCTGGCTGCGCCGCACACCGGGCAGCGGTCCGGCGGCTCGTCTTCGACCGTGTTGCCGCACACGTCGCAGACGTAGAGCTTCGTCGCCGGCAGCGCCTCGCCGGCGTCCAGGGCGGCTTTGTACTTCCGGTACAGCGCCGCGTGAATGGCCTCGACCTCGTTGGCCCAGCGGAACATCCGCAATGCGGTCTTGTTCTCTTCGGCTTCGGCTTCGGTGATGAAGTCCGGATACATTTTCTCGAACTCGTAGGTTTCCCCGTGGATGGCCTCGTCGAGGTTCTTGGCCGTGGTGCCGATGCCGCCCATGGCGGCCAGATGCGCGTGGGCGTGAATCGTCTCGGCCTCGGCCGCTGCACGGAACAGCCGGGCGATCTGGCTCTGCCCCTCCTTCTCGGCCACCTTGGCGAAGGCCAGGTACTTGCGGTTCGCCTGGCTCTCGCCGGCGAAGGCGGCCCGGACGTTTCGTTCGGTGTTGGACATCACGATCTCCTTACTCGTGCCGCCGTGGCCGCGGCCGCAGCGCGAGGGTGCCACGTCCTGTGGCTCTTTTACGGCCATTTCCGTTCCAGGTCAAGAGCATGGCCGCCCCTCGACATGGCTCGGGAACGGCCTCAAGCAGCCACGGCACCGGGCGGCTCACGAGCCGCCCCGATGGTTCCCGGGGCCGGCGGCTTCCAGCGGCCGTCGTGGCGACGTACGCCCCCGGTGACCCATGTCACCGTTGCCGGGACGGCGACGCACTACAATGGGTTTCGTGTGGCATGAAATCGGGCCACACGCGTTGGCAGGGGGGCGCCATTTGTGAGGTGGTCGTACGATGCGTCTGATCAACTGGGTCCGCAAAGCCGATCGTCGTCTGGTGGTGCCGCTGGCCGGGTTTCCCGGCGCGCAACTGACCGGCTCGACCATCAAGCAGAACGAGTTCAACGCCGAACTCCAGTACCGCACGCTGTACAAGCTGGCCGAGTACGCGCAGCCGGACGCGCTGTTCATGATGATGGACCTGTCGGTCGAGGCGAACGCCCTGGGATTGCCGGTGCGGTTTCCGCTGGCCGAGTCCGCCAGCGTCGAGCATCATCCGGTGCGTGAGATCGCCGACCTGGAGCAGTACAAGGTGATCGACCCGATGGGGGACTGCCGCGTGTGGGTGTTTCTGGAGACCATGCGGCGTCTGGCCAGGCGTGTGCGCATGCCCAAGGGGGCCTATGTCAGCGGCCCGTTCACGCTGGCCGGCCTGCTGATGGGCGCCAACCAGATCGCCATCGACACCATCGACCGGCCCGACGTGGTTCACGCCGTGGTCAACTACGCCGAGCGGATCATCATCAACTACGCCTCGGCCCTGGTCGATGCCGGCGCCGACATGATCTGCATTCTTGAGCCCACGGCGTGTTTCCTGTCGCCCGAGGCGTTCCGCCAGTTCTCCGGCCGCAGCATCAGCCAGATCGTCCGCCACATCGACGCCATGTCGATCCTGCACATCTGCGGCAACACGACGAACCTGATCGCCGACATGGCGGCCACGGGGGTCCAGGGCCTGTCGATCGGACCGATGGTCAACCTGCCCGAGGCGGCGTCGCGCGTTCCGGACGATTGCGTGCTGATGGGAAACATCGACCCGGTGCGGGTGATGGCCCACGGCTCGCCTGAAGACGTGCGCCGCGCAGTCCGGGACCTGGGCGAGCAGATGAAAGCGGTCGAGAACTTCGTCGTGGCCACCGGCTGCGACCTGCCGCCGGAAACGCCCCTGGAGAATATCGTCACGCTGATCGACGAGGCCAGGCGGCTGCCGCGGCCCGAGCAGGCGGCCGACACGCCGTCGGCCCATGCCGCCGGGTTCTGACGACGGTCGGTCGAGCTAAACTCCCGCGACGCGACGTGCCGATATCTCTGAATGAAGAGGCATACAGCTCGCGTCAGCGGGGGTGTCATGGGCGACGGAGTTCGTCTGATTGAGTGTGCGCAGTGCGGTCGGCTGCACGAGATCGCCGCCGGGGAGAAGCCCGGCACGTGCGAGTGCGGCACTGCGTTGAAGGAGCCGCACGAGGCGGCGGACTCCGTTTCGGCGCCGGCCGATGTTCCTGCGCCCGGCCAGGCACCCGCCGAGGAAACGCCCTCGTCTCCGCCCCTTCACGGGATCCTCTACAGTGCCCTGCACAACTGGAAGGTGCTCTCCGCGGCGGCGACCCTCGCGATCGTCGTCATCCTTGCCGCCGTCTTCGTGCGATGGCCCAGCATCAGTCTGGCCGGAATCCGACTCGACGGATCGGGCGGCGCCGCGGTGCCGCGCGTTGCGGCCATCGACATCGAGGCCCAGTTGAGCATCATCGCCGACAACTCACGAGCCAAGGAACACCTTGCCGCTTCGGCGATTCTATTGCAGTCCAGGCAGGAAGAGGCGCTCATCGCGAGGCTGTCGGAACTGGTGATGCGGCAGGATCTGGCGTCGCGCAAGCTCATGATCCAGATGCTCGGGCAGCTCGGCGACGACCGGGCCCTGGCGGTCCTGGAGAAGCTCTTCGCGGACTCGGACGCGACGATTGGGCACCTGGCCGTCAGTGCGGTCGCCACGATCGACTCGCCGAGCGCCGAAAGCATGCTGCGACGGCACTGTGCCCAGCCCGACCGAGCCCGGCAGATGATGCCGGCAGTGGCCACGGCACGGACCCGCACCTCGGCCCGCGTCATGGCTTCGTGCCTGCGACGCCCCGAACTCTGCGACCAGGCCATCCAGGAAATCCGCAACTGCCGTGTCGAGTTCTGTGTGCCGGACCTCGGTTCCCTGGCGGCCGACCGCCGGCAAACGGAACAGACCCGCCTGGTGGCGGTCGAGGCCCTGGGTACCCTCGGTGGCCGCGAGGCCCACAAGGCCCTGGCCGACCTGCTGGAAGACAGCGTGGTCGGCTGGAAAGCCCGCCAAGTGCTGGAAGGCCAGGGCGGCCGATAGCTCGGTTGTCACGCCGATTGCCCAAGAATCGCCCATGGTCGCCGACCCTACCGGCGGAGATGAAGTCGCCAGACGAACGTGGCCACGGTTCTTCCCGCGTCCTCCCACGGCCGCCCTCTGAAGAACCTAACCCAATTTGGCACATTGGTTTGACTTCGTCCCGGATCGGGTGTATATAGATGGTGGAGGGGCGCGGTCCTGCGGGGCCGGGCTTGTGGTTTGCTGCCAACATGGCGGCCTGCGGGGAAATCCCGCAGGCCGTTTTTTTGCGCGCCCATGCGGGGGCCTGTTCCCTCGTGGAGCAAGGCTGCCTGAAAGGAATTGGTGCCTGCCCGTCTCGCGCTGCCGGGCGGCATAAGGATGCCGGCCTGTTCCGGTAAAACAAGGAGGTTTTCCGATGAAACTGAAACTCACGGCACTCGCCACGGTCGCCATCGCCCTGATCACGGCCGGCCACACCTTCGCCGCCACCGTCACCATCAACGAGTTTACCTTCGACCTCGATCAGTTCACCGGCGCCGCCGTCGCCTACCGTACAGACGGTTCCGTCACATTCGACGGCAAGAAATGGGACCAGGCCGCCGGTGTGGACGGCTACACCCTCGGCGAACTGGCTGCCGAACAGTACGGCTCTGACCCAGGCGACCAGGTCTCCCTCAACGCCTACCCCACCCCCGACTGGTTGCAGCTCAACTACAGCACGCCCGTGCTCCTGACCGCCGCACGGCACCACCTGGTCATCTACGAGATTTCCAGCTACCAGTACGTGGATCCGGAAGGCCTTAGCTTCAACATCAGAGTCAACAACGGCAGCCTGATTGCCGCCACTGCCGCGGCCGCGCTCAACTTCAACGCCGGCATGGGCAGCGACGGACAGGCCGAAGACTGCAACCAGCTCGCCTTCGACCTCTTCGACCTCGGGTTCCAGCCCGGCGACGCCGTCTCGTCCGTCTACATCGAGAACGTCTACAGCGGCTCATCGACGTCTGACCCCGACTTCATCTTCGCTGGGATGGCCGTACCGGAACCCGCCTCCCTGTCGCTGCTTGGCCTGGGACTGGCGGCCCTCGCGGCCAGACGGAAACGCTGATAGACGGCTCGCGTCCGGGGAGCCTGCGGTCCACCCCGCCGCTCCCCGGACGCGGTGCCACTCTGTGACGCCCGAAGCGCCTCTCGCAGGAAGCTCTGGCCAAAGCCGCCGCTCCAGAGGGCGGCGCCCCGCGGCTCACCTTCATTCTGACGCCCTACGATCGCTCGATGTGTCGGTGAGGCCGTCCTCCCCGCCTTCGTGCCACATTCTTCTTTCGCATCGTCTTGACTTCTGGCGGGACGGCCTTAAGCTACCCCTCTGGCGGCCAGACCACGAAAGGAGAATCGCCGGATGCCCCCACTGTTGCTGATCGACGCATCGACCTACGACGTGAACAAGGTGGTGATGCCCATCGACGTGATCCGCAAGTACAACGCTCAGCGCTACGAAATGGAGCAGCTCAGCGGCGTTCTGCGTTTCGATCCCGAGGCGGGCGAAATCGTCTGTTTCAAGGATCTCCGTCAGGATGAATTCTGGGTGCGAGGCCACATTCCGGGGCGCCCGCTGATGCCCGGCGTCATCATGATCGAGGCGGCGGCCCAGATGTGCTCCCTGTACTTCGGCCTGGTCTCCCCCGGCGACAAGTTCATCGGTTTCGGCGGCGTGGACGACGTGAAGTTCCGCGGGCAGGTGGTTCCGGGCGACAAACTGGTCCTGCTCGGAAAACTGATCGAGCTTCGCCCCCGGCGGGCGGTGTTTGACACCCAGGGCGTCGTTGACGGCAGAATGGCCTTCCAGGCCCGCATCACGGGCATGCCCATCTGATACCGTGGGCAGGGAATGATGGCGGCTCCTGCGGCCAGAGGGCAGCGGCGACGCCACCTGTGCCGACCGGCGGTGTTGAATTCCGCGGTCGGCGGTGGTAGAATCCGTGTTCTTAAGCCTTTGCGTGCGTGGGGGCCCGGCTCTATGAATCTGTCTCCGGATCGTCAATTACACGCCCCGGATTCCGGGGAGGAGTTGAAAGTGCAACGGAATCTTCTGCTGGTCCTGTCCGGCGCCCTGATCCTGCTGGTCATCGTCATGGGCTTCGGCAACCTCGCCAACAACGCCGCCTCCGGCCAGGACGGCGACGACGTGTATCGCGGCGTGCGGCTCCTGGGCGAGGCCGTCCGCCTGGTTCGCGAACGCTACGTCACCGAAGTGGACAACCGCAAGCTCTACGAGCACGCCATCCAGGGGATGCTCCAGGGCCAGGATCGGTTCTCCGCCTTCATCAGCGAGGACGAACTGCCCGACTTCCGCAAGCAGATCGAGGGGGCCTTCGGCGGCATCGGTGTCGTCATCGGCCAGCAGAACGGCTGGATCATGGTCATCAGCCCGATCGAGGACGGCCCGTCGTATCGCGAGGGCGTGCTGGCCGGCGACCGGTTCATCGAAATCGAGGGCAAGAGCACCGACGGCATGATGCTGGACGACGCCGTCAAGATGCTCACCGGCAAGCCGGGCACGAAGGTCACCTTCAAGGTGATCCACGAGGCCGACCTGAAGGAAGAGACCTTCACGATCACCCGCGAAATCATCCACGTCAAGACCGTCAAGGGCATGACACGCGACGAGCAGAGCCAGTGGCAGTACATCGTGGACAGCGATGCCGGCGTGGCGTGCATCCGCGTCACGTCGTTCACCAACGACACCGTGGACGATCTGCGCAAGGCCATCGAAGAGGCCCGGCGGCAGGGGATGAAGAGCCTGATTCTCGACCTTCGCTTCAACGGCGGCGGCGTGCTCAAGGGTGCCATCGCCATGGTGGACCTGTTCGTCAGCGACGGCGTGATCGTCTCGACGCGCGGCCGCAGCGATCCCGAGGAGGTGCATCGCGCGACTGCCGAAGGGACGCTGGAGTACTTCCCGATGGTGGTCCTGGTGAACGACCGCAGCGCCAGTGCCAGCGAGATTGTCGCCGGCGCGTTGCAGGACCACGGCCGCGCGATCGTCCTCGGCGAACGCACCTTCGGCAAGGGCAGCGTGCAGAACATCTTCCCGCTCGACAACGGTCGTGCCGCCATGAGGCTCACGGTGGCCAAGTACTACCTTCCGAGCGGCCGGTGCCTGCACCGCGAGGACGATTCGAAGGAATGGGGCGTCGATCCGCTGATCGAAGTCAAGATGACGCCCAAGGAGTACGCCGAGGTCTTCATCGCTCGCCGCAACAGCGAAGTGATCCACACCAACGGTAAGGCCAATGGCGAGGCCCACGGCGAGACCGATGGCCAGAAGCAGGACGACAAGGGGGATGCCGGCGATGGCGACGGCACGACTCCGCCGCCGCCGTCGAAGTCCCCCGACGGCACTCGGGGCCAGGCTTTGCCTGGGTCCGACGGCGACCTTGCCGAGGACAGCGCCGCGAAGGCTCCGTCCGAGGCCGTGGATCGTCAGTTGCAGCGAGCCGTTGACGTGTTGCGCATGTGGCCGCTGCTGAAGCGGTTCGAGGTCAAGCAGGCCGTCGCCCAGTAGCGGCCGGCCGAGGGTTGCACGTGTTCCAGGGGCCGTCGCCGACGGCCCCGTTGTTCATTGCCGTCGCGAGGACTGCGGGTTTCCGGCATGCTGATCCTGGGTATCGAATCTTCCTGCGACGAGACGAGCGTGGCCGTCGTCCAGGACGGTCGCCGCGTGCTGGCCTCTGTGGTGGCCAGCCAGGTGGACCTGCATGCCCGTTACGGCGGCGTGGTGCCCGAACTGGCTGCCCGGGCGCACATCGAATGCATGACGCCGGTGATGACCGAGGCGTGTCGGGCGGCCGGTGTCACCGTGGCCGACGCGGACGCCATTGCCGTGGTCAATACGCCGGGGCTGATCGGTTCGCTCCTGATCGGCGTCACGGCGGCCAAGACACTCGCCTGGCTTCACGGCAAGCCGTTGGTCGCGGTCAACCACATCCAGGCCCATCCCTACGCGGTCTGCCTGGACAGCGACATCGAGCCGTGGCCGTGCGTGAGCCTGGTGGTCTCGGGCGGGCACACCACGCTGTATCATCACGCCGGCCCGCTCCAGATGCAGCGCATCGGCCGCACGGTGGACGATGCCGCCGGCGAGGCCTTCGACAAGGTGGCCGCGATTCTCGATCTGCCATATCCCGGCGGACCGAGCGTCGATCGGCTGGCCCGGCGCGGCAACCCGCGGGCCATTGCGTTCAAGCGGTCGGCCGTCGGCCCTGAGTTGCTCGATTTCTCGTTCAGCGGCATCAAGACCGCCGTGCTCTACGAAGTGTGCGGTCACGATCTGTCGCGAACCGCCGCCGAGATGGCCGACGACCGCAAGGCCGACGTGGCCGCCAGTTTCCAGGAGGCGGTGGTGGACATGCTGGTGGCCAACACGCTGCGCGCCGCCGAGTCGCGCGCCGTGGACACGATCATCCTGGGCGGTGGCGTCTCGGCCAATGGGCGGCTTCGGGAGAAGATGGCCGAGGCGGCGCGCCGTCGCGGCATGGCGTGTCACGTCCCGCCTCTGAAATACTGCACCGACAACGCCGCGATGGTGGCCGGACTGGCGCACGTCATGATGCGGGCGGGCCTTGTCGCCGATCTGGCCTTCGAGGCCAAGGCCTGAAGGCGGCCGCCGCAAATCGCTGGATTATCGCTTGCCTGCCATGGGGAACCCGTTAGAATGTCGGCTCCGGTAACGTGGCCAACCCAGACTCGAACCTCGTATTCCTGCGAAACGACCCATGAACCAGCCAAGACAAGGCAGTGAGAAGTCTCCAGACAGGCGTTCCGAGCCGACGCCCGTCTCGAGTTTCAGCCGCATCCACCGGTGGTCCCAGGCCCTGACGCATCGCGCCCCCTGGACGACGAGTCTTTGGCACGGCGTCCTGGTGGTCGTGCTGGTCTACTTCTTCCTGGCCGCCATCAACATGATGGGCAAGGGCATCTCGGTCACGGCGGCCAATCCCGACCACAGAAGCAAGTTCCCCGACGATGCGGCCTTTGCCGAGTACGCCCGCACGCCGGCGGACGCGCCGCGGGCGGCGGTTGCGCCGAACACCCTCGGCACGTTGCCGGAGGTCGGCCGCAAGGTCGGCACGGTCGGCGATGTGACGGTCGACGGCGGCGCGGTCGCGGTCGGCGGCCAGGTGGTCCGTGCGATCGCTCCGTCGGGAATTGTGATTCATCATGCCTGCGCGCGGATCGTCGAGGTCCGGCCCGACGTCCTGGTCGTCGAATCCGTGCCGGAGTACAAGCGCTGGCTCTATTCCATCTTCGAGTTTGCCAAGAATCCGTTCATGGCCCTGATGGTGGGCATCCTCATTACGGCCATCTTCCAGTCCAGCAGTTTCACGACGAGCTTCACGGTCGGCATGGTGGCCACAATGCCGGCGTTTGGCATTGAGCTGGCCATTCCGATCATCATGGGCGCCAACATCGGCACGAGCGTCACCAACATTCTGGTGTCCCTCGGCTACATCCGTCGCCGCGACGAATTCCGCCGCGCTTTCGCCGGCGCCACGGTCCACGACTTCTTCAACGTGCTGACCGTGCTTGTCCTGTTCACGCTGGAGCAGGCGACGGGCGTCCTGCACAGGCTGGCCGAAGGCATGGCCGGACTGGTGTACCAAGGTGGCTCGGCAGCCGTGGAGAGCGAGCCCACCAACTACATCAAGATCGCCGTGACGCCGGTCATCAAGGCCGTCCAGTGGACCCTGGCCGATGCATTCGGATTCGGCCAGAACGTCACGGGCGTTGTCATGCTCATCCTGTCCATCGCGATGTTGTTCGTCGCCCTGCTGCTGCTCGTCAAGGTGCTCCGCACGCTGGTCCTGAAGCGGGCCGAATCGTTCTTCGATCGCGTCCTCTTCCGCAACGCGCCGACGGCGTTCGTCGTCGGCCTCGTGCTGACGGCGTGCGTCCAGTCCAGCAGCGTCACGACAAGCCTGGTGGTGCCGCTCATTGCGGCCGGCCTGCTGACACTGAACCAGGTCTTCCCGTATCTGCTCGGGGCCAACATCGGCACGACCGTCACGGCCCTGATTGCCGCCTTCGCCACCAGCGCCGCCACGGAGGAGGGGGCCAGGGTCGGCCTGACGCTGGCGTGCGTCCATCTGCTGTTCAATGTCCTCGGGGCCCTGATCTTCTATCCGCTTCGGTGGATTCCCATCGGCATGGCCAACGCCCTGGCCGTCAAGGCCGCCGAAAGCAAGCGGTATGCCATCTTCTTCGTCGTGGGCGTCTTTTTCGCGCTGCCGATGGTCGGCATCGGTGCTTACGAGTTCTACGTGTACGTCCTTGCGGGGAAATGACCATGTTGAAGGCGCTGCTGACGGCATGGCGCGGCGACAATGCCTTGCGCCTGATGCTCGACCAGTTTGACCAGATGCTGGCTCACGACCAGTGGATGTTCGAGCGCGCCACCAGCACCTACTGGCGTCTGGCCGAGTGGTCCGAGGTGCGCGACGTGCTCTACGCCCGCGACAAGCAGGTCAACGAGCTGGAGCGATCCATTCGCCGCGCGGTCGTCAGGCACCTGGTCCTCCATCCCGGCGGCGACGTCACGGCCTGTCTCATCATGATGAGCGTCGTCAAGGACGCCGAGCGAGTCGGCGACTACTGCACGAACATCTTCGAGGTCGGCAAGTGGTTCCGCCACGAGTACACCTCGCCGCGGTACGTCGGCCCGCTGCGGGAAATCCGAGAAGCGGTCCTGGGCCTGTTCGACAGGACGCGCAAGGCTTTCCGCGAGAGCCACATGGACCTGGCGACGGACGTCATCCGGACGTTCGAAGGAATCAAGACCAAGTGCGATCTGATCGTTGAGCAGTTGCTTCGCCAGAAGGATGATATGCCTACCGACGAAGCGGTCTCCTACGGCATGCTGTGCCGTCACATGAAGCGTACCGCCGCCCACCTGGCCAACATCGCCAGCAGCGTGGTGACGCCCGTGGAGAACCTCGACTTCGCCGATGAACAGGTGTCGCCGAAGGAGTAGCTCCTGCGGCCGACGTGCCTGCGGCGCTTCTGTCTGCGACGCACCAGAAACCACGGGTGAGGGCTGTTGATGCACGACGTTCCCGAAACCTCCGCAGTGCCGGCATCGATGGCCCGGCCCGGCGTTCTTCACCGATGGACCCAGATTCTGCGTCGAGGGCCCGAGTGGCGACGCACTCTGTGGCTTGGCGTGCAGGCCGCCGTCCTGGTCTACTTCTTCCTGGCTGCCATCAACATGATGGGCAAAGGGATCAAGACCATTGCCCAGAATCCGCAGTACGCCCAGGCGTTTCCCAACGATCCTGCCTTCGATCTCTGCGCGAAGGATCCGCAGCAGGCCTCCCGAATCGTCGTCGCGCCGGCCGAGGCGGGAGGACGCGACCTGGTCGGACGCACCGTGGGCGCCATCGGCACCGTGGGGCAGGACGGCGGATACGTCGC
>OFEK01002282.1_pt1 | contig 10735 bp, 7 predicted proteins | sample 1521131 | NCBI WGS metagenome assembly OFEK01 (sample SAMN05720209, study PRJEB24109) | activated sludge metagenome | isolation source: Anaerobic digester | place: China | collected 2015-12-16
TTTTGCCGGTTTTTGGCTCCTTTTCCCAAATTTTCGGCAATTATAACATATTAATATTCGTTAGTAAAGCAATAATATCAATAAGTTGTGTATTTTTCAGGGACGACTAAATAATCTGGAATTTGAACGGCGGTTACTGTCAAAAACAGAATTTGTGTATAAAATAGCCCGGAAATAGAAGAGGACTTAGAGAAAACTCTAAGTCCCTGTAAAAGCTGGTGGCGGTGCCTGGATTTGAACCAGGGACACTACGGATATGAGCCGTATGCTCTGACCAACTGAGCTACACCGCCTCTGGGTGAAAAAAATCTGGAAATCGCTATATATAACGGATTAAGTTTTGTCAATAACTATTGATTGACTCCGTCCAATTTATAAAAAACGACTACACTTTTTTCTCTTACGGAAGAGCCTACCGATAATACCAATGCCAAAACAAGTTCGGGTTTGCCGTCGTTGTCAATGTCTTTAAAAACATAGTCGGCGACATAACCGTTGATTTTCTTTGTTCGCCAGTTTTCCGCCATGCCTAAGCCGTCCCATTCCAGATTGTAGATTTCGCTGGAGGTAAACATTTTTATATTTTTAAATATGCGACCGGTTGCTGATGAGTTCTTGACGATAATGAGTTCCTTTTTCCCGTCCTTATTAAAGTCGTGGGTAAGAATCCTTAAATTGACATAAGCGCTTTTTCTGGAACTCTCTTCTTCGTATCGTTTTTTGTCTGATACGTTTTCGAAGTAGTTATTACTGCCGCCAAACACTTCGTCGCTTCTCCAGATAAGATCGTCATTGCGAAAACCGAAAGTAAAAATCTGGTTCAAAGGTTTGTTGGTTTGCCGGAAAATACATAAATAATCCAGCTCATCGAGAGCAATAAGCCGGTCGTCGCCGCCGCCGGTGCCGAAGTTATCTATTGCCAAACCGTAAATGGATAATCCCAGGGGAATTTTCATTTTCGGACCTTCGACAAACTTGCCGTTTCTCCAGACAATTTCATAGATCGCCGTATTGAATATCTCATCGAAGCCATATGACTGTCCCAGCAGCAGGGGGATTCCCGACGGTGTGTCTAACACCCGCAAAAACCATTTTAAGTTGGAATTCGTCGTTACATATTTTCCATCTTTATATTCGACAACGAAAGAAACAAGGTCGGCATCAATTAAGGATGTTACATAAATTTGTTTGACGCCGGTTTTTTTAATGTCCGCCACGTCAACGGATAAATATTTCTCATATCTTTTACCTGTAATTTTCTGCAACACCCGGAATTCATTATCCAGCTTTTGATATATGTAAATATTGCGATCATCGATTACAACTACTTCATTCTTGCCGTCGCCGTTGACATCCCCGACATCCATCCCTTTAAATTCTGTGGGAAACTGCTGGCTCATCCAGAAGCCTTTGTGCTTGAAGGGGTCATAAGGGCTATTGATGTAATCGGCGTTAATGACGGAAGTGAGGGTTCCCCTCTTGCCTGCTTTCATTCCGGCGATAATCATTGCTTCGCGGGAAATTCCCGGAGCAACAGTGGGAGTCGTTGTGGCTGCCGGTGCAGCTGTCGGGGCGGCGGCCTGGGGCGTTCCGCCTATAATGTGCTGGACAATTCGTTGTGAAAAATCATTTACCTTGGGGATGACTTCATCCATGTTCGGAGACTGGGTGAAAAATCCAACATCGGATTTAGCGCTTGAAATATCAACCAGTTTGCCGTCGACGCTGATGCTGCTGCCGATTTTCGTTATGCTTCCCCAGACTACATAATCGGATTTTAATTTTTTACCGAGGCTGTATACGTCATTGAGAGAAATCTGTTTAGCATTGGTCTTTCTTAATTCCTCGGCAACAACTTCTTTTGCGGTTACATTAATCTTATTGGATGCGGAGATGCGGGTAATCAGCATGTCCTGGATTCCCTGCTTTACATATTCTATATTTTCCGAACTATTCAACGTGAAAGGCAGCACTGCTACGGTATACTTGTCCTTTGCCCATAATGATCCGGTAAACAACAGAATAAAAACCATACATATTATGTATTTAAAGGTTGTTCTCATGTTTTTCTCCTTTTTTCTGATGTGCCTGCGCACTTGGAATGCCTCGCATTTCTAACATTTAAGAAATTATAATTCAAGGATCATTTAAGATAAGAAAATTTAATCCGGAAAGCATTTTTTTCCGGGCGCGGCGGGGGATGTTTCTTCTTCCGAAAAATTAATTGTCAGGTGATAAATACCGGATTCCAGTTTTGAATTAACGACAAAAGGCAGTTTTTCCAATACTTTCAGCATTGGTTTATTATCGTACAGAACATCAGCGCAAAAACCGGTGATTCCCTGCCCGCGGGAGTATCGAATCAACATATCCAGCAGAAATAAGGCGAGTCCTCTGCCGGTGAACTGTTCGTCGACGACGAAGGCCACATCGGCCAAAGAATCGTCCGCATGACGGACGTAGCGGCCTTCGGCGATTATTCTCTCTGTTCCCGCCTCCTCGATGATGCCGACGACGGACATGGTGTTGAGGTAGTCAACATTGACATATTCCTGATTTTTAGAATGAGGCATTGTTTTTATGGGGCTGAAATAACGATAAAAAACGGTGTTGCCGGACAAACGATAAAAGAGGCGCCTCATCGCTTCCTCATCCGAAGGTTTCATGGCGCGGAAAAAAACTTTTGTGCCGTCGGAAAATGTATGTTTTGTGGCGATTTTTTCCGGATAAAAATGTCCGGCTTCTTGGAGATATATTTGATCGGCGTAAATAATTTTTGCTTCTTTAGCTCTTTGAACCAGTCCGGCGCGATCGTCCGGATGGGCGATGTCAATTAATGCCTGTGCTCTTTCCCGAATCGACTTACCGGAGAACGATGCAATGCCGTATTCGGTTACAATCAGATCCAGGGCTTCCCGGAAGGTGAACTGGTTGGGGAAACTGTCGACGGAAAGTAAAATATTGGATTCATTTTTCAGATTACGGCTGGGCAGTGCAAAAATAGTTCTTCCCCCGCGGGAGTGCTCCGCTCCGATAAAGAGCTCCTGAATCTGTCCGGGGCCGGGGGTTATATTTCCTTTGCCGGTGTGAAGGGCGATATTTCCCGTAAGATCGACTTTGCGCGCCGGCAAAATTACAACGAGCTTATCGATTAAACCCGTCTTAAAATGATCGGCGATAACATCAATGCCATGAAATTCAACAAGATGGTTGTTGTCCAGCCATTTTATCAGTTCGGAAGTGCCCTGAGCGTAAGCGGTCAGGGATTTTCTCGGAAAATATTTTTTCTTCTCATTGGTGACGGCGCCGCATCTGATCAAATCCATCAGGACGTCGGTGAATGTATATGTATGAATTCCAAGCTGTTTTTTATGCTTTAAGTATTTGCCCAAAGCCTCGTAGAGGGACCCGTGGAAAAAGGAAAGACAACTGCCGTCTTCGACCAATGTGGCCACGTTGGCGGCTACTTTATCGGCCACGGCATCCACCGGGAAACGGGGGAAGTAAATCAGCGGCTCCTCCGCACGGATTAAGTATTCAAAATCATTTACATGAACATAAGTATCGCCCATCGTGCGGGGTATGTTTTCATTAATTTCGCCGACAACGAAGGAAGCTTTTTCCATGGCCTGGCGGGCGATGTCCACGGCCACGCCCAAGCTGGCAAACCCGGATTGATCGGGCGGCGATATCTGAACGAACGCGGCGTCCACTTTTATTGTTCCGGAGGCTACGAGCCGGGGGATGCTGGAAAAGCGGCAGGGAATCATATCGACGAAACCGGCGGTGATCGCTTTGCTGGCCAGCCATCCCGAAAAGAATGTTTTTAAACGGAATTTCATCTTGTTTTGATAATTGCTCAAAGAGACGGCATCCCCCAGGCTGACGATCTGGATCAACTCCAAATCGCTTAAGTTGGACATCTGGGCGGTAAAGAGATGTTTTAAAAGCGTGCGCGGTTCCGCGATCCCGGTTCCCAGAAAAATACTCATGCCGGGTTTAATGCCGGAGAGCGCAACCTTTGGTGCTACTATTTTTTGTCGCCATTCAGGTTCGGGTATTTTTTTCATGGAAGCCATTATTGCCGGTATTGTTCAGCGGATACTTATACTAAATTTTTTCCGTCAAGAAAAGATGTCTTTAATCAATGGGGATGCAGATTAATTCTTGACGGAATGTTGAAAGCTGTAATAGTAACTGGCGCATACAAACGGCAGTGCGACTAATTATTTAATGAACTAGATAGGAGAACGACGTGATAGCAAGATATTCCCGTGAAAAAATGGAAAAAATCTGGAGTCCGGAAAATAGATATCAAAAGTGGCTGGACGTGGAAATATGCGCGTCCGAGGCAATGGTGAAGCTGGGCAAAGTTCCTGAAAGCGCGATCAATACTATTAAAGAAAAAGCTGTGATTAATGTGGCGCGGATCGACGAAATCGAAAAAATTACCAAACACGATGTTATTTCTTTTTTAACTTCCATAACGGAAGTAGTGGGCGAGGATGGACGCTTTCTGCATATGGGCATGACCTCATCCGATGTGCTGGATACGTCATTTGCCGTTCTTTTAAAAGAAGCGGCGGACATTCTGCTGGATGACATCGATGAGCTTCTGGCTGCGTTAAAGAGAAAAGCTTATGAGCATAAAAATACCCTGATGATCGGCCGCTCCCACGGCATTCACGCGGAGCCGATTACCTTCGGGTTGAAAATGGCCATGTGGTACCAGGAGATGCAGCGCAACCGCCAGCGCCTGATCCACGCAAGAGAATCAGTCAGTACGGGGAAAATATCCGGCGCCGTCGGCACGTTTTCTTTTATCGATCCATTTGTGGAAGAATATGTCTGTGAAAAATTGGAATTGAAGCCCGCTCCGGTCTCAACGCAGATTGTGCAGCGCGACCGGCACGCCGAGTTTTTTACGGCTTTGGCGATTATCGCCTCTTCGCTGGATAAATTCGCCCAGGAAGTAAGACTGCTCCAGAGAACCGAAGTTCGGGAAGCGGAAGAATATTTTTCACCTGGTCAGAAGGGATCGTCGGCCATGCCGCACAAACGCAATCCGGTGCTTTCCGAAAACATATCCGGGCTGGCAAGGCTTGTACGTTCCTACGCCGTTGCCGCCCTGGAAAATGTCGCTCTCTGGCATGAAAGAGACATCAGCCACTCTTCGGCGGAAAGAGTAATCGGGCCCGATGCAACCATCGCCCTGGATTTCATGCTGGGCCGCTTTACACGCGTCATCGATAAGCTGGTCGTCTACCCGGAAAGAATGCTCTATAACCTGAATATGACTAACGGGGTGATTTTTTCGCAGACCGTTTTGCTGGCTTTAATCGACAAAGGCACGACCAGGGAGGATGCGTACGCCATCGTTCAGCGCAATGCGATGAAGTCCTGGCAGGAGGGAATAGATTTTCAAGCCCTGCTGCAGGAAGATCCGGAAGTTAATAAATATCTGAATAAAGACGAGCTGGTATCGATTTTTAATGTGAATAATTTTTTAAAGAATCTCGATTTTACCTTTAAGCGGGTATTCGGGGAAGACAGATAAATCAGGGAAGATGCGCATTGGGTTTATTCATAGGCAAATAAAGAGGCATATTTATTAGAACTGAAATGCATATTTGATTGATCTTAATAAAGCAGATTATCACTGTTCTGAAGTCATTATTAGGGGGTATTCATAAAATATCGATGTGTTTAACGAGTAATAAGGGGTGCAACGATGTTAACATTTGATGAGATAGAAAGAGCCGATGTTGCTGACTTACCTACCAGACTCCGTGTAGAAGCATTTTACAAGGGTACGGACGCTGTTTCCAAATTCGCTGAATCAATGATGATCCCAGTGCTAAATGGCCAAATTATACTTAGTGATAAGGAAAAAGCTGTCGTTGGCACTTACTATCGGATGTATGGATGGGTAAGGTCTATGGTTGCCATGAACCACCGCATTCATTTTCATGGGGCTGCTGCAGCAGCACGTTCTTTATTTGAGTTACTACTTGATATAAAAATTTTGACTACTGATAAAGATGGCTGCCTTGTTGATAAATTTCACGCCTTTCCTGGAATCGAAAAATATCGCGTGGCACAGAAGCTTGTTTCTTTTTGTATGAATCATGCAAATAGTACGACACTTGATTGTTCTTATCAGCAAGATTTCATAAGTAGCCCAGGGAAAGAACAAACTATCAATGAGACGGTTGTTAAGTTTTGGGGAAAGACCAGTAAGGGAAAACCGAACCGCCCGAAGCACTGGACTGGTAAAGATATTCAAAAGAGGGCTCAGGATTTAGGCCCAGAATATGAGGAGCTATATATTGAAACCTTTCCGCTTTTTAGCTGGTACATCCATTCCGGTTCTACTGGCTATGCTGGGCTTAACGAGGAAACCTTAGAAACATGTTTTGGTATTTCCCATAGTATCGCACAAAAAGTATTTCTTGAAGCCACTGTCATCTGTGCTGAAGAGATGAAAATATCTTCAGCAATTCTTGGGTTTAAGGAGATAATTGCAGATTTGAGGCTTACTCCCGGAAAAGTTTTAGTTAACGAACAGATAAAAATATTGGAGGCAGCTAAACCAAAATGAATTCAATCTGTAATTCTCATGATTGATTATCTTTACCACTGAACAGTTGAGTAGAGGAAGCTCACATAACGTCCAACATAAAAAAGGCCGGTTTAAACCGGCCTTTTTTATGTTATTCTTTAATAATTATCGTATCTTTTTTCAAATTGTCGTCCGTTTCCGGATAATCGAGGGTGTAGTGCAACCCCCTGCTTTCTTTGCGGGCAATCGCGCACTTGGCGATCAGCCGGGCGACGAGGGTGATGTTGCGCAGTTCGATCAGATCTTTGGTTATCTTGTAATTACGGTAGTAGTCGTCAATTTCATTTTGAATGAGGTCAATTCTTCTCATGGCCCGCTCCAATCTGTTGTTTGACCGAACAATGCCCACGTAGTTCCACATGCAGCGGCGGACTTCATCCCAGTTATGGGTGACGACGACACTGTCATTGCTCTCCGTCGTTCCACTTTCGTCCCAGGGAGCGATATAAATTTCACTTTGCTTTGTCCCGGCAAAGGCTTCCGCGATCCTGGAATAGACGCGGTGGGAATAAACGACCGCCTCCAGCAGGGAGTTGCTGGCCAGCCGGTTGGCCCCGTGCAATCCGGTGCAGGAAACTTCGCCGCAGGCGTAAAGCTGGGGAATGGAAGTTTCACCATAAGCGTTTACGACGACGCCGCCGCAGATGTAATGGGCGGCGGGAACGACGGGAATTGGATCTCTGGTTATATCAATGCCGAATTCCAGACACTTATTGTAAATATTGGGAAAACGCTTGATGAGAAAATCGCGGTCGCGATGGGTGATGTCCAGAAGAACGTATTCATCACCCGATTTCTTAATTTCCGCGTCGATTGCCTTGGCGACAATATCGCGCGGCGCCAGGCTTTTCATGGGGTGGTATTTATCCATGAAAGGGGCGCCGTTTTTCAGTTTTAAAATTCCGCCTTCACCCCGTACAGCCTCACTGATGAGAAATGATTTGGCGTCTGGATGATAAAGACAGGTGGGATGGAACTGGATGAACTCCATGTTGGCGATCTTAGCTCCGGCGCGATAAGCCATGGCGATGCCGTCGCCGGTGGCGATATCCGGGTTGGTGGTGATTAAATAAACTTTACCGGCGCCGCCGGTGGATAAAATTGTATATTTGGCGCGGTAAGTATGTATTTCGTTATTGTTGATATCCAGAACATAAGCGCCAAGGCAGGCGGCGGGCTTGTCGGGGGAGGACTGCTCCATAATCAAGTCAATACCGATGTGGTTTTCGTAAATGCGGACGCTGGGCAGTGTCGCTACTTTTTCATGGAGAGCACGTTCAATTTCCCGGCCGGTAAGGTCTTTGGCATGCAGTATTCTGCGGTGGGAATGACCTCCTTCGCGACCTAAATCATAAAGATATGGCGGCGCTTCCACCTTGGTAAATTCAACTCCCCATTCGATGAGCTCGGCGATGCGATCCGGAGCCTCCCGGACAATGAATTCCACGACTTCTTTTTTACAAAGGCCGGCGCCGCAAATCAGCGTATCATTGATATGTTCGGCGAAACTGTCGGTTTTATCGGTAACGGCGGCGATGCCGCCCTGGGCGTAGTTTGTGTTGGACTCCGATTTTTCTTTTTTAGTGACAAGGGCGACGCTGCCCAGAGTTGCTGCCTTAATGGCCAGACTCAATCCCGCAATTCCACTTCCTAAAATTAAAAAATCCGTCTTATATTCCATGAAAGTAGTATCCTCGCATTTATGTTCGCAGTAAAAGTAAAAGTGTATTTACAAATTCATTTGTCTTTTATATATGCTATCTGTCTTTTTCGCAAAGAAATAATTAGAAAATAAATAAATGGAAATGGAAAATAAATGCTGGTTTTAGGAATTGAATCATCATGTGATGAAACGGCGGCGGCGGTAATTTCCCGCGGGAATTTGTTGTCCAGCGTCGTAGCATCACAAATTAAAGATCACTGTAAGTACGGCGGCGTCGTGCCGGAAATTGCTTCACGCAAACATATCGAGGCAATAAATTTTGTCGTGCAGGAAGCCCTGGAAGATGCCGGGGTGACAATCAAGGAAATTGAAGGTATTGCCGTAACCCGCGGACCCGGTCTTATCGGCTCGCTGTTAATCGGCTTGTCCACAGCCAAGGCTCTGGCTTTTGCGCTGAATATTCCACTGGCGGGCGTCAATCATCTGGAGGGCCATATCGCCGCTTCTTTTTTATCCGAAAGCACTCCGGAGTTTCCTTTTATCGCTCTGATTGTCTCCGGCGGCCATACCAATGTTTATCTGGTTGAAAATTATCATGAATTTAAATTGTTGGGCCAGACAAGGGATGATGCCGCCGGTGAGGCGTTTGATAAAGCGGCCAAGCTGCTTAATTTAGGCTACCCCGGTGGAGTAGTCATTGACAAATTGGCCAAGCAGGGCGATCCGCAGGCGGTGGCTTTTCCCCGGCCTATGAAGGATTCTCCGGATTTCAGCTTCAGCGGCTTAAAAACTTCTCTGCTGACGATGCTGAAGAAAAGAGGGCGTGATTTTGAAGAAAGTCAGTTGCCGGATGTAACGGCAGGTTATCAGGAAGCTATTGTCGATGTGCTGATCGAAAAAACAATTCAGGCCGCCAGGGACAACGGCATTCATCGCATCGTGGTTTGCGGAGGCGTCGCCGCCAACGGCAGGCTGCGGGAAAAATTCGCCGCTGCGGCAATCGCTGCAAATATGGAGCTGTTTATTCCGCCGGCTGTTTTATGCACCGATAATGCCGCGATGATTGCCGCTATCGGGGAGATTATGCTGGTCAGCGGCCGCAGCGATTCGCTGGATTTGAATGCGGTATCACGTTGGCCGTTGGCGTAATTTTATGACTGGCACACCTAAGGATGTAATTAAACAATACCATATCAAGCCCCGCCGGAAATTGGGCCAGTCTTTTCTTCTGGACCCGAATATAATTCATAAAATTGTCGCTGCCTCCGGAATATCCGCCGAAGATGTCGTGGTGGAAATCGGTGCCGGCATTGGTGTCATAACGGAAAATCTGGCGCAGCAATGCCGGAAAATTATCGCCGTGGAACTGGACGAAAACCTGGTTGAGGTCTTGAAGGATAAACTGGCCGGATATCATAATGCGGAAATCCATTCCGGGGATGTATTGAAATATGATTATGCTTCAACATCAAACACATACAATTGTAAAATTAAAGTGATAGGTAACATTCCATACAACATATCAAGTCCGGTGATTTTTCATTTATTAAACTACCGGTCGGCAATCAGTGACTTCGTTTTAATGCTGCAAAAAGAAGTGGTTGCGCGCCTGGTGGCTGGGCCGGACAATAAGAGCTACGGAGTACCGTCCGTGCTTTTACAGATGTTTGCGTCCGTGGAAAAAGTCTTTGATGTTCCGGCTGCATGTTTTTACCCTCGCCCTAAAGTGGAGTCGGCCGTAATGAAAGGGTATTTTTTAAAAGAGCCGGCGGTGGAGTTGTACAATGAGGTTCTTTTTACACTATTAGTAAAAGCGGCCTTCGCCCGGCGCCGGAAAATGCTGCTAAATAACCTGAGGAATTTGGGCATAACCAAGGATATTGGAGAAGACACCCTGAAAGATATTCTTGCCTCCGCCGGAATTGACGGCAGGCGCCGGGGAGAAACACTTTCCGTGGCGGAATACGGGCGCTTAAGTAATCTGCTTCAAAAAGCAATTGACTAACTAATATCTAAATATTAAGGCTAAAAACTGATATTGAAAAACGTGCTTGAAGACTTCCTGTTATGAAAAATAAATTATTATATATCCATACACTCGGCTGCCAGATGAATGTACACGACTCCGAACAGATGGCGGCGCTGCTGGCAGATTGCGGTTATAAAACAACCGCCAACGTGAAGCTGGCGGATCTGGTGCTTCTCAATACCTGCGCGATCAGGGAAAAGGCGGCGCAAAAGGCTTACAGCGAACTGGGCAGAATAGGTTTACTAAAAAAGCAAAATCCAAACCTGGTAATCGGGGTGGGTGGTTGTCTGGCGCAGCACTTAGGCAGCAAATTTCACAAAATGATCCAACACCTCGATTTTGTTTTCGGGACGCATAATATTCATCGTTTGCCGGAGATGGTGGCCACCGTAGAAAAAAACAGAGAGAAAATCACGAAAAT